>Ga0247610_10000299_pt1 | contig 77165 bp, 59 predicted proteins | sample 174DNAGHGhighgp2_FD_193483 | JGI IMG/M metagenome (GOLD analysis project Ga0247610, IMG submission 193483) | Sheep rumen microbial communities from Palmerston North, Manawatu-Wanganui, New Zealand - 1742 DNA GHGhigh gp2 | ecosystem: Host-associated > Mammals > Digestive system > Stomach > Rumen...
TGAGCTGCATCATAGAGCCCGTTGCAGGTTCAGCCGCAGCCGGCTCCTGAGCTGCCGGATCTGCCGGCTGTGCAGGCTGCTCACCGCAAGCGGTAAGAGAACCCGCAACCATGATTGCTGCCATAGAAAGCGCTAACAATCTCTTTTTCATGTTGCATTACCTCCCTTAAAAATTGTTTTTCACGGGCAGCCCTTTACTACCCGCAAACTGAATACTAACACAGCATGTCATTATATGCAAGACTTTTTTCGATTTCACAAAATAATTGTGAAAGATACACAATTACCGCCACTCGGTTTTAAATATATTTACAGATTATTCATATTTCGTTCACAAGTTAACTTGTTCATAACAAATTATTCTTAAGTCGCGGAAAACGGCTTATTCTCTATATTTTCCTTGCAAAAGCCGTCCTTTTTATGTAAAATAGCGGTGTTATGACAGGCCGGAACGAGACACGATTTGATCAGTACTATATCGCGGGGATGCGTCCGATCCTTTTAAAGTACGCGCTTTATTCCGACCCGACGGAGAACTACATCTCCCCGGCCAAGCCCTCCGCGTATGATCTTTTGACGATCCGCTTCCGTACGGCCGTTAATAATGTAGACCGGGTCTACCTCGTCGCCGATAAGGAAAAGCATCCGATGACGAAGACCGAGCAGGACGAACTCTTCGATTATTACAGTGTACAGATCCAGCTCGACAACGAGCTCTTCTGCTATCATTTCGAGATCCATGCCGGCAATCTGACCGTACTCTTTGATACGAGAGGCGTGGCACGCAATGTCGACGATCATTATAAATTCAAGATCGCACCGGGCTTCAACACCCCCGACTGGGCGACCGGCGCCGTCATGTACCAGATCTTCGTCGACCGTTTTTACAGCGGCGATCCCACGAACAACGTACTGACCGACGAATACTGCTATATCGGCGAGCACACCGTACACGTCGAGGACTGGGACAAATATCCCGCATCCATGGGCGTGCGCGAGTTTTACGGCGGCGACCTGCAGGGCGTCCTCGATAAAATGGACTACCTGGAAAACCTCGGCGTGGAAGTCATCTACTTCAACCCGCTGTTCGTTTCGCCGTCGAACCATAAATACGACATCCAGGACTACGATAACATCGATCCCCATATCGGACGCATCGTCGACGATCACGGGGAGCTTTTAAAGGAAGGCGAGAATGAAAACCGCCTCGCTTCCCGCTATATCAACCGCGTCACGAACAAAGCCAATCTCGATGCCAGCAACGAGCTTTTCGCAAAGCTGGTGGCGGAGGCGCACCGGCGCGGGATCCGCGTCATCCTCGACGGTGTTTTCAACCACTGCGGATCCTTTAATAAATGGCTCGACCGGGAGCGGATCTATGAAAATGCGGAAGGATACGAAAAGGGTGCTTATATAGAAGAAACCAGTCCGTACCATGATTTCTTCCGTTTCCACGATCCGGCCTCCGACAAATGGCCCTACAACCACACCTATGACGGCTGGTGGGGACATGACACACTGCCGAAGCTGAATTACGAGGGCTCAAAGGAGCTCCACGATTATATCCTGCGGATCGGACAGAAATGGGTATCGCCGCCCTACAATGCGGACGGCTGGCGTCTCGACGTTGCGGCGGACTTAGGTCACAGCACCGAGTACAACCATCAGTTCTGGAAAGATTTCCGCAAAGCCGTCAAGGAAGCCAATCCGAACGCGATCATCCTGGCCGAGCACTACGGCTCGCCGGCTGCATGGCTGCGCGGAGACGAGTGGGATACGGTCATGAACTACGACGCATTCATGGAGCCGCTCACCTGGTTCCTCACCGGAATGCAGAAACACAGCGACGATTTCCGCGGCGACCAGCTGAACAATACCGACAGCTTCTGGGGCGCGATGATCTATCACAATGCCGACATGACGCTGCAGTCCCTGCAGATCGCCATGAACGAGCTTTCCAACCACGACCATTCGCGTTTCCTGACGCGTACGAACCGCAGGGTCGGCCGTACTGCGACCGCAGGTCCCGACGCAGCGAACGAGGGCATCAACAAAGCCGTGATGCGCGAAGCGGTCCTGATGCAGTTTACCTGGCTCGGCGCGCCGACGATCTACTACGGCGACGAAGCGGGCGTCTGCGGCTGGACGGATCCGGACAACCGGCGTACCTACCCCTGGGGACATGAAGATCAGGAGATGATCGATTTCCACCACAAGATGATACGGATCCGGCGCAAATACTCGGAGTTTAAGCGCGGCTCCATCACCGTCCTGCGCTCCCTTTACGGCTTCCTGGCCTACGGGCGCTTCAACCGGGACGGACAGTCCGCGGTCTTCATTAATAACAACGACCACGAGGTCACCGAAGAATTTACGCTCTGGCAGCTCGGTCTTCGCAAGAACGCGACCTTAAAGCAGATCATGCTCACGACCTCGGAAGGTTTTGACGATACGAGAGAAGAATACTGGCTGGAGAACGGCAAGATCACCATCACGCTGCCGGCTTTCTCCGCCATGATCCTTCGTCACGCCGGAGACGGCGGGCTGAAGTTTTAAATTAGTTTAAGCAGGAGGAAACACACATGCCCAAAGGAGTCATCATAGCTCTGATCGTATTCGCGGTTCTCATCGGGATCCTCGTGATCCTGTATTTTCTCGGCCGCAAACTGCAGAAGCGCCAGGATGAGCAGAAAGCGATGATGGAAGCGAACAAGCAGACCGTATCGCTTCTCGTCATCGACAAAAAACGCATGAAGATCAAAGACGTGCAACTGCCCGCTTCCGTAATGGCACAGATGCCGAAGCTTTCGAAAAACATGAAGGCACCCTTCGTCAAGGTCAAGGTCGGACCGCAGATCATGACGCTTTTCTGCGAGGAGTCGATCTTTGATCTCGTCCCGGTGAAAAAGGAAGTCAAGGCCGAAGTCAGCGGCATGTACTTAGTCGGCGTCAAAGGCGTCCACGGTACGCAGATCCAGAAAGAGAAAAAGAAAAAGAGCCGCTTCCGGCAGGCGCTGGAAAAGGCTCAGGAGAAAGCGGGCGCAAAGGCGATCAAGTAAAGAGCGCCGCCCCCGTTTCTTTCGAGCGGACATCGATCGTGATGTTGCACTCCGCCACAAAATCATAGTTCATATTCAGATGATAGAGGATGCCGAGACGCATCCTCTCTTCTTCTTCCTCGAAAGAGATCTTCGTCGTATCGATCCCGACCGTCAGGTTCCCGAAGGGCGTCCGGTAATTGCTGATATTTTTCTCGCCCTCTACAAAGGTCATCGCCACGGCGATCCCGCCCTTTTTGGAAAGCTCCACGCGGTCCTTCGCGATCTTGATCATGGTACGCGTCTTCTCCGGCAGTCCCTCCATCGTCTCTTCATAGGTCAGGAAATGTTTGCCGTCCTTAAAATGATATTGTCCGCCGACGATCACCTCGACGGAATCCTTATGTTCCTCCATTGGCCCCGCAAACTGCAGTCCGCGGATGGAGATCAGTACATCTTTTGTCATCTCTTTATTCCTTGATCTTTTTCATGAAAAGCTCGACCTGGCGCTCGATATGCTCCCTCGCCCTGACCTTCGCATCTTCCGTGTCCCTGTTCTTCAGCGCATTCAGGATCCCCCTGTGCTCCTCGATGAGTGTCCGGTGACCACCGACGTCCTTCAGCGTCTCATAGCGATAGCGGTGGATCTGCTCGGCAAGGTTCACGCTGATCTGCTGCAGTTTCTCGTTGTCGGCTGCTTCCACGATCGTGCTGTGGAACTCCGAATCCGCTCTCGCGATCCCGGTCAGATCGCCACCGCGCATCCGCTCCTCAAACTCCCTCTCTCTCTTCTCGATCTCCGCGATCTTTTCCGCACTCGCGCGTTCGCAGGCCAGACTCACGGCGAGTTCGTCGAGAGCTGCCCTCACCTCGAGCACATCTTTCATGCCCTTGCGCGTGATCTTTGCGACCACCGCGCCTCTGCGCGGATACATCGTCACGAGACCCTCGTGCTCCAGCATGCGGATCGCTTCACGTACCGGGGTGCGGCTGACCCCCATCTCTTCCGAGAGATGCACCTCGAGGAGGCGCGTCCCGGGCGGGAGATGATCCATGAGGATCGCGCGCCGGAGCGTGCGGAAGACCAGATCCCGCAATGGAGTGGATTCGTCTGCGTCAATTTTCAAGAATTCTTCTGCCATAGTTTTGTCCTGTCTTTCCTGAGTGGTCGTTTGTATGCGTCGCGGTTATCCGCACCATCTTCCTCCGCTGAGCCTTCGCACTAGAACTCGCGCGGTGTTTCCTGAAACCGGCCTGCCCCTCGCAACTCGCTTGCTCGCGCTATATCGGCGCGAGCAGCGCTCAAACAGTGCTTCGGGGCAGTCTGGAAACACCGTGCTCGTTAAGTGCTGCGGCAAAGCTTCGGAATACGGTGCGGATAACCTACACGAATTCCGTAACCGTCATATACACATCCGGGTATTTACTCTGCAGCTTGACGAGCGCAGCCTGCGCGGCATCCTCCGAATCAAAGAGTCCGAAGACCGAGGGTCCGGAGCCGCTCATCATCGAGCCTGCGGCGCCTGCGGAAAGCATCGCCTCGCGAAGCTCCACGATCAGGGCGTGCCTGCGTTCCGTCACGGTAGCGAGGACGTTCCCCATATGCTTTGTGAGGTGCACCGACGGATCGGGGATCACCGCACCATCCGTGAAAGCCTCAAAGTTGGCCAGTTTCTTCAGGGTCATGAGCATCCCGTCCGTATCTACCGCGGGGACTTTCTCCGCCGGAAGGCTGTCGAAATCGCGATAGGCCTCCGGGGTTGAGACATTGATCGCCGGCTTTGCGAGGAGGACGTGCACACCCTTCGGAGTCGACAGCTTCGTCATGCGGTCTCCGATCCCCTCACAGAGTGCGGTCCCGCCGACGATACAAAAGGGGATGTCCGCGCCGAGCTTCGCTCCGATCTCACAGAGCCGCTCCGTCGTATATCCCAGACCGTACAGCTCGTTGATGCCGCGGAGTACTGCCGCCGCATCCGTACTGCCGCCCGCCAGTCCCGCTGCCGCAGGGATGCGTTTCGTCAGGCGGATCTCCACGCCGGGCCGGATCTCATGATCGGTCTGCCCGCTGTCCGAAGCATCCGTGCTTTCTCCGCCGATACGCCCGCTGCTCTTCGCATCCTCCAGCAGTCTCTGTGCCGCGCGGTATGCGATATTTTTCTCGTCAGTCGGCACCTGGGAAAAGCCCCGCTCCGCGCCTTCCTCAAAGACCACCTCCAGCCGGATCCCGCTCTCCGCTTTTCCAAGCTCCACGGTATCGTATAGTCCGATGGTCTGCATCACGGAGCGCAGCTCATGATAGCCGTCCGCCCGCTTACCCGTGATATCCAGCGTCAGATTGATCTTCGCATATGCCTTCTGAGTGATCTCCATTGTCAGCCTCTATTGTATTTTTTAGGGAACAACCTTGTATACATTATACTCCCTGCCCTGCGGTCAAGGCAAGAAAATCTTGCTATCCGCACGAAAAAATACTATAATGTTTCATTATGAAAAAGATCGTCTTAACCGGCGGCGGCACGGCCGGGCATGTCACTCCGAATATCGCGCTGATCCCGAAGCTGAAAAGTCTCGGCTACGAGATCCATTACATCGGTTCCTACGACGGGATCGAGAAGCGTCTGGTCTCGGATTTCGACATCCCCTACTACGGCGTATCCACCGGAAAGTTCCGGCGCTACTTCGATCCGAAGAATTTCTCGGATCCCTTCCGTGTCCTGAAGGGCCTCGCCCAGGCGAAAAAGATCTTAAAGCAGATCAAACCGGATGTCGTCTTTTCGAAGGGCGGCTTCGTCGCGGTCCCCGTGATCCGGGCAGCCGCATCCCTGAAGATCCCCTGTATCATCCATGAATCCGATTTAACGCCGGGGCTTGCGAACAAGCTCTGCATCCCCTGTGCGCGCAAGGTCTGCTGCAATTTCCCCGAAACCTTAAAATACATTCCCGATGAAAAAGCCGTCCTGACCGGTTCCCCGATCCGCGAGGAATTAAAACAGGGCGATAAGAAAGCCGCTTACGAGCTGACCGGCTTCGATCCGGACATGCCGACGATCCTCGTCATGGGCGGGAGCCAGGGCGCCGCGGCGATCAACAAGGTCGTGCGCGAAGCACTGCCGCGCCTGCTGCCGGATTTCCAGATCATCCATATCTGCGGCAAGGACAAGATGGACAACCTGCTGATCGGTACGGTCGGCTACAAACAGTTTGAATATGTACGGACGGAGCTGAAGGATCTCTTTGCGATCACGGATCTCGTGATCTCACGCGCAGGCGCAAATGCGATCTGCGAGCTGCTTTCTCTCCGCATCCCGAACCTCCTGGTACCGCTTCCGGCCTCCACGAGCCGCGGCGACCAGATCCTGAACGCGGAATCCTTTGAAGCGCAGGGCTACAGCATGGTACTGCGTGAGGAAAACCTGGATGAGGACAGCCTGCTCGATGCGCTGCACGAGCTGTATTTCAACCGTCAGACCTTTGTCGATACCATGAGCCGCTCGCAGCAGTACAATGCGATCGATACCATCATCCATATCATTGAGGAGGCCGCTTATGAAAAAAGATGACTGCATCTTCTGCAAGATCGCAAACGGGGAGATCCCTTCGAATACCATTTATGAAGACGAAAAGTTCCGGGTGATCCTGGATCTCGGTCCCGCGACAAAGGGACACGCGCTGATCCTCCCGAAAGACCACTATAATGATCTGACCGAACTGCCGGATGAGACCGCTTCCGACGTGATGAAGCTTGCGAAAAAACTGACGATACAGATGAAGGAAAAGCTGAACGCGGACGGCTTAAACGTCGTACAGAACAACGGCGCCGCTGCGGGCCAGACGGTCATGCATTATCATCTGCATCTGATCCCGCGCTACGAAAACGACGGCGCACACATCCTCTGGGAGCCTACCAAACCTTCACAGGAAGAGCTGGCGGCCGTCAGAGATACGATCACCGGCTGAACACAAACAGCTGATCCAGCATCCGAAGTGATGCGAAATCTCCTTTCGCGGTGAGGGTCCCCTCCATGAACGCTCTCTGGAACGTCTTTCTTCCGGAGCTGATCTCCTGCAGTACGGACTCCTCCGTCGAGATCTCCACATCGGGATACACCATCTCCCCATAACTGATCTGAAGCTTTGCTCCGTCGGCGTGGATCACCAGCGCCTTCGGTTTTCCCTTGATCGTAATCTTGTATTTTAAGTTTGCTTTTGCCTGTGCTTTGTAGGAAGAGCGGAAAAGCTCAATGATCCGGTCATCGGGCGGCTCGGCCGCCTGCATCTTCCCCTTGAAAAGATCCGCCAGTTCCCGGATGTCTTCCTTCTGCTTCTCGACGTACTTCTCATCGGACGCATATTCGGAAAGCTGCTCCGTCTCCTGCTGGGTCAGCGTCGTATTCTTCGTCTTATAAGCGATATTCTTGACCGCCATCACGCTTAAGGGCAGCGAGGTTTTGCGCTGGTTGATGCTGCGGTAGATATTCTCCGCTGCTTTCTCGATCAGGTTCAGATACTCCGCATTGCCCTCGAGCTCCGAAACCTCCGGCACGTAACCGCAAAGCCCCTGGCAGGCGAGACCGCCGAGGGACTGCCATGCGCTGGTCAGATCGAGCTCCGCTTCCTTCTCTCCGTAGGTCGTCGACATGATGACCGGCGCCATGTAGAGATGGCTGATCTTTTCCTTGTCACCGTAGAGCCAGCAGGCATCGAGGAAACAGGACATGTAGCCGCCGTAGCCGTGCCACTCCACGGTTGAGGCGAGGATGATGCCGTCCGCTTCTTTTAAGCTCTGCGGCAGCGTCGTGATATTCGTCTTCGGATCGAAAAGGTCGTATTTCTCGACGCGGACATTCAGCTCCTCAAAGACCTTGATCATCCGGCGCACCGTGTAAAGCGTCGGATCGCCGATCAGTCCCCTTCCGCCGTAATAGATGTTGATCTTCATGCGTTTTTCCTCCTATGCATACCCTTCCAGGTCAGAATGCAAAACAGCCCCGTGATGATGAGTCCCGACACAAAGCCGCCGATATGACAATACTGATCGATCCTGTCATCGATCCTGCCGCTGTAGAAAAGCAGCAGCAGCGCAATGCCGATGCGCAGATAATACTGCCGCTTCTGAAACTCTCTGTTCAGCAGCATATATGCGATCATCGCCGCCGTCAGACCGTAGATCGCGCCGGACGCGCCCAGCGCCTGATAGTCGATCCCGTGCGTCGTGTGATACCACACGGAAAAGATCCCGCCGCCGATGCCGGACAAAATGTAGACCGTCGTGAAGACGAACCTGCCGAGGCGCGGCTCCATGTAGCTTCCGACCGCGTAGAGAACGAACATGTTGTTGATGAGATGCTCCGCCGACCCGTGCAGAAATACGGAGGTCAGCAGGCGGTACCACTGCGAGGGATCGGAAAGGATCCCCGTCGCGATCACATAATCATCTATGTTAAACGACGACTTCTCCTCCAGAATATACATGATGACACAGACGATCACCAGCGCGGCCGTGATCCACGGCGCTTCTTTATTTGCTTTTTCCGCGCTCTCCCGGAGCTTCTGCTTCGCGGCGTCCGCGCTCATCGGAAGTTTCTCGATCGAGGCTCTCGTCTGGGAAGCCAGCTGGGCACTGATCTCCGGCAGGGCGATCTCCAGACCGTTCTGTGCGAGATGCCGCTCCAAATGTGCGCGCAGACCGTAGTAATCGGGCACTGCCGTCTGCGGCACGAAAAGCCGCCACGCTGCCGTATAGGAATCGTCGATGAGATACCAGACATCATCGATCCAGCTGCTGTCTACGGTTTCCGGCGCAGCTGAGTTTTCCTGCGCGGCCCCGTCCGTAAAAGGGTCCGTTCCGTATCCGTCCCGGTCCTGCGGTCCGTATCCCGACTGCCTGTCCGCTCCCGGCATCAGCGCTCCGACCCCACGCTCCGTCGTGCACACCAGCTTCAGAAAATGGATATCCTTATCCCGCCCGTAGGAAAGGCGCTCACGGTGCACATTCAGGAAGCTCTCCATCTGCGCACGCGTGCTGGTCTGCGTCCGCTCATCGTAGATGCAGATCACGTTGATACTGTAGTTTTCTTCCTGTACGAAGGAGACATAGCGCCGATCGACGGAACACATATAGATCCGGTAGCCCTGCTCGAGAAACAGCTCGTTGATGCTTTTCATCTCACGCAGACCTCCGGCAGCCGGAAGTTTTTGACATAGTTGATAAAGTCCTCACCCTTTGCGGGTTTTGCAAAATAGTATCCCTGGAAGTAATCGCAGTTCATCTCCAGGAGCTTGCGGATCTGGGCTTCGGTCTCCACGCCCTCCATGACCACCTTCATATGGAGCCTCTGCGCCATGCGGAAAGTATTGCGCAGCGTGATCTCCGCCTTTTCGTTCTCATCTGCCGACCACAGCAGCGACTTGTCGATCTTCATCAGCATGAAAGGCAGGTTGTAGAGATACGAGATGTTGGAATAGCCCGTCCCGTAATCATCCAGCGAAAGCGATACGCCGTGCAGTTCGAAATGCGAAATGTTCTTGATGACCGTCGCATTGGAGATCATTGCCGCCGTCTCCGTGATCTCGAAATTGATCGACTCCGCCGGCAGGTTAAACTTGCGCATGATCTCAAGGAACTCCTCGGCGAGGCGGTTCTGCATACACTGCACCGCGGAGAGGTTCACCTCGATATACTCGACACCCAGGCGGTCTAAATGATTCTCCGTAAAGAAGCGGCAGACCTCGGTAAATACGATCTCGCCGATCCGCAGGATGTAACCCTCCCGCTCGGCCAGCGCGATCATGGGCTCCGGCGGAATGAATCCGTACTCCGGATCGAAGAGACGGATCAGCGCCTCTGCTGCCACGATCCTCTGCTCCTTCGTCGAGTAGATCGGCTGATAGTAGACTTCGAAACTGTTATTGTCCAGCGCGCGGCGGATCGCCTCGAGCATCTGGCCCTCTTTATCCTCCTGCACGAGCTGCTGTACGGGAATGACCGTATCGGGCTCCGCTTCGGTCCGGATCAGGTTGCTCACCATGCGGCGGAACTGCAAAGCGTCCGGGATCTCCTCCGGACAGTAGGCTGCCATGAAATGCGCGGTCAGCATGGATTCCATCATACCGTTACGCCAGGGCATCTTGAAACGCTCACGGATCTCATGCAGGATACGCGCCCTTTCTTCTTCACTGCACTTTCCGACCTTCAGCACCAGGGTATCCCGCTCGTCGTGATAGACCAGCGCATCCATCCGCAGGTTCACGAGGAACGAGGTGACACTCTTTAAGAGTCCGTCCGTATCTTCCTGCCCGATGGAGTCCACCAGCATGCGGTAATCGTGCAGCCGGATAAAGACAACATAGAACGAGATCCCGTGTGCATAGTCCGTCATCACGCCGGTCCTAAAGTACTTTCTGCGCATCGCGTCCGTGGAATCAAAGATCTCCTCCGGCCGCTGTACGGAAAAGTTCAGGTCGACCAGTCCAAGAGCAATGATGATGGAGATCATCCGGATGTCCGGGTGGAAGATCTGGAACGCCTCCGCCAGAAGCAGCAGAGCAAAAGAACCCAGCATATGCGTCGCGTGCTTAAAGCCCAGATTCTTCCGGTAGTAGATCGCGATGATCAGCGCACCTATGAAATATAAGACCAGACCGCCGGTCAGGGTCCATTGCAGGAAAGCGCATTCCCGGAAGACGTGTCCTTCGTGGCCCGCGAGATAGGAAGCCACACTGTGATACAGGATCACTCCCTCAAAAGGCACGAGGCTGAGCAGGATCACACGCCGCCACTTGTGGTAACGGATCTCATCAAGACTCGCATTTGCCAGCAGGTAAAGCACATACTGCGTAACGATGCAGAACTGCATCGCCGCATTGAAAAGGTTCACGATCGCCCCGATCTCGCGGCCCGCGAGATCGGGCCAGATCCGGTAAGCCACCGTGAGAAGATCCAGCACGGTCATCGCCATCATCACGAGCATCGCCACATAGTAGATCCGGTACAGGGAGAGCGCGGCCTTGCGCCGGCTGCCGAAATAGAAGAATGTCAGCGCGAGGATCAGGAATGCTGCGATGTCAAAACAGACATTAAAGCTCATCTACAGCACCTCCCCTTCCCCTGCACGGCCGGCCGAGATCCGGACGACCTTCAGGAAATCATCCGCATCCAGCTGTTCAAAGAGATAGTTCCCTTTCGCAAAATCACAGGCCATATGCTCCACCATCCGGAAATACTCCTCCGAATCGATCCCTTCGATCATCGTCATCATGGAAAGCTCACGGGCGAGCTCCAGCGTACACTCCATCGTGATCCGCGCTTTTTCGTTGCTCAGCGCTTCCCGGATCACGGAGCGGTTGATCTTCATGACTTTAAAGGGCAGCTCGTAGATCGACGTGATGTTCGTAAAGCCGCTGCCGTAGTCCTCCAGACAGAGACGGATCCCCGCCTCTTCCATGCGTCTCATATTCTCCCGGAAGACTGCGTTTGCTTTGGAGACCGTATACTCCGAAAGCTGCAGATAAAGGATCTTCGGATCGATCATGTATTTCTCGACGATCCCGATGATCTTTTCCAGGAGGCCGTACTGCAGGCACATCGCCGGCAGGAGACGTACGCCGACAAAACTTACGCCCTGCTCCTTCAGATTCTGCTCCGAGATAAAGCGGCAGGTGCGCTCGATGACAAGCTCGCCCAACTGCAGCGTGTGTCCGCTGCGGTCCGCATAATTAAAGATCTCTTCGTCGTAAACGTAGCCCAATTCTTCATCGTAGAAACGCAGGGTCGCCTCCGCACCGATGACACGTCCGAGCGCCACCGAATGGATCGGGGTGTAGCGCATCTCGAAGTTCTTTTTCTCCATCGCGCGTGCAAGAGCGACTGTGATCTTGCGCGTACGCTCGATCTCCGCAAGGTCGAAATCCTCGGTACGCATCGCCCGCGGCTCGTAGGTGCTCTGCTCGAAACGGTTCATCACACCGAAAAGTGTCTCCTCATCCCGGATCTCGTCCGGCATCTTGACGCGCAGTAGTCTCGAATTGAGCGCGATCTCTCCCTCCGGCACTGCCCAGGTTCCCTCCTCGAAACGTTTCGTGATGGCGCGCATGATGTCGCCGACCTCTTTCGGGAAGGGGCAGATGATCTCGAGCACAAAGCTGTCCTCTTCGATATGGTAAATGTTTGCGGTGTCCGAAAGACTGCGAAGGAATGCCGTCACCTGCTTTAAAAGATCCTCGCTCTGCTTGGCATTGTTGGAACGCTCGTATTCTTTATAGTCCGCGAGCAGCACCTCCACGATATCGCAGCGGCGGCGGATCACGAAATTGGCCCGCATCTGCTCGAGGAAGGCCGTTCGGCTTAAAACCCCGAGGACCGGATCGATGCGCTCCGACGGATTCTGGATGAAGTAGAAAAGCGCCAGCTCACACAGCGAGATCGCCAGCACTTCCACCTTGATCTCCGGGAAGAACAGCTGGACAATGACGCTCAAAAGCCCCGTCGCCAGGATGCATGCGATGACAGTGCGCTTCCGCACGGAAAAGCTCTTGCTGTAGTAGATCAGCAGGAAGATCGTGATCAGGAAGTAATAACCGAAAACGATGTAGGAAGATATCAGTCCCGGAGAACGCTGATATACGCCGTCCTCCGTATAGTGGTAGATCAGATGGTGCGCCGGATTCGAGAGGATCAGTACCAACTCGATCAAACCGGGGATAACGATCATCGCCTTGACCCAACCGGAGATCTCTCTCCACTGCTTGACTCCGCTTAAAAGATACATGAAGATGAAGACCATCATCGCCAGATGCGTGACGAAGTAGATATAGCTCATAAGACTCAGGGCCCAGACCGGCTGCCGGTTGAGATAATGCTCGATGGCCCACTTACCGAAAGAGGACAGGGATGTGACTGCGTTGTCGATCACGAGCGCCAGAAACATCCGGCTCTGCGTGTTCGAGACTTTATTCAGGCGCAGGTAATACAGGATCACGAGAGCCGAGATCATCACCGACGCCAACGCGAACGAAGCTTCGCAGTTCAAACCGTATCCTCCTTTCGTTTGTTTTTTCCCTGTATTATTTCCCGCGCTTACCGTGCCTTACGCACACCTCGCACGATTTTACATGGTAAACCTATATTACTATAGCACATCAGGGGCGAAACAGCAAGAAAATCGGGGGTTTTGAGTGGTTTTTTGAGTCCGTTTTTTGCATGTTTTTCCGTACATTTTGGGCCACCGGAAATGCTGCCACAAGGGATGAACGGATCACAGTTTGATACCACCTTAACTTGTGGTTTTCAGACGGAAATAGTATAATCTGTCTGATGTGACAAAAGCGGATCACGGCTGTACCACGGAACCGATCCGCATGATCAGGAGAATTATAATGGGCAGCTGCCTAATCTCGGTCATCGTACCGGTCTACAACGTAAAAGACTATCTCGACGAGTGCGTGCGCTCCCTGCTCGCGCAGTCTTACCGCGAGCTCGAGATCATCCTCGTCGATGACGGCTCGACGGACGGATCGGGTGAGATGTGTGACGGGTATGCCGCCTCTGACAGCCGTGTAAAAGTGATCCATAAGGAGAACGGCGGACTTTCAAGTGCAAGAAACGCCGGGATCGATGTGGCAACGGGAGAATACTTAAGCTTCGTGGATTCGGACGATTTCATCCATCCGGAGTTTATCGGGACGCTGTATCAGACCTGTGTCGCAAATGACTGCAAAACAGCGCTCTGCGGGATCTGCAGTGAGGAAACTGCAGATGCGACTCTGCCGGAGTCCGTCCCGGTCCGTGTCATTTCCTCAAGAGAGCTGCTGGATGCCTTCTACGGGAAACACCACAACACCATCACCGTCGCCTGGAACAAGCTTTATCACCGTTCGGTGCTAGGCGAGGTCCGCTACCCCGACGGCTTTGTCTACGAGGACGAGGCGACGACCTACGCCTATCTCTATCAGGCCGGACGGATCGCGTGGGTCGAGCTCCCGCTCTACCACTACCGGAACCGCACGGGAAGCATAACGAAGCGGGCCTTTTCCCTGAAGCGCCTGGATGTGCTGGAAGCCTACCGGAGACGGCGTGCCTTCTATCTCGTGCACGGGGAAGCCGCCTACGCAAGCCGCGAGGAGTACTGCTATCTCTCGGAATTATTGATGTTCTACGACCGGATCGGGAAATATCTGCCGGAAGAAAAAGAGAAGAGAAAAGAACTGCTGAGAGAATATAAGAAGTGTCATTCGGAGTATGACAAGAGAAGCTGGGGATGGAAAAGAAGGGTGTTCTACCGGATCAGCAGGGTGCTGCCGGGGCTGTATGGGAAGATAAAAAAATCCGGACGGTAGTCCGGATTTTTTTGGATCTCAACCGGAAATTTATCATCTTCCGATCATTTCTGTCTGAAATGTTTCCTGACGTATTCCTAAAGAATCAAGCTCTTTATCTCGAATTAGCAAGGAACACCCGTTTTTCGCAACTTCGTCAGTGTTTATGAGTATTATTCAGGCTCTGACATATCCGCTCCGCGACTTCCGGCGAGATCTCGCCCGTGTCCGGGATGCGGATCCACTCTTCCGTGTCCGGGATGATGAGCCATTCACGGTCCGGCACGATCTTCAGGCAGGGATTAAGTGCTCCGGCAATGATGGAGAACGAACTCGGTGCCGTCACCAGGAGGTCCGCCCGGCACAGATGGACAAAGGACCGCTCATCGGACATGTCGAGACAATAGCGGAGTTCGACGCCCGTCTCTTCCAGCTCAGCGAAATCCTCGCGGGTACCTTCGGAGAAGACGTAGAAGACAATCTTTTTTCCGCCGATCACAGCAGTTCCCGATACGTTTCCTTTGCCTTCACTATTTTGATCCATCCCACAGGATTCACTGTCAGGTTTGCCGGAGATTGAACTCTCGCGGACTTTTCCGACATTCGATCCGGTTCTGCTGCTGCCATCCGATGCTTCCGCCGGCTCAGGTCCTCCAAACAGGTTCATCAGCGCCTCGATCACCCGGCTGTAATAGCTCAGCTCCAGCCATCTCCGGCGCGTGCTCTCATCACCCTGCTCAAGCCTGGATTTCACATCCCCCCGCCGGATATGCAGTGCGATGCTGAACTCCTCCGACCGGAAACATAGATCGTCCTTCTGCCGCCTCGACGATCTCTGAAAGAGCTCCCGGATCCGCCGGTCACCCTCGATGTCATCCCCGATCGCCGTCCACTGCTCATACTCATTGTAGAATACGACTTTCTGTCCGGCATACGAGCGGATGATCTGCGCGATCAGCTCCCGGCTCCTCGGATCGTTCATGTCATAATACGGGAGCAGCACCTTTCGATAGCCCTTCCTGCGCAGCTCTGCTGCCGTGACCATCCCCTCACCGAGGCCCATCGCTTCTTCCCACGCCCGGTTCACCATCGGTGTGTACGCATAGCCGATCCCGAAGCGCTCCGCATTCATCAGCCCCGCACGCCACGCACCGAGCCCATGCCCGAACCCCGCCAGATACGCCGGCTGCTCGGTCATGTAGTGGAGCTGTCCCTGCCTGGCTATCGACAGGACATCTCCCCCCGGCACCATTCCGGATGCTGCTTCGCTTCCCGAAAGCACATCCCCTGATGACCGGTTTCCTGTCTCATTTCCTGATAATGCCCCGTCCTTCGGCACTACATTCCGATGCCTCCACGACCGGTAGAACGGATACGCCTTCTCCCGTCCCCCGACCACACGATAAAACAGCGCATGCAGCTTTCGGTAAGCCTTCTGCGCTACAGACGCATAATCATGCTTTTCACTTTTCTTGATCTTATATCTCGGCATCTTCAAGTTTCAATTATATCTGCCTCTTGGTTTTTGTCAAACCCGGGGCATAAGTTTTTTCGTCTTCTATCCCTCCCAAGATGCAAAAAAGGCTTTATGTATCGGCTCATCCCTTATCGTTGGGAGGTCTAGCACATAAAGCCTGTTAATTATGTGAATAGTATCACTTATGTCTGTTTTTTTCAACTACAACACTTGTCTTAGGCTGATTTTTCCTCTCCGCCATGCTCCTCTGCGGCATCGCCCTCTCCGAGCACCGCTTCCAGGTAATCGACCACACTCTTGGCTGAGGCACCGCGGTTCTGCCACACCTGCTCACGGAGCCGGTCACGTCCCTTCTGGAAATGATCATCCGCGATAAGCCCGTCTATGACTTCTTTCATCCGCGGGAAATCCTCCTGCTTCAAAGAGATCCCCATCTGATCCAACACCTGCAGTCGCCAGAGCGGCTCATCAAACCATGCGGAATCATAAGGGGATTTATCGAACGATGTATCCGCAAATATCACCGGTTTATTAAATACCAGTGCAAAGTCAAACACGACACCCGAAAAATCGCTGATCATCACATCCGCACGACTCAGAGATCCGAAGTTGTCACTGCTCTCATCCCACTCCAGTTTTTCTCCCGCAGGGTATTTGCTCTTCAAAGGATCCAGTATCTGCCGCTCCACTTTTCTCGTCTGCGGATGAGGACGAATAATGATATGATACCCCGTCTTTACAAGCGCTTCCAAAATCCTGTCTCCGAATCTTGTCAGGATCCCGCTCTCACCCCAGGACGGTGCGAGCAGCACAACGATATCGTCTTTGTCCTTATCCTTCTTTACTTCCGCCGCTCGTCTCAAGAGGTCATCGAGATAAGTGCTTCCTACAACCGGAAGATCCTTCGGCTTTAAATGCCGCATTTCCTCCATTCGCCGGATATATGACGCCTGAAACTCGGATGAGACCAGAATACAGTCAAAAAAGTCCATCCCGAACATCCGGTATCCGGTCCCCTCATCTACCGCATGATAGATATGCAGATATTGATCCACATTCTTGGACCGTTTCCACTGCAGGACATCCAGATCCGGCGTCGTCGATAAACAGACTTTCGCCTTCATCAGATTCAGTTTTGCAAACGCACGGTTCCCGTCTCCGATAAAGCTCGGATGGATATGTTCATATCCGGTCTGCAACACGGGATCTTTCTCATCCATCGTATAGTACTCGCATTCCATCTGCCTTGCTTCCATCTCTTCACAGATGTCACGAAAAAGATTCCAGTATCTTCCGTCCTCGCCAAAGATCACGCAGGGGACTTTCTTCGCATTTGCGTCCTCTTTTGCCCGGCCGCCCGTCAGGAAAAACTTCAGTTTCAGCCAGAATTTCTGCAGGAAGAAGAACAGAGTCGACACAATGCCGACCAGCGCCGCAAACAGCATGCTTCCCGTTCCCGGATCGATATATAAAAGATACATTTACTTCTCCTCCATGATCCTGCCGATCGTATCAATCAGGCGGTCATTCTCCTCCGTCGTGCGGACCGCCAGACGGATATACTGCTTTCCGTCACCGATCTTGCGACTGAGATCCTTGATAAGAAAGTTTTCGCGAAGCAGCTTCGCTGCCAGCTGTTCAGACGTGATACCTGAGGTCAGACGGCACATCAGATAGTTGGCCTCCGTCGGATAGACCTCCAGCCCTTGGTTTTTCTTCAATCCTTCGACCATCTTTAGACGGCTGTTCCGGAAACGCATCAGCGCCTTGTTATAATCCTTCTTATACTTCTCTGCGATCTGCATATAAAACTCTGCAAAAGAGTTGATGTTCCAAATAGACACATCCTTCTTCAGCAATCCGATCACATCCGTATCCGCACTGCAGAGAACACCTAACCGCAGTCCGGGGACTCCGTAGGATTTAGAGATACTCTTAACAACATAAAGGTTCGGGTACGCTTCCAGGATCTCCTCTTTGATCAGAGAGATATTTCCCTGCGGATATTCCGATGCAAAATCCAGGAACGACTCGTCGACCACCAGCTTCACACCCTCGTTTTTCGTCCAGTCCAGAAGTTTCGTCAGTTCGTCATGGGGAATATAATTCCCGCTCGGATTATCCGGATTGATCAGGCACAGCCAGTCGACCCTGTTTGCTCCGAAATAGTCTATGAGATCTGAAACGCTGTATCGGAAACCCTCCTCTGTACTCTGATAAATCACGGTTTCTTCTGCGTAGCGATTAAAATACTCCTCAAATGTCGGACGGATGATCCCGACTTTCCCGTGGATGACCTTCGTCATCAGCGAACGGATCAGCTCGGCCGCACCGTTTCCAATCAGGATATGCTCCTTATGAACACCGAAGTTCTTGGCTGCAAGCATCGAATTCACGCGCATCCCGGAAGGATACTGTGTCAGCAGATCGGTAAAGCTCGCCTGCATCTCCTCGACCATCTTTTTCGGCGGATAATAGGGATTGACCAGATAGCAGAAATCCAGCAGTTTGGGATAACGCCAGTAGCCACCGTATCTAGAAGTGATCAGCCGGTAGGTCTCTTCGTCATTCTCCGTAAATAGTGTTGTGGCAATATCGAGATCCTGTTCATCGTCAATCTCATACCAGATCTCGCCGTTTAAGCGCTTTACGCGGATCCCGGTCCCATCCAGCATCGCGATCAGTTTGATCACCGATTCATAGTACTCATTCTCGCCCATGGCTCCCAGATACGCTTCCGTAAAGGGAATATAGACCTTCTCAGAAAAATGGCTGGAAAACTTATAGATATTGACGGTCTTGTAATACTGCGTTTTTTCCGTATAGTGCAGATACTTTCCGGCGATAAAGTCCACGATCCTGTCTTCGTCATCGATAACGACACAGGTCCCGTCCATCCAGCTTTCAAAATGATCGACAAGAGCAAGTGTATCCCTCGGATCCTCCAGGATCTCGTCGATCACGGATTCCTCAAAAATGAGATCCGATTCCAGGAGTAGTGTATCCTCCTTTTTCAGGTACTCCTTGGCCAGAAGCAACGAATAAATGTTGTTCGTTTTATCATATACCTGATTGCGAATATAGATCACAGGTGTATTCAGCGAAAGGCTGTCCACAAACTGCTCCAGATTCTCGCGCCGGTATCCCGTCACCAGGATGATCTTGGACAAACCCTTTCGGTCCAGGATCCGGAGTGCACGTTCCGCCAGGGTAACTCCGTTCACCTCGACCATGCATTTCGTATTATCCTTTGTCAGTTCTTTTAATCGCCTGCCCATACCGGCGGCCAGTATTACTGCCTGCATTTCCTTTTCCCTCTTTTCTTAACGGCCTTCTATCTCACTCCAATTTTTCTCATCGAAAATATTATCGTGAACATTATACCACGGCTCATCTTTTGTTTCAAACTGCGTTGCATCCGTCAGCCCGAAATTAGCACTGTACACCACATTTATCCCATCCTGTTTCGCAGACATATCTATCGGATTTCCCGTAAAAGGATTAACCGGATCCGTGATCAGCCCTTCCACCGCCATCGCAGGAGCATCCGCATTTGTCATAAAGCTGTCATCCGTACGAAATCCCTCTGCATTAAAATCCTTCTCCATCAAAAGCGGATTAAATCCCTCCACATCAACACCGTTGCTCAGGATCATATCATCAAACTGCGCGATCCGCCACCCGTGATCTGCCACAATAATAATCCTGGTATTGTCATATACTCCCTGTTCTCGCAAATAATCCAGCCAGTCTCCGAGCATCATCATAGCCACAACATTCGCCTGATAATGCATGATCCCATCCTCGTCATTTCCTGCCGTGATCGTCCTCCCATTCAAAGTTCTGGGTATCCCTACATCAAAACCTGTATTGTCAACATCCCTGACCTGCTCGTAGTCCGGCAGTTGCAGTTCGACCGGGTCATGTGTCATATTATTGCAGTACATGATAAAGTGATCCGTATCATCCTCAGCAATTTCTGTATTCGTCGTGAAATAGTCCATGGACGCTCTTCCATCCGCAAATCCCGTTCTCGTCAGATTGCCGGTCATCTTATCCGCTTTCAGGTAATCACCATCATCGTAGATTTCATCCTGAAGCATAGCAGGAACCACTTTGTATAACGAGTAAAAAGCGAAGTTCCGCTCCATCAGCTGCCACGTATCCTCCCACGAATATCCGGCATAAATGCTTCCCTCCAGATGGAAAGCATTCACGTATGGGTATTCATCATAAATTGAATAATCCGGAACATTCTTGTATCCTGCAAACGGAACATCGCATACCGTCACCTCGTATCCCTGTTCCCCAAATGATACCGGCAATACAGATAATGCTTCATCATGCTTTACAACAAGCTTTTCATCACTTCGCAGATTCATCATCTCGGGAGTGTAATCATATCCTCCAAATAATGTCGGCGCTCCGTACCGGGTCACCAAACCGAAAGACGCTGTATTCGGATAAAACGTGAACCCATTAAACTGCTGCTCAATCTCGGGATACTGATCAAAAATGTATGGTATATACGCCCCTATCGCCCTGTCCAGCATGATCAGGATCACGTTATTCCCTTTTTTGCTCAGTTCGATGCTCCGATCTTCTTCCTGTAATCTATGATCGATCTCCAGTCCGCCAAGAACTTTTATTGTATGACCCAACTGCACGACCGATAATCCTGTTACTGCGATCAACAATATTGCCACAATATATCCACAGTGCTTTTTACTCTTCCGCCACAACCATATTGCGATCGCTCCCGCCACAGCAAGGATCAGCAGATTGATCATCCGCTCCGTACGCTCAAATCTCGGCCAGGAAGGAAGCCACTGTAAAAGGATCGATATGCTCTGCACGTTTTTCGGCTTAAAGAAAAAATATGTCGGCAGTATGGTCAGAATCAAAATAAAAAGTATCCCTGCATATACCTTTCTCCCCTTGCTGTCGGAAACACGAAATATCACATTTCCCCAAAACAGAAAAACTCCTGCATATAAGCAAAACGTAGTCATCACAAAGTAGATCGGATTTTTGTAATAGAATATATTTACAAAGTCCAACGGAGAAGAACTGATCACGGAAATAGGGATTGCCCAGCCCATAAGGACCAGCAGGAACAGTTCTTCCAGCAGTGCGATCTTTCCCACATTTTCTGCCACTTCATCTGCTCTCATCCTTTGCGCAGCAAATCTCACTTTACGACTCAGTAACGGCAGGAATAATAAAACCGCAACGAACGCATACATGAGTATTCCTTCATTATCGTTTTCCTGCCTGAGCTGACTTATCTTTCCCGCCAAAACTACATAGACCACAAAAGCGACCGAGACGGCCGCCGCCAGGATCTCCAGAAATCTCCGCTTGTCTTTTACGTATTTCATCACGATATTCTTGCAAAGCGAAAATAAGTTATTCATCGTCCAATAAATTACAAGACCTGCCGGACTTTTATATAGCAGTACTAAAAACACGACCGCAAGGATATAAACCTGCAGTTTCGCCCTGATCGGATATCCCTTGGTATAGATCGCACCGGATATGCAGTTGATCGTAGTCATCAGGATCGGGAGAATATTAACCGATACCACCCCTACGGTAATCAGTCCATCCGGCATTCCCAAATCCCGTATGGGTCCCATCCCGCATCCCTGCAGGAGTTTCAAATTCGACAGGAAATGATACGCCGCTACAAAAAAAGGAATCTGGAGCAAAAGAGACAATACACTGCGGATCGCGTAGATCGGATGATAATCCGCCATGCGATAGTACGCAGTCAGACGCATATACTGTTCATCTTTCGTAAATGCCCGTTTAATTCGCTGGATCCACAGCTGCATTTCCTTCTGCTTCTGCTGTTCCTTTTCCTGTATCTCATCTGAACGCAGATATAAAGGAAGAACCAGAAAACTAACACACAGGCTAACTCCAAACAAAGCAATACCGGGACTGTCAAAGAGCCGGTACATCATTACATATATTACTTCAATCAGATATTCTATTGGCAGAATTAGTATTCTATAAAGTATCATTATTCGCTTCCCGAATCGGTTTTACGATCTCCTCCATTACAATATTGGTAAAGTTCCGTCCGCCCTCTTTATTTAGATGATCAGAATCCATAAACCAATCATAATTGTCCACAAATCGTTCATCAAAGGCATAGTCATAATACGCCACATCCGTCTCCGATGATATTTCGTCAATCAATGAGTAAAAGTCATCGTAGAACCCGGGATCCAGTCGTTTTACCTCGTCTGTATAAGCTCTCATGAAAGGAGTCGTGATCAGTATTGGTATAAATCCGGATTCCCGACAGTTCTTTATCATATATTTCACAGAGGCGACAGCTTCCTCATTGATAATCCGATTACCTTCCTCATCGAAACAGCCTGTGATAATATGGTTTGTTACCACCCTATTTACAGTCGACTCTACTTCTCCCGCTGTTGTTGATCTCGGATAAACCTCATCATCCGTATTTCTGGATCTTCCGGATAAAACTCGTATCAAATCCACACCAGCAGTCAATGACGAAAAATACCGAACATAGAGATCTGTCCGAAGATCATAATCTTTTATAAGATTCGGAGGAAGGATCCTGTAATATCTGGCATTTCCCTCATCTTCTGATCCTATCGTTGCATTTCCTGATCCGAATAATGAATGATAGGAGACAGGAATAAATACAATCGTATCTTTTTCAAAGTTCTTACTATAGTATTCAAATAATCTCCGATCATAATCTATCGTTTGTCCCTGTAATGCAAAATTAAAACACTCTACATCATTAATATCCTCATAGTTGAACCCTCGCATACCATGGGAAGATCCAAAATTACATATCATAATCTTCGCCGACATATTTTGAAAGCGTTTCAATCCATCCGGATCATCACGATTCATTTTTTCATACAAAGTATTGGTACTCACGGTGATCAATAGGATCATCATTGAATATATGAATATTTTTCTCATAAAATACTTCATAACAATACCGGTTTCAAGCTGCCGATCCTTCAGCTAGGATCGGTTCAACTACCTCTATCATCAATATCTGCATGAAATATTTAGCCCCATCACGATTTAAATGATTTGAATCCATAAAATATTCGTATTTTCCCCAGAATCGTTCGTCAAACGCAAAGTCATAGTATTCTATCCCGGTTTCCTTTATTATTTCATTTATCAGACTATAAAAACTATTGTAAAATGCAGGATCCAATCTAGTAACCTCATCCGTATACTCTTTTGTAAAAGGTGTCGTAATTAGAATCGGAATGCATCCTTTTTCCTGTAAAGACGTGATTATATATCTAACATCGTCCAAACAATCATAATTCACTACACGGTTTCCATCATCATCAAACTTTTCTGTGATGATGTGTCCTATCGCCTCATCCTCAATCCGCTCATTTACTAGTATTTCCGTGGTGATTGTATTCCAGGTATCATCACCCAGATTTCTTGATCTACCGGACAATACCCTGATTAAATCTTCTTTTGCAGTCAAAGACGAAAACTTGACACACAGATCTGTTTTCAAATCGTAGTTTTGTATCAGACGAGGTGGTAAAAACGAATAATATCTGGCATTTCTCTCCTCTGCAAATCCTATATTTCCCTCTCCTGATCCATAGAAAGAAAAATACGAAACAGGAATGAATACTACAGCTCCTTTAGCAATATTATCCTTATAATATTCAAATATCCTTCTGTCATAATTAAAACCCTGTCCCATAAGTGCAAAATTGAAACACTCAAACCCCTCAACTTCCTCATAATCGAATCCAAAGAATCCATGAGAAGAACCAAAGTTACATATTTGTATTTCTTCCGGTACATTTCGAAATCTATGTAAACCTTCTGTATCATTTTTATTCATTGTATCATAAAGATAATTGATCAACACCGTAATCAACAAAACATTTATTAGATACAAGGAAATCCATCCTAAAAACTTTTTCATCCGGCTAAAACTGAAAATAGATAAATTCAGTCGATACTCCTTTCTCAGAGAAAAATACCACCATCAGGCCAATAATTATATAAAATACCCACTGTATAATCTTCTTCTTTTTCGAAATCATCAATATAAAGTCTTCTTTGTATGATATCACATCGTAAAGCACCATTATCAGGAGAATAACCCCAACCAACAAGAATAAGCTACTACCTGCAAATTTAATATCCGCAAGACCATTCCGTATGTACGTAATAGGATCTGTTATCCCTATAATACTATTTCGAATTACATATAACGCATCCGAAAGGGAATGTGCCACAAAAAAGATCCATGCAAAAACACAGAATGAATACACCAAAACAATTCTGACAATGCGTAGCAAAAATATTTTTACGCCTTTTTGTTCTGTCTGTACTTCCTTTTTTTGTTTTCCGAAAAGCAGGTTTTCTATCACCTGTCCGATACCATGCACTCCTCCCCAAACCACAAAAGTCCAGTTTGCTCCATGCCAAAGACCACTAACCAAAAAAGTGATCATAAGATTCATATAATGTCGGATCTTGCCTACCCGGCTGCCGCCCAGAGGTATATACACATAGTCCCGAAACCACGTAGATAAAGAAATATGCCATCTTCCCCAGAACTCACGGATACTTTCCGAGAGATATGGACTCTTGAAATTCGTCATCAGATTGATTCCAAAAAGCTTTGCTGTCCCGATAGCAATATCAGAATATCCCGAAAAATCACAATAGATCTGAATAGAAAAGAACACGGATGCAAGAACCAAAGAAAACCCCTTATAATCTGTAGGATTATCATATACTGTTTTTACGTAGTTCGACAGCATATCCGCAACCACTAATTTCTTATAATATCCCCACAGCATCAACTTCACACCTGTCATTGCCTGATCATAATCAAAATTGTGTTCCGCTTTGATCTGCGGGAGAAGATTCTTCGTTCGTTCAATTGGTCCCGCCACCAACTGCGGAAAAAAAGAAACAAATGTCGCATATTTTCCAAAATGACGTTCTGCTTCTACATCGCCTCGATAAACATCAACCACATAACTCATAGCTTGAAATGTATAAAATGAAATCCCAACCGGCAAGATAATATTTAGTGTAATAAAATCACTCTGTATGCCCACACGATGCATTACACCATCAAAAACTCCGTCAAAGAAATTGAAATATTTAAAGAAAAACAACAACAATAAACAAATCAGCACATTAATTGTCAGAATTCTTTTTCTTCTTTTCTTTTCTGTTTGTTTTTCTACCAATCTTGCTGAAACATAAGACACGAGGGTCACACCAAGTATCAGCAATCCATATCCGGGAACGCTGTACATGTAGAAGAAATAACTGGAAATCAAAAGCAAAATCCACCGATATTTGTTCGGTAGCAACCAATATGCAGCAAATACAATCGGTAAATATATAGCGTATGCAAACGAATTAAATAACATCTTTCTTACGGTGCCTCCGTTTGTGTCCAGTTTTCTTCCTTGAAAATGTCATCTTTCACGTGCCAAACCATCGTTCCTTGCGGAAGAATCTCATTTCCCGGAAGCATGCCCATATTTGCTCCCGTAAATACGTCAATGCCGTTTTCTTTCTCTTCTGATGTCATCTTAATTCCCGTATAAGGGTTAATCGGATCTGAAACAATATCTTCCAATGCGATCAGCGGCACATCCGCATTTGTCATGAAATGCTCATCTATCGTGAATCCGCTGCTGTCAAAATCTTTCACCATAAATAATATATTTACCGCCTGCACATCCATCCCATTCTCAAGAGTCATATTATTGAACTGACCAAGTAACCGTCCGTGATCAGCCACCAGTATGATCCTGGTATTATCATATACACCATTTTCACGTAACATGTCAAACCATTCACCGAGTCTTAACAATGCTGACGCATTCACAAAATAGTGCTCCGTCGGATGATAATCCCCCTGCTCCAGATCCATCACTACTCCATCCAATTCCCTTCTCGTTTCAAACTCATATCCTTCATTATGTACATGCTGCGAGTAAGTGTAGTCCGGAAGCTGCATATATGCAGGCTCGTGTGTTAAAAAATTGGTGTATAGGATCACTTCTCCTTCTTTTTCGTCTGTAATTTCTGTATAATCAGGCAGCTCAGCCAATGCACGGTATGCCTGTCCATGTTCAATCGATTGGTCCGTAGTTGCCCCATCACCGGTCAAATAACAACTCTGATCATATATATTATCCTGCATAAATGCCGGAGCGGTTCGCATCAAACTGTACATAAACAGATTACGTTCCACCTTTCGCATCAGGCCTTCCCAGTCTCCCGCAGAACTGAAATGATCCTTGTACAAAAAGTGACTTACATTCATCCCGTCATAAATACTATAATCCGGAATCTCCTGGTATCCGACATACGGAAGATCACTCACCGTTACATGAAATCCGGCATCCGAAAACAATTTCGGCATTAATTTCAGTGCTTGATTATGCTTTTCCGCAATTGTTTCTGTTTTCCGTTTATTCAGATTTTCCGCCAGATATTCATACCCTCCAAAAATCGCAGGCGATCCTACTCCCGTCCACATCCCGGAGGACACCGTATTGGGATAGAATGTAAAACCATCAAACTTATCTTTTAGCTCAGGTCTTTCCTCCAAGATAAACGGCACATAACCTGCCATCGCTCGATCCAACATGATCACAACCACATTCTTTCCATTTCTGCTTAACGGAAACTTTACCTCATCATCTTCCGAAAAAGAAGCAGTTTCAATACCATCTACTTCTTTCAACACTTTCAGCATCATTTGCCCGGATTGGACAATAATGGCAGCACTTAAAACAATCATCATATATCTGCATATTCGTGTTCCCTTTTTGTATAAAATGATCGAACCAATTATCAAAAGCAAAACAAGTATCATATTTCCATACCTTGGTTTTTGATAAAAGTGCGGTTCGTAAATAAAGTTCAACTCCATCCCACATGTTCCCATTTCTGCATGAAAACAATAAAAATTCATCAACATCACAAGAAGAGCAGCAAATAATCCTTGTGCATACCAACACTTAACCCAGCGTGACATCATCGGATATATCACCAAATATCCCCACACCACAAGTATACCGGCAAACATAGCTGTTACTGTCAAAACAATCCAAAGAGGATTCTTATAATGATATGTATTTACAAATTCAAGCGGCGAAGAAGAAACAACCGATAAAGGCACCAACAACCCGCAAAAAAGAACCATCACTATTGATGTAAACAAGAGATTATCCACTTTTTCCTTCTCATACGTAACACTATCCCTTTTCATAAATTTTTTTTCCAGCGGTAAATGGTGTCTTTTTGTTACATATATCAACATCGGAACACACAGCAGAGTAACACACAAAAGGCATACCAGAACAGATTCATTATCATGGATCATCAGTGCATAACTCAACTTTCCTTCCATGATGCTGAATGCCAGCAAAAATACACCCATCATGGCAAAAAGAGCCGACAAAAACAAACGCTTTTCCTTGATATACTTAATCACTATATTCTTTGCCAAAGAGAATATATTATTCATTGTCCAATAAATTACCAATCCGGACGGGCTATTATATAGAAGGATAAGAAATACTACCGCCAAAATGTATACTTGTGATTTTTGCCGTAACGTATATCCTTTTGTATATATGGCACCGGAGATACAATTGATCACGGTCATCATAATCGGCAAAACATGTATCTGAATGCCGGATATCATAACAAGACCATCGGGTTTCGATAAATCCGCTATAGAGCCGAAACTGCAGCCATTCAATACAGACGCACTTGACAAATAATGATAAGCTGCCATAAAAAAGGGAATCTGTAATAGGATTGATAACGTACCCCGTAGTGCATACAGAGGTCTATACCCTTGTTCACGATAGTAAGCATTTTGAATCATATATTTTTCATCGCCGTCAAAATGCTTCCGTATATGTGAGATCCAACGCTGCATCCTCTTAACACGTTGCTGTTCTTCTTCCTGTATCCGATCTGCTCGAAGATACAGCGGCAAGACCATAAAGCTAACCACAATGCTAACTGCGATCAAAGCCACTCCGGGTCTCTCAAAAAAACGATATAGCAAAGTGAATATTATTTCAATTAGTATCTCTATTGGTCTTATAATTATATCGTATAAATATATCATTTCCTGTTAGTTTCTGTTTTATATTTTGTTTTAAAACAATTTATTAACCAAGCACATATTGACAGGCCCAAAATTATAAGTATTTCAACCCCCACCCAGTACATCGTTCTCACAGGAAAAGACCATCCCTCCTGGTGAACCACGCCAAACACCTTTAATATACGATTTACCAAATGTATCATTATTTTTTCATGCCATGCAAAAAAAATCAAACTATTCCTTCCAATAAACTCTATAATCTTCGATCGCATCAAAGTCGAAATCAAAACGGTGCCAGAAACCCCTGCAATAGCAGCAACAAATGTAAATGGCGCAAATCCATATGTACAATCATTAACGTTGAACGCCTCCCCGCTCATTCTATATGACAATAACGTTAATCCAATGTTTATCACGATGCATACGCTAATCATTATGACAACTTTCCATTTTTTTTCGATTAATGTCCTTATACCGTCTATTCTGTTTTTAATCAAATATCCAAAATAAAAAAACGGCAACGAGGTCATCCATGTATCAAAATTCCATGGTAACGCTTCCCCTCCCAGTTTGTAGTATATTATCCCACAGACATATAAAATAATTATGACTAGTGCGACATTTATCTGAGATCTCCCCAACAATCGAATAATGAAATAAAAAATTATACTCACCCAAAATAAACAGGGTAAGTACCACAAGACCCAATACCTTTTTTGAATCAATAGACCAACCACAATAGAAAAAAACTCACTTGAATCCATTGTCTTTTGATATAACCCCATCGCAACTGTAAACATGAACATAGGAACTGCTAAAATAAAGTAGCCTCCTATATAGGCCTTCGCCTTTCTTTTAATATATTCTATTGGCTTGCAATTATTTTTAAATACATACCCGCTCAAAAACAAAAAAATTTGAAGTGTAAATGATGTCACCCATAATAATATGATTCCATCGTCTATTGCAATATGGCACCATATGACAAGTATTATTCCCAAACCTTTAGAAATATCTATCCATTGTTTTCTTTTATCCATAATCATCCTTCACCAATACAGAGACAGACCTAATGTTTTTTTATAATTCTTCGTTTAATATTTCCAAGAGAATGCCTCATCCTGAGAATAGTAGACTCTTTAGGTTCCTCATATCGTTCTTCCACCTTAGTCAAATCATTTATACATCTCCCCATCTCCTTAGGTGACAACACTTTATCTTCCCAGGTGCCCATTAATTGCATTAGTTTTTCCTTATCAATATGTATCATATTTATATAAACGTCCCTTTGAAATCCTATACCATGATTTTCGGAGTCAATAAGTCCTAAAAATACGTTTGGAAATTTTTTGAGTATATTTAGATTTTCTATATCACTTGGATTCTTGGCAGCATAATACGAGAATATAGGTACCTTATTGTTCTGTAACATAAATCTGATATCGAGATATTTCTCCTTTTGTGGTTCTTTTAATGCCGTTTTTAAAAATTCTGTTTTTATTGTACTTGCACTTTTTAAATTTACTTGACCGCCCCAATTATACACCCTATCCGCTCCTATTATCATACCGGTCACCATCGCCATGTACCCACCCGCCGAATTTCCATATATTATTACTCTATATCCTTCTGTCAGATCTCTTACTAGCTTTACTGTTTTTTCAAGTGTACAAATCGAACTATTAATACCATCCACATACCAACTTTTCCTAATGTCCCTAATAAGTATTATTTTTTCCACATACTCTAGTAATATAGAAGATACATGAGCCCACTCATAACGATCTTCAAGGAAAATCATTTTTTTAAAACATGTCTCATTATTGGGATAATATAACGCATTACCAGAGAAAAAAACAACACAAATTTTATTTTTTTTTAAACCGTGAATCACCTTGTAATTATCATTTAAATATGAGACTTCTAACAATCGGTTCTCTTTATTTAACAAAAACGAGTTTTCGTCCATTATTCTTCTCCTCGTAATACCTAGTAATTCTGTTTGACTTTCATTTCCCAGTTATTCTTATCGTAAATATCTCCAAATACATGATACCACGGTGCATCTTTCGGTTCAAACACATTTCCATATGTCAGATTAAAATCTGTTCCCCAAAACACATCTATTCCGTCTGATTTTCCATCCATATTGATCGTCTGTCCTGTAAACGGATTCGACTGATGATTTATTATTCCATCCATGGCAATCGTCGGTACATCTGCATTCGTCATAAATTGTTGATCCACCGAAAAACCTCTACTGTTGAAATCCTTTACAAGAAGTAACGCGTTTGCAACTTCTGCATCCACCCCGTCGCAAAACGTGAGATCTTCAAACTGACCGAGCGCCCTCCCATGATCTGATACAATAATGATCCTGGTATTATCATATACTCCCTGTTGTTTTAAATAGTTGATCCATTCCCCTAGTCGAAGAAGTGCAGCACAATTCACATGATAGTATTCGACTGCCCATTCTTTTCCGCTATCCAGATTCATCGTTATGTCGCCTATCACTCTATCGGTAGAAAATGAATAGCGTGTGTTATCAAAGTATGTCGGCATTTCATAATCAGGCAAGGCAAGCATAGAAGGATCATGACTCGTCATGTTAACATACATTATCAGCTCGCCCCTGTCGTCTTCACGAATCACCGTATGTTCTTGCATCTTCACAAGTGCGTTATACTGCAGTTTCAAATCATCACTATACCATGCCGCTTTCCCTGTACCACAAAGATAATTACTTTGGTCGTAAATGTTATCCTGAACCATAGCAGGTGCCGTCTTGTAAACGCTATAAAAGAAAAAATTCCGCTCCATTTTCTTCCACGTTTCATCAATTGAACCCTCATCTGTCATATGATCAGCGTAATGAAATGCATTTACATAATCGTACTCATCGTATACGCTGTAATCCGGATTTACCTGATATCCTGCGTAGGGAACATCCGCAATCGTAACATGATATCCTTCCTCTCCAAATGTTACCGGCATCACTTTAATTGCTTCGTCATATTTATCCATTAAACTTTCATTGTTTCTCTGATTGATCGCTCCGGTTGTATATTCATATCCCCCGAACAGTCCCGGCGCTCCATAATTAGTAAATAACCCTGTCGACACTGTATTCGGATAATAACAAAAACCATCATATACCTCTTTTAGTTCCGGTCGTTCTTCCATGATAAAAGGCAAATATGCACCTATTGCAGCATCCAGCATGATCACAACCACGTTGTTCCCATATTTGCTCAAAGGAAACTCTGTAACCTCTTCCTGTATCCTTTGATTAATAGACATTTTCTTTAGCTCTTGCTGAACACTTATCAGATTTCGAAGCGAAATAAACAAAAAAGACGCTGTCATAACCAATACAGCACTCCGGCACAGTTTTGGGGTCTTCATCCATAAAAAACAAGCAAGTCCAAAACTCACAACCACTACGACCATATTTCCATAGCGTGTTAAAGCAGGAAAATGAGGGACATTTGAAAAAACCAGAGTTTTGCTCATCGATCCAACCTCTGCATTACACGTAATAGGAATAATCGCTAAAGAAATCAGCAACCCAAAAAGACATATTACGTAATTATTCTTCTTTCGTGAATCCAGCATGACATAAATGATCATACCCCATACACCAAATATTCCAACCGAAGAAAGAAATGTAGTAAAGACAAAATATAGCGGATTCCTGTAGTAAACAGGATTTACGAAGTCCTGCGGTGATGAAGCGATCACCGATAACGGAATTGACAGTCCGAATAATATAGATATTCCCATTACAACTAAAATATAATCCGAGACTCCGGATTTAATCTGAAAATCTCCTTTCGAGAGCATTTTTATATAGCCCTTAAAAAATGCCTTCCACGCCGGGATAAAAATACAGATACCTATGAATAAATAGATCATCAACAGTTCATAATCTCGTTCATTAACAGCCCTCGAAATATTCCCCGTCAACAAGGCTCCAAATATATAAACAATCTCTAATATACAAAACAGTATCCCAATAAGACGTTTCTTATGCTTTACCACCTTCATTATTATATTTTTACACAATGAAAAAAGGTTATTTATAGTCCAATAAATAACCAGACCGGACGGACTATGATAAAGAAGAAAAAGAAATAGTAACGGTAGTACAACAACCTGTATTTTTTGTGACCGTGAATACTCTTTTGTATATATATAACCGGAGCATAGATTAATTCCGGTCATAATGACCGGAAGCACATTGATCCTTCTTTCTCCCAAGACAAGAAGTGCATCCTCCTGCCCCAAATCCGTAATCGATCCAAAAGAAACCGCTTGAAGAAATGAACAAGTAGAAAGATAATGATATGCTGCTATAAAGAATGGGATCTGCAAGATCAGAGACAGAACACCCTTAATCGCATGCAAAGGACGATATCCCTGTTCTCTATAATATGCAGCCTGTATCATATACCGTTCATCTTTTTTGAATGAACTGCGAATATGCTTCAGCCATGGTTCCATTTGCCTCTGCTTTTGTTGTTCTACCTCCTGAATCCCGTCTGCCTTCAAATACAATGGCAGTGTCAGAAAACTAATAAACAGACTAACAACCAGAAGTGCAGGAACTGTATTTTCTGCGAAAAAACGGTATGAAAGAGTAAATACAACTTCTATCAGATATTCCAGCGGAAGAATGATCAGATGATATAGAATAAATGACATTTTATATGTGTACCATCTTTTTTATAGTTTTATAGACTTTCTGATGTTTTTTTATCATTTTTTCCATTTTATCTTTCTTTCTCTGATTATCCTCATATGCAGGAATCTTCCCATACTTCGCTCTTCTGTATGCAACGGTAATATCCTGGTCGAAAATATGATAAAACCATGATCTTAATTCCTCATCTTTCTTTTCGGAATAATCCGAATCGAGTAAACTTGGCTCAAACAGCATTTTCAAATATGCTTTTTCATCCTGATCTATTTCTTTTACCATTCTAACGACTTGATCTGAAGTCAAATGGTTTGCGTTGATAAATGATTCGGGATTAAACAATTCATCCACCCTTGGATCACCTGCATATATGGGGATCGTTCCTGCAGCGAAAGCCTGTACTATCTTTTCAGTAGTATAACCGGAATAAATACTGTTTTCATACGCAATATTAAACTTGTACCCCGAAATAAATGCAGCCTTGTCTTTTACTCCTTCGGGGATTCCTATATTATTAAAAGCTCGCCCTCCGGAATCTACCCGTTTATACTCCGAAATTTTTCTAAAAATCTCTTCTCTGGACGGCTCTACCAGATAATTATTCGATACAACAACCGAGCAAAATTTCCGGTTTTGCGGATCTTTCGGAACGACATTCTCTCGAGGAGCGGTCGCCTTCAAGTAATCTTCCCTGTAGATATCCCAAAGGAAAATCGGATACCGGATATACCTGTCTTCAAAACTCATATGTTCAAACCCAATCGCATAATCACACAGATTGAAATCCGGACATATGTTTTCTCCTGTCACAAAGATCCTAATACACTGGTAACCAAAAAACTCTTTTCCAAAGTACGAATAGAACAAATAGTCAACCCTTTGTCTCTCTTCATCGTTCTTTGGAATAATCAGCTCCACATCATACCGCTTTTGAAGCATATCCATAATAAAATTATGGTTTTGATCAAAATCTTTATTAAAATCGGAAAAAGCTATCCGTATGCGCTTTTTTATATTATTGTCCATTTGCCTCTTCGTATGTTATTTTTGCTGCTTTTCCGCTTTGTATTCTGTATATCTCGTCACAGTTCTTTATAGTCGTAAGTCTATGTGCGATAACAATCATAGTAACCTTACCGGAAAGATGATAGATTGCATCCATCACGGCAGATTCTGTCTCATTATCTAACGCTGACGTTGCTTCATCCATGATCAGAAGTTCAGGATCACCATAAAGCGCTCGTGCTATACCAATCCTTTGTCTCTGTCCTCCCGACAATTTTACACCACTTTCACCTATATTGCTATCCAGTCCCTCCGGCTGTTCACGAACAAAATCAGCAAGCTTGGCCTGTTCCAATGCATCCCAGACCTTTGCATCATCTATTTCCTTCTCCGGAATACCAAAAGCAATATTCGCACGTATCGTATCATCAATTAAGTAGATTGTTTGCGGTATATATCCTATACTCCTATGCCACGCATCCATCTCTTCTCTGATATCTTTCCCATCCGCTAGGATACTTCCGGCATCAGGTGTATAAATTCCAAGAATAATATCAGCCAGCGTAGTTTTTCCGGCTCCCGACGGCCCGACAAAAGCAATTGACTTTCTGGCTGGAATTTTTAATGAAACATCATTTAATACTACGACATCCGGCTTTGATGAATATGCAAATGTAATATGATCAATATCTATCGCTTCTCGGATTAATACTTTCTTTTTCGTCCCCTCCAGCCCCTTACTCCTTATTTCATTCAGCGCGTTCATTTGTTCCAGATCGTCATGTAAAGCATCAACAGACGGTTTGTTAAACATGATCTGCGTCAGATCTCCACTGATCCTGTTAAAAGATGGCAACATGCGAAATGCAGCAATCGCGAAAACCGAAAGGACAGAAACAAATCTGCTAAGATCATTTCCTAACATGACTCGTACAGCAAGAAACAACAGCACCCCGCTGATACACAGCATTTCAGCTATAGGCTTGGGTATATAATTGATCAAACTTTGCTGAATAGTCATTCTGGCATATTCTTCATACGTTTGCTCATATTTTCCACGAAAAGACTCTTCCTTGTGTCCTGCTTTAATCTCTTTTATTCCTTGAAAAGACTGCAGGAACCACTTTGTTCGCAGCACGGCAACATCCCGTGTTCGCTCCCCCAACTTCCGTAGTCTTCCCTTCAGCGTAATCACTAAACCACCAAGTAATACTCCTAAAAGGAGCCCCATAATCACTGTCATCCAGAAATCCGTGATGGCCAGAAATATTATCAACAGTGTACATACCATCATTTCAGTAATAAGATCAAGCATTTTTTGTACTACTTCAAAAAAATTTACTACATCCGAAGATACATTACGTTCCAGCTCTGCTACGTTTGTATTTACATGAAAGTTGTATTCTTGATGTATATAACAATCCATGAGATTAACTGCAATTTTTTTTCTGTTAAGACATAAATATTCCAGTTCCTTATGTTTCATCCATATTAAGAACACGTTTTTCATCACATAGACAAACGCAAGAATTATTGACATCATCATAATAAATGCTCTAGGGCTACTTGCACCTATCATTTCCATTATCATTTTATAGGTTTTGTTTGTCTCAAGTACCTCCGGAGTAATCACGGACTCTACCAACGGCAAAATAGCAGACACTCCCAACAATTCCATCACTGAACTCAGCAAAATTAAAAAAAGAAGAAAAACCATACCTCTTCTCTGTCGTTTATCAAAAATATCTCTTATCTTAAAAAATAAAGCAATCATTATTGTGCATCCTCATACTCGCGTAGTTCTTCTTTTGTGTAAACATAAACAGCTGTTCCTTCTGTATATGATTTTACTGTATACCCCGATAACGCATCCATTTTTTCAAATCTATCATCTCTACTGGCCGTAAAAGCAAATAGCTTGGAAACTTGATTTAATTGTTCTACATCGTTTATATCTATAGTCCTGTAGTTTCCATCTCTCAAATAAAAATCCACAAAAGCTTCCATGACTACTTCGTCATCGTATACAATAGCCTCTGTTTCCGGATCTTCATATAATTCTCGAATCAAAGATGCGTTCTCCCGGATAAGATAATCCCCCGTTATTCTTTTATTGATCCTTTCCATATTTGGAACCAGCATCAGCAAAACACATGCTCCTAATATAAGGGGACCCATACATTTCTTGTTATACCAATGATGTGTCAATTTGCCAATCACGAGCGTAACCGAAGCCATGGCTGATGGCATAATTGGTACAAAATACCTGGCTACAAATATTCCCCCCTTCGGATTAACATACCGACTATATACATATACCAAAGCAATCATGTATACACAACTTGCTATTAATTCCCATATTTCATGATTTTCATACATATCTTTCTTTTTGATCTGTTTATATAATAGTATTACCACCCCTAACAGAACAACTATACACATAAGTTTTGATCCGAAAAGCCAGGAAAACATTCTCAAGACATCATGATAATCAGGTATATCTGCCCAAAACACAGACACATCTACTTCGGATGTCCGAAGTGCTGAAAACAACCATGCACATATGATCAATGCTGGCACCATATATACCATCAACACTCTCTTCCTTTGTTTTTTTCGAACCACACTGATTATATCAGCAAATCCGAAGTATGATACCATTATTACTCCGGCATAATGAGTCAATCCCAACAACAATACTATTAGTCCGGTTTTTACTACATCGACTATTGATTCCGTATCAAGAAGCTTATCTCTAAAGTATAAAAAAGCACAGGCAAGCATAAACATCTGCGCATATGCTCGCATTTCTCCGGAAATATACCCAATACTAAAGACGTTAATAGGAACTAAGCAGAATACCATCAGGGTCGGAAATACTTCTTTTTTGCTGATTCGCCACACATATCCGACAAGAAAAAAAACCCCTATTATAAAGAATACAACAGATGGCATGCGCATAAATCCCTCTGTATGTGGTAGTACTCTATATAAATAATACATCACTATATAATACAGCGGCGGATTCGTCACTTCTGTCGTCCTACAAAATCGTAAAAGATCTGAAATACTTCTACCATCCTTTATAAAAAAAATCGTGTAAAACTCATCCATCCAAAGAGAATTGCTAAATGCCATTGCAATATGTAGAATAATAGAGAAAACAAAAACACTTATCGTCACAACATATATATATCGTAGTTGTTTATTAAATATTATATTTGTATTCAAACCGTTTTCTTCTGAAATCATAAATCCACTAAACTCCATCCATTAAAATTGGAAATATATAAATTCACTTGCTTTATAATCTATACCATACACTCCAAATAGTAGTGTCACCCAAAATACTCCTAAATACAACATCCAACGAATAATTATAGAACTATTATTGATTAATGTAAACATAGATCCCTTTTTTTCCCTGATAAGATCTACGCATAATATTACTATAATAGCTACCAATGCGATAATAATTTCATTTCTGTTTAAGCCCAATCCGTACCCACGAAATGACCAAACATGCATGGATTGTATTATCATACCAAATGCCTGACCTACGGACTTAGCCCTAAAAAATAGCCATGCAAAACATATGAGTCCCAAAGAAACACCTCGTTTGACCATGGCAGTAAACGCATTTCTTTTCCCATGAAACTTCCCCAGCAGATCTTCGATAACTAAATATATTCCATGCAATCCTCCCCATATTACATAATTCCAGCCTGCTCCATGCCACAATCCACTACAAAGAAAAACGACAATAGTATTTATGTATTTACGCTTTTTTCCTTTTCTGTTACCACCTAATGGAATATACAAATAGTCCGTAAACCAACTAGTCAATGATATATGCCATCTGCGCCAAAAACCTCTGATGTCTGACGCTAAATATGGTTGTCTGAAATTCTTCGAAAGGCTTATTCCCATCACGCCTGCAGCACCACGAGCAATGTCTGAATATGCGCTGAAGTCACAATATATCTGTATAGCAAAAAACACAGTAGCTATTGCAATCTCTAGCGCACCATATCCGTGTTCCGCATAGTTATCATAGATTTCATTCACCAACATCGCTACACGATCTGCTAGAACGAGCTTTTGAAATAGCCCCCACATCATCAACATCAAGCCATCACGAATTTGTTCATAGTTCCATACTTCTATACGATCCATATCATCTATCTGAGGCATTAGATTATTCGTTCGCTCTATTGGTCCTGCAACCAATTGTGGAAAAAAAGAAACAAACAGAGCATATTTTATTACATTACGTTCGGCTCTGCTATTCCCCCGATATACATCTATCACGTAGCTTATAGCCTGGAAAGTATAAAATGATATTCCAACAGGAAGTACAAGATCTAAATGAAATATCGCGTGTTTCATTCCGTGGAATTTAATAATCTTCTCTAAAGAGTTTATGAGAAAGTCGGAATATTTGAACACTGTCAAAACCAACAGATTTAACGCTATACTTATAACCACATACAACTTTTTTCTTTTTTGACTAATTGTTTTCTCAATTAATAGGCCTCCAAGCCAGGTAACTAGCGTTGAAAACAGAATCAATACAATATATCTGGGATTCCAACTCATGTAGAAATAGTAGCTTGCAATCAAAACCCATATATATCTAATCTTCCTTGGAACAATTAGGTAAACAAGAACAACTAAAGGGAAAAAAAACAGAAAATCTATAGAATTAAATAACACGACTTACAGTTCCCCCTCATAACAAAAAACCTCTTTATCGTCGAGATATATCTGAATACTTATAGTACCAGCAATCGGTTCACCTTCCTCGTCGAGAGGCACAACTAGCGAATAACCGCTCTCAGCCGGAGCCAAAACTGTCTTTTGTTCTCCGTTATCTTCTGTTATTTGAATACTATAACGAATCCTCTCTTTTTCTAAAACATTTGTAATTGCACGAATCTCGTATTCTCGAACTCCCTTCTCTTCTCCCGTTTCGTCTGTAATTCGATGATAACAAATACCATAAACGCCTTCTTCCAGCAATTTCATTTTTTCCTGATAAGTACTCAAAAAAAAGTCATCGGGATATTTCCCGTTTAAGTAGTCAGAAAACACTTCCATAAACTTTTCAGATCCAACTTCATTCAATCTCGTATAATCGAAATAGCTGCTTTGATCCATTCGCATATACTCTGGCGACACAAGATTGAAATCGTAATATGCTAGGTCATTCTTTCTACACAATTCCGTAACTGCCTCAACATACTTGTCGTAATCCACTTCCATCAACAGCCCTTCCCACATAGGCGCAGTGTACAAGATTAGTTCAATATCTTTATTCCTGCAAAATGAAATGATCTTTTCCAAATATCTAAGGTTATCTCCTTTAATCATTTCTGTTGTACAAACATCTGAATATATTACCGGAGATATATTCATTTCGCCCTTATGAACTCGAAATCCTCTTTTCTGAGAATAGTCCTGACTTATGATTTTTACATTTTGTTCCATATTCTTTTGTAGTTGGTCAAAATTAAAGATATCCCGTCGTTCTCTACAGACAGGAAACAGACTCATAAAATAATAATCTTTGTTCGTTGCCGAAAACATGTATCTCATTTTGTCAACCGAAAACGGAACCACATCCATTACACCCCACAAATCTGATACTCTTCCGATTTGTCTATCTTTATAGCTTTCCGGATCCATTAGCCAAATGCTATAATACATCTCAAGGTACACTGTTTTTATATCATTATGTTTTACAGCTTCTTTTAGCAAAAAAAAAGATGTATCTAAGCTTTGATCCGCAGTCCCTAGGTTATATGCGCTTATACCAAGTCTATCGTCCAAAAATAATGGATCTATAGATCCATAAGAATGACACGTCCCCAAAAAAATCGTATCATACCCATCTGTTTTATAGAAATCCCTAATTGGTAGTTGATAATTACATGGATCCACAAGAGCTAGTTTAAATATATTGTTTACTATTAACAACAGGCACACAAATAATATAAACTTCGTTATTTTTTTATAACTATGTTTTTTGTAACAAATGGCGTTTTCGATAGTTTTCATTTTTCCTTGCATTCACGTACGAATCTCATATTGCTATCTTCTATCACAATCTTGTAAACAGAGTAATCTGTCGGCTCGCCATCCTCAAACATGTTCGAATACTTAGCAGAAAACCCTCTCAAATAATCCTGAACAACAAGATAATCGTACCCTTCTTCTATGATTTCTTTTGTCCATTCTTCCGGGGATTCATTTGAGGTAAATCCTATAGCATCCCATGTGGCATCAGCCGGAAAAGAAGCATATAATCCATAATAATTTGTCCCGATACATAATACTTTATCGTTTTCATTAAACTCTATATTTGCATCAGAAAACATGTTTTCATATTTTTCCCATTCCGATGCTCCCTTATCCAACAAGAGACGCAGGTAACTCTGTGGAACCAGCATCATCAATATAATCAACACACCAATCATACAATACATATTATATTTTTTGCAAATGAAGAATAGTTCATATATAACAATTACTGTTAAGATCAGAATTCCTGGTCCCAAATATCTTGAAATACTAAATATCGTATTATTATGCTTCCTCATCCATTCGCTTCTAACAAAATCCAATAAGGTGAACAATACAACTGTAAAATATCCTAAAACTATTGGAACTACAAAATAATCTATCGTTTCGTCGTGATTCTCCAGAAAGTCTCTTCTTTTTTTTATACCTCTCTGTATAACAACAGAAAACAGTATTAATAGAACAATGTATGATAAATCAGATAATCTATATTGAAATCTTCGTTCATCTGCTTCCGGACTTGCTACACGCAACCACTCATCAAAAAAAGCATATGTATTCAGCCAGGCCTCATCAACGTTTTTTCTTGTAATTATGTATATGTATAAGGAAATGATTGTTAACAAAATCAGTCCTACAATTATCCCAACAGTCTTTTTATTTTCCCTATTGTTAAGAAGCATTATAATCATATAGCATACCATGCCCATCAATATATATATTACAACAGAATATATAACAGCAAAATCAGTGATTGAGATTTTTCCTAGATTGATAATTCTATAAATGACATAAAACAGCGGGAATACAACAGAGATTATAGCAAAAAGCAAAAATGGTGTTCTATGTATCTTCATAAAACCATCCCGTTTTTTTTGAATTATTAGTCCCATCACAGCCACAGAAACTATACCATATAAAAATATGGCTCCACCTCTTTTTATCATACACAAGGCAATCATTCCCCAACTTGTTGCAGCTAAATGGGCTATATTACTTTTTTCTTTTAGATTCCTAGAATATTGTATCATCATTATTGTCCCGTAGGTCGCGGACGTCCCTAGCGGAACATCATTCATAAAGCACGTCGAATCAGCTACAACATTGGGTAACGTCAGAATAATCAAAGATATTAATATTGTCTTCGCCCATTCCCGCTCCTCAACGAATACAAAAAGCGGGAATAGACCTGATATAACAAAAATATGGTGTGCCCAAAGATTTACGTCATCTGCATATTGCATCCATAATTTATTACAAAAATAACACCATGATTGAACCACGGGAGCAGAATAGAGTATCGAATAGTTAACGGATCCCACGCCTCCTCCCAGATTATTGTATCGATACATATTTATGACCTGTGGTGCATATACTCGACACACATCAGATAATCCTCCTATGCTCTTTCGACCAAGCATCATCGCCGCAGAAATACAAATACAAATCACGACGCCTAAGAACCCCTGAGTTAATACGCACTTCCTAAATCTTCCACGATCTTTTGCCAACATGTATACGCAGTAAAATAGCGCAATAATACACATAATAACACCTGTGTACACCCCGGGAAGAGTATTTCCAAAATACCCAGCTATAAAAATAGCAGTAATTACTATTCCTATGGCAAGAAACACAAACTCTTCTATTTTTTTGTTATTATATAGCGCTATCGCAGCTGCGATTGGCAGTACGATCAATATTCCCATTATTCCTCCGATTGATCTGATACAATATATTCTATTTCTATCTGTCCGTTGTGTGAATGTTTTATTTGATACAATGCGTCATTCTTAATGTTCTGTTGTCCTCCAACAAACATATCCTGATATACTAATTTAAAAAAATCATCCACGTTCTTGAGATACACATACGAATACTTTCCATCATCCAAAATCTCTTCCAGTTCGTAGGTTGTAATGGTTTGTTCTATATCACTTAAACTGTAAGGATCTGGATTATAGTTTAATCCGTTTATACTGCCTGTCCCTGCCGGAAACACTTGCCAACTAAATTTTGGCGGTACAGGTTCCACCAGATTCACATCTATATAAAATACTCTATCTTCTTGGCTAAACCTAAAATTTCCCTTTTGCTTGTAAAGGTACACGCTTTCATATTCAGGTATTTCTTCTGTTTTCTTGAAAAGCGCTTCAACCGGATCTGTAAAACCACAGACCATAAGGAAACAAACAAACGCCAACAAAACAGTTTCTTTTGTATTTATATAATGCACTTCCATATATATTACCACAAAGGATAAGAGAATTATCGAGGTTGTGTACTCTGCTATCGTTGGAACAGGAACCGCTCTTGGTGGTTCTCGCAGGACGTTAATATACATGATCAACAAAAAAAATAAATATATGCACACCCCAAATATGTATGAAAAATTGAACACATATACCTTCTCTGCATTTTGATCCTTTCTTCTTTGCATAATCCCGCAAGCAACACCTGATACTGCCAATGACAAAAACAGAAATACTGCATCATACATTTTTATGGTATTCTTTCCTAAAATATAAGGTGATTCTTCTTTGCACTCTATACACAACTTGTCTGAAAACTCAATAATTTTCTCAATTGCGTAGTTCCTATGAACACTATGCCATAAAATATACATTGTCCCAGCAACGATGCAAGCAACAAGAATAGTAAGCATAATCACAGATACTTTCTTGTTTCCATAACGATACATATCTATAATTCTCTCTATCCAAAGAGCACACAAAACAGAGCAACAACAAACCGCCGGAATTAAGACCACTTTGATCACCATCGTTTCCCCATTAAAATATTGAAAGAGTCTCCATATTATTGTTAAACAAGACCCCGTAAATACTGCAATCAAGATGTTTTTTCTTTTGTTTTTTTCATAAAAACCTACCGCACTTATCCCTGTTATCAATGGTATAGATGCAAATACACCATATTTTGTTAAAGTACATGATGCAAAAATTCCAATGGAAACAAATAACATGTCTATTGTTTCCGTCTTTTCTTTTAACAATGAATAACACATCAGCAGTGTGTACACCATTGTTACTGCTTGTGGTACAGACATATCAAAACGTCTATAGGCATCCGGCAGCTTCAAAACAGGTACAAGCAAACAGAACAAAAGAGTTAATAACCAACCCGCAATATCTTTTTTTAACGACCTTACATTTTTAAACAATGGCATCATCGCCGCGGCAATATATACGTTATTAGAAAACAAGCAAATCCATTCAGAAAAACCACCGCTTGTTCTAACACAATAATATGACCACAAAGTAGAAAACGGAAACGGTGTATTAAGGTTATAATATTCGTTCGTATTCTTTAAAGATTCCGTGCTATACAAGTTCAAAACAGTAGGCCCAAATTGCGTAAAAGCTTCATTTGAATCAAATAATCTTCCATAAGAGTACAAGAGAAAAAAAATACACAAAAGAATATATGCCATAAACCCCGGCGTAATTACGTATTGTTTGATATTTTCCCTTTTTATGATCAGAGCAACCAGTGATAATCCTGTCAAAATCGGAATCAAAAAAAGGCCGGCTTTCAAATAGCCCACCAAGCCTGAACACAATAACGTGAAAATCATGGTACAAATAGCAGGAAAAACTGTTTCCTCAAATCGCTTTCTGCTAATTGCTGCAATCGCTGATCCGATCAGAAATGCTTCAACCAAACACATTATCGTTCACCATAGATATCTTCTTACGCCTCTGCACGATCACGGCCATGAGGATGCGAAAGATGCCACTTAATATACTCTTTTGTTTTCTTGGCATACGCTTTTATGAAATCTATACCGCAAAATGAATCGGACCACCCACACGTTTCTTTAATTTCTGAATTTGCAGTTATACAAACCGCTTTTTGCCCCTCATATGGGATTGTCTTCATTTTTCTATAACTAAAATGAATATACAACCGCGGCTTTTTTACTCCTGTAAGTTTATCAACATGGTATAATTCGCCGTTTTCCCATTTCCAGTACTGAAATAATGTATTCTCTTGAACAGTATTATCTATCATTTTTTTGTATCCCTTATCTTCCTGATAGATATTAGCAAAGTTCTCCCTCGTCCAGAATATCTTTTTGCCATTCTCCCTCAAAATAAGCGGCAAACCATTCCACTCGTCAAATGCCGTTTCATATTCTTTATCAATTATATTATCCCAAATAAACTCTTTATGCCAAGACCAATCTGGACGTTTCATTAAATAATAATTTCTGATTTCCTCTGTATTTCTGATTATCTGAAGATTTCCCAATGTCTGAAACCAATCATACTGATCCAAAAAATCATCTTTGAACACTCGTCTCAGATCCCCAAAGATCAAATCGCAATCACCAAATGCCCAAAAATCGTACCCTTCAATCCATTCACTAAATATTTTTCCATAAACCGGCTTCATATCACACAGCTTACGGGTATATTTCAGATTTACATTGCCAACTTTTTTATGTATTCTTTCTACGCACTCCGCATAAGTCATGTATATAATATGAATATTTGGTGTATTCTCCCATTTTTCAAGCGAATGATCATCTGTAAAAATGTAAAAGTCCACAGTTCGATTTGCTTCACAGGAGGCCATATACCAATCAATATAACTAGGCCAGTGCCCTTTCCCGTCTAAAAAATATGCCAAGATATGTGCTATACTATACATCCCCTCACCTTTCATCTGTTATTCATTTTTTTCAGGAATTGCATAATAAAACAATAACCCACTGCTTGTTTTGCTATGATGACGTAAGTAAACCTTATATTTTTTTCCTTCTTTGGAAAACTTGTTTAATATCAAAGGAAGACTGTACAAATCTTGCAAACTATATAATGAAAGCATTGATATAATAGGCATGTTTTGTTGTATCATTCTTTCCATTCCTGATAACACCCTTTCGGCATTTCCCATGCCAATTTTAACATAAGCAATTTTTTCATTCTCTCCTATTGCTTCGTCTAAAGAAATTACATCTATTTTGATGTTTCCATCATAAGAGACCTCTGATCTTTGACCTTCACCTTCATGAAAAACCAGTGTAGTTTCGCTATCCCACACTCCTTTATTAAATAAATACGTGTCAGTGGCGTCGCCCATTTTTTTAACTAATGCTTCGTAATTGTTTTTATCAGGTTCAAATGCATATATCTTTCCGTTAAAACTCCGGTAATATGATTTAAACAACTCTATAGTATCTCCATTATATGCACCACAATCTACATAGGCCCCCTCACCAATGTTTTCTGTCAATTCATTGAAATATTTTCCACTTATCGTTGCATCCTCCAAACACTGTGCACCATTACCGGTTTTTTTTGCCATAATATAACTATCAAACGTTCTTTTCGACTTTTCATCTGCTAGAACCGTTCTTGCTTCTTCCAGTTCTTTCTCGTGATCTTTGTAATCCACTTCATCATATTCCCAAAACTCAAACGGATCAAAAACCGCATGAATTTCAACATCATCACAGGCTTTTCTAAACGCCTCATATCGATCCGCTTCACCTATAGCAAATATGCATATTGCTTTACCAAGCTTCACTTTTTCCAAGCACTCATCTATTAAACATAATCCTTCTCCCAAATATTCGCGATCTACGCAAAATCTGTATCTATTGTATCCGTTTCGTTCTAACCACTTTGCTGTTACCCGTCCCAAAGATCCATATCCATATATGTATATTTCTTTATTCTCAACAAATTGTGAAATGTTAGTCTTATTAATCCATCTAATCTTCATTTTATGCCCTCTCTTCTGTATATGTCACTATTTCTTGCCATTTTCTTGCAATATACATTGTATGCGCCAGCGTATAATCGCTAATGGTTGATCCCCAAAAACAATCGATGTGTCGTTGTACACAATCACACCCAGCAAGTGCAGAAAACTCTACACCTGCAGAAAAGCGTGGATTACATTCCAATAAATGATACTGCCTGTTATGATCTAATAAAAACTCAAAGTTTACACATCCGCATATTTCTAGTTCTTCTGAAAGTGCTTCACAGGATTTGCTTAACGCTTTATCCTCGTATACTAAAACCGATATTCCACATCCATTTTTTGTCGACAATAACTCCTTTCTAATTGCAACCACTACTTTATGTTTCAGTGGATGCCTTACTACATCCGCAACAATCCTATCTCCATCAATATATGGCTGTACTATATAAGACCCTGAACCTCTCTTTTTCGCAAAAAACTCTATTTCTTCTCGATCAGAAAAATAATGAAGTCCCTGGCTGCTCCTTCCGTCCGCAGGCTTAACAACAAAGCTTTTTGCCTCACGTTCCCATTCAGGGGATTCTTTCAAGAAATCTCCCATAGAACATGTGGGGATAACTCTTATATGATTACATTCCTTTAAAACTTTATGCGCTAGTTTTTTTTTGTCTCTTACAATGGTTATTGTATCACGGGGAGAGATACATACTTTAACTCCTCTTTCTTCAAATCTTAACCTATACTTATTAAACACATCTACTTCAATATCCGTTAGAACGATGATACCTTCTATAGATTCTTTTACGCAAATCTCTTCAATATCCCCAATATACTCTTCTTCGTCGGCTGCACAGTGAACCTGATAAAACTTATCTGGAAGATCTGCATACGCCAACCACTTATAATCATATATATCACATCCTATCGTCCTATGTCCTAAATCATTTAACTTACTAAGAACATATTCACCGGAAACGGATCCTATTGCTGTAACCAAAAAGTTCACTGTTTTCTCCCTGCTTTCCTTTGGGTATTATTCAATTTTCTTTCCATAATAATTCTTTTGATGATACTTCTTAGAGATGTATTCATATTCTTATCAATCAATACACCTATTTTCCTTTCGTCTTCTTCCGTAAGATCCATAAAATCTATACTTTCAACCTCTCTTCTGGTATCCATATCCTTAATATTGTACACTATATAATTACTGCTATTACAATTTTGTCCGCTTTCATCCAGCCCAATATTCTTCACCTTTGACAAATATGGAAATATTATGAACTTATTGTTCATATGCATATATATACTCATAATAAAATCCGTTTCTCTAAACTCATTTTCTTTACCTTTGTTTTTATAAATTTGCAAATAATGATTATCATTTACAATATATAAAGCTTGTTCATAAATATATTTACTTTGTTTTTTTAACATAGCCCTGTTTTTTTTGCATCTCATGAACGTTTCAATATCTGTTTTATTGAATGTTTTCACCTTATCCATTTTGTTTTTCCATATGCCGCATCCCCACCAGCAAAAAAAACGAGTTCTGTACGACTCCTTTCCATTGCACGACAACGATACAGGCCAACTATATCCTCCTATTGCAATCACTAACGGATCATCTTCATATCTATCCAATGATTTATTTATATAATCCAAGAAGTTTTCTGAAAAGATGTTGTCATCTTCCGTAAAAATCAACCGATCTTCCTTTTCCCAGACTTTTGTAAACAAAAAATCCCCATTGTCCCCTGGGCCAAGATTAGATTCTTGTATGTATATATATACATTTTTAAACCCATCAATCCCATTTTCTAAATATTTTTTTACTTTGTTGTATCCTTCTTCATACTTTTCAGATGGCGGATAATCTAAAGATATGTGTAGATCCGTCTCATTCGCGTGTTTATTTTTTTTTAATGATTCAATACACGTTTTCAGATGTTTATATCTATTCATTGTCGGAATGACAACCGGCGCATATCTCATTTGTTATCCCCACACAAGACATTTGAACAAGTTTTTATCTCCACTCCTCTTTTTTTTCCTCTCATATAGTACTCACAATTTATTATCCCATTTCTATTAATATATTCCGTTGCTTTTTCAGTAATAATATCATTATATTTTTTTGTCATATTGTCATTTTCAAAGTATTCTAATACTATTGCGTCCAACATTTTTTTATATAATTCGTTTAGTAATTTTGCAAATCCATCTCTAAAGGATAATTCAGCATCATCATAAATCTTCCCGTAGTAATACACTAATTTTGCTGTATGGATCTGTTTCTTTGTTAATGGTTTTATACAATCAATTTTTCTCAATACTTCTTCATACTGCTGTTTGTTTTTCGGCTCTATAGTGTACCCAAACCCCTTGTAATACGGCGTGCCAACTATGATAGATGGGACGCCAAAACACGCTACCTCTCCGCCCGCATTTCCTCCTATTGTCACAATCACATCTGCTAATTCCTTGATGCTTTCCATACTAATACTATCATCTAAGAACCTTGTATTCTCTGCTTTATATTTCTCGTACATTTTTTCTATCGAATCACTGTCTTCGTGGTAGGCTTTTCTCGTCGGGTGCGGTTTTAAAACCCAATTTACATTTTTTATAGCTCGTACTGTTTTCAATGTGTATTCCAACCAATCGTAGTAATCTCTGAAATATAAAACCCCGTAATTGAATACAGCATCAGAAAACGTATGCGCCATAATAACTACGACCTTTTTTTGGGGATCCAGTTTATATAATTCGATTATTTCTTCTCGTTTATACGCCTTCTTTCCTTTAAACGCTCCTCTATCCAATATTTTTCCTGCGTCACCTTGAAATAACCTTTCAAAATAATTATCCACTTCTGATAAATCTGGCGCCATCCCAAGATTGATCATCGTTCGTACTTTTTGATTTGCCTTTTCCCCACGTCTTATTGTTCTGAACTTTTCATCAAAATCTATCAACTCTTCACTAGCAGGACTTACATTAACCACCTTTGCTCCTTTCTTGTAAAACAAAGCAGCAACTGCAGCTTCATGATAAGCAAGGTCATCAATGATTGCACATTTCGGCGTATTTTTATTGAGATACTTATCTAGCGAAAAAATCATCCATAACAAATGAAATACCTTTTTTATGCATGTAATGTTTCTTGTACTCTTAATTGTTGATAGTTTTGATGTGCGTATAATATCTTCGTATAAAGCCATTCCAATAGGTATGGAGTCTTTCCTAAACTTCTGTAAATCTCTTCCTGTTCCCTTTATCACACAAAGTTGTACTGTATATATAAATGCTATAACTGCAGAAAAAATGTTTTTTCGCGTCATTTCTTCCAAACATAACTGCTCCATTCCCATTGAAGAAATTAATTTTTCAAACAGCTTATTTCTTCGCCACATGATAACTTTTATCTTGTTACATGTAACATTAGACATTCCTAATGCATATATCAGTTTTGGCAAATACCAAACGGTTTGTAATCGGACCATCGACAGGTTGATATAAATATATCCATTATCACTTGACCCTTTTGAAGGAAATTTACTAACACACTGAATTAATCCTTCAAGTTTTTTTTCGTCTATTTGAAATACTTCTTGTCTCATTACGCTTTAATTATTTCTCTTTTTGGGTATACTTATATATCAATTTGCATATCTTGTCTACTACTTCTTCTTCCAACTCCGAATATAACGGTAGTGTCAGAATCCTTCCAGATATCTTTCGTGCCACCGGAACATTCTGATTATAATATGATTTCTTATAACAATCAAAATCACATGTCAACGGGAAGAAATATTTCCTTACATATATTCCATTTACCTTCAGATAATCTGCTAACTGATCTCTATTTACGCCTAAGATTTGTTCATCTATCGTTATTGGGAAATATGCATAGTTTGACTGTGTATCTGGAGAAACATGTGGAAGTCCTATTCCCCGGAATCCTTCTAGATTTTGCATGTATACATCAAATACTTCTTTTCTTTTATTTATCTCTTCTTCTACATGTTTCAAGTTGCATAGCCCCATTGCTGCACAAAACTCATTCATTTTTGCATTAGCACCAACTGCTTGTACTGATTCTTCCCCGTGTATTCCAAAATTCTTTAATTCATAAATCCTATTTCCTAGTCTCTCATCATGATATGAAACAGCCCCTCCTTCAATAGTATTAAATACTTTTGTCGCATGAAAGCTGAAACAGCTTGCATCACCAAAACTACCTACCCCCTGGCCTTTGTATTTTTCTCCAAACGCATGCGCCGCGTCATAAATCACCTTAAGATTGTATTTTTTGGCTATCCTGTTGATTTCCTCAATATTGCAAATATTTCCATATACATGAACCGGCATTATTGCTGATGTTTTTGAATTTATTAACGATTCAAGTTGCCTAACATCAATAGTATAATCATCTTCGTTAATATCACAAAAAACCGGTTTTAATCCACTTCTGGTTATTGCATGCGTAGTTGATGCAAAGGTAAACGGTGTAGTTATTACCTCTCCTTTTATATCCAATGCCTGTAGAGACATTTCCAAAGCCATATGCCCATTGACAACAAGTTCTATGTGGTCACACATTAAATACTTTTCCAACTCTTTTTCCAATCGAACGTGCTTTTCGCCCATATTGGTTAATTTATGTGTTTCCCACATATCACTGATTTCTTCTATGTATTCGTCCAACGATGGCATCATAGACCGGGTTACATATATCATACGTTCTCTCCCTATTCGATATTATTTTCCTGTGACAGGATATTTTTTAAATGCTGCACCGAGTCAAAATATTTCGCGTATCTTCTTATCCATTCCTCGTCTTTTTCCCACCATTTTAAACGCTCAAGGTACTCTATTTCCTCATGCGTAAAACGTGAGCGTATCTGTTTTGCTGGGTTTCCGCCTACAATCGAAAAGGAAGGAACATCTTTTACTACAACACTTCCGGCAGCAACTATTGCACCATCATTAATCTTTATGCCTTCCAAAAGAATAACACTATCGCCGATCCACACATCATTTCCGATATCCACAGATACTTGACGTTCCTCATCAACCCACCGAAATTCCTGAAATAACGGTTCGTTCACATAAGAAAACCCCATCTGCTGTCTGGTCGAATAAAAACAAGGCGCTGTAGAAACCCAAGTTTTTGATGGATGCTGCCCCCTCACAATGCGCACATTTGAGCCTATACTAGTATACCTCCCTATATTGCAATACTCCAGTTTTGATCTTGGTGCTACATATGAAGCTCTTCCAACAACTGAATGATATAATTCTCCCCAAATAGTATTTGTTCCTTCCAAACAACTATCTATCACCTTTCCATATATATGACAGTTCTTTCCCATATATGTACGTAACGAAATATCGCTACCCTTAAAAAACTTACTACCGGTAACATGATGGATTTTCTGTTTTCTCATGCTTATTACAATACTACGAATTATTCGTCTCATTTTTTTCTAAACATATTTACTTTTACTTTATACTTATGATACTATACTTATTATGCAAATACTATATAAATTGTTTATTCTTCCAATCGAATACCTGTTTGAGTTTGTTTTTATGTTCTCTTGGAAACGTTTCCACAGTGCCGGCGTTGCCATCATCGCAGTTAGTCTTATCATCAATTTCCTTGTTCTTCCGATTTATCGAAAAGCCGACTCTTTGCAAGACCAGGAAAGATCAAAGCAATCTCATATGTCTGCATGGTTAAAACATATTCGAAATGCGTTTTCCGGTGATGAAAGGTTTATGAGATTAAATGCGTACTACCGCGAAGAATCATACCGACCAATTTATGCTCTTCGGAGCCTTTTCCCGCTTCTCCTTCAGATTCCGTTTTTTATCGCGGCCTATCATTTCCTTTCTTCAAGATCAGAAATTAGCGGAGTCTCTTTTTTGTTTTTGTCAGATCTCGGGAAACCTGACGGCCTCTTGAAAATCAACACCCTTACCATCAATCTTCTCCCGTTAATCATGACTTTATTTAACATGATCTCCGGAATACTTTATATGAGAGGATTTCCTATAAAAAGCAAAATACAGCATTATCTGCTTTCGCTCTTCTTTTTAGTGTTTTTATTTCAAAGTCCGTCCGGACTCGTTTTTTACTGGACACTGAATAATGCCTTTTCTTTATTAAAAAACGTGTTTCTTAAACATATTCGCAATCCCAAAAAGTATTGTGACTTTTTGCTATTGATTCTGGGATGCTCCATATTATTGTATCTTATCCATCCAAACAACTGTCATAATATGACCGATCTTTTGTATGCACTCATCATTTTTCTAATCTGCGCTGCACCATTTCTTTTTTCACTAGCGAAACTGTTATTCCCCTGTTTATTTGCAACAGGTTCGTCATCTGACAAAAAATGTTTTCCTTTTTCCTCTCAAATATATTTAACTATATTATGGGGGTTATGGATTCCGCTTTCGGTAATCAGTTCATCACCGGGCGAATTTGTTGACGTTCTTCATTTTCGTGATCCCTTACACTATGTCTTTGACAATTTCCTGATATGTTCGGGAGCTTTTCTGCTCTGGGGAAGCATCTTCTGTTACTTTCTTTCGGAACGGTGTGTAAAAACTATATCTGCCATCCTATGGCTGTTCTGTGGCATTTTCACAGTAAACTTTCTTTTGTTCGGTCGCAACCTCGGAACAATGTCTCCGCAGTTATCGTTTGATCATATGTTTGATTACAGCGGTTCTCAGATTGTATTCAATCTCATCGTTCTATTCTTTTTGACACTGTCGCTTCTATATCTCTTTTTGCGACACCCTAAAATCCAGCATTCCATATGTCTTGCAGCCATCATTGCCGGATTATCGATTTCAATTTTCTCAGTAAAAAACACAGAAAAACAACTATCTGAAATGTCTTACCTGCGCAGTTCATCTGACACTCCCGATTTTCATATTCCACTGAGTCGTAATGGCCATAATGTAGTGATTTTTACTCTAGACCGTGCGATGAGTGTTTTTATCCCTTTTATCCTCTACGAACGACCGGATCTGATCGACCGGTATTCCGGTTTTGTCTATTATCCTAATACTCTTTCGTATGGAACTCACACATTAAGTGCTTCTAAAGCAATGATGGGTGGTTATGATTATACGCCACTCGAATTAAATGACCGTTTCGGTAATAACCCTTCGAATGATGCAACTTTATTAGCCGAGCAATATATCAACAATTCATATGAAGGTGTACAAATCCAGGATGAAGCGCTCAAAGTAATGCCATCCATTTTTGCAAACGCCGGTTTTGATGTTCGAATCTGTGATCCGCCATATGCAGGAGGACAAACGATTGGCGATTTATCCATCTTTGACAATTGTGAAGGAGTAAAAGCTTATCACCTTGCCGGTCATTATAATACGCTTGTTGTTGGCAATGATGATCGCATGATGCATCACTTCTTCTTCTACAGTATTTTTAAATCAGCGCCTCTTATTTTTCAAAAGGATCTTTATCAAGCAGGAACCTATTACTATTCCGAGGGTACCGGAAATTTTGTCAGACAAAACTTTTTGGATGCATACGGGGTACTTCAAAGTCTCATCTATCTTACCGATGTTTCAGATTCGGATGCAAATACCTTACTGATCATGAACAACGATACCACGCATGATACCGCCGAATTACAGCTTCCGGAATATGAGCCGGCTCTTGTTGTTGACAATACGGGGCTTGAAACCGGTTTTCGTTCGGATGGTAACGGAAAAACCATTCCGATTGGTGATTTCTATTATTTATATCACGGCAACATGGCTGCTCTTCTTAAAATTGCTGACTGGTTAGATTATTTGAAACTGCAGGGTTGTTATGATAATACACGTATTATCATCGTCGCAGACCATGGTTTTCCATACGAAGGATTTCCAGAGTATGCGCTTGCTAACGATGCATCTGCAACATCAAATATGCCGCTATTTATGGTAAAAGACTTTAACCGTCAGGGTTCCCTATACACGTCTCATGACTTTATGACCAACGCAGATACTCCTGTTATTGCAATGAGTGATCTGATCAATCATCCGGTGAATCCTTTTACCGGAAAAGAAATTACTAATGATGTCAAATTTTTACCTTATCAGACTGTTGTAACAGGCGATGGCATTTATCGCGTCCATGATAACATCCTCGATATCAATAATTGGGATAAAACTCCTTAGTTTATTTGACAAATATCAGATAAGTATTCTGAATATCGATATTTTCTTTATTAAATAAACCAGCACCCCGCATACGGTAAACATACACAGATCCAAAACTATCCAATTGATCAATTGAGGAAAAACAGATAAGTCCAAAAACCTCTTTATATATTTAATCAACAATAATGTAATTATTCCGTGTATCAAATATATACCATATGTGCAGTAAACACCTCGAGAAACCAGTCTCTTTCCACCCCCCCACAAATTTCGTAAAGCATCTTTATTTAATATTTTTCCAACTTTATTCAAACATATATACTTCGTCCAATATATCAAATATGCAGCCATATATATGTAAAACACGTTATCCCAGCAAAAAAATCGGTTAGATACCGTTTGATCCAAAGCGGATTCTCTCAACGAATAAACCGTAACAAAAATCACATCTGCAAATAAACCTATCGTTGAACCAACAAAACATACTTTAGCGCTTAGGTGGTTTGCCGGCAATAGTTTTCGTATATCATAGTTATCCAAAAAAAATCCCATGATAAAGATTCCTACAAAAGGCACAAATAGCGGGAGAACAAACCATTCGTTGATTGAAGTAACAAAATCAAATGAACAAATGATTGTCAGAACGCAAAGATATATATAGTCTTTGTCCTTCATTTTCTCTACCATCTTTCTGAGCACCGGCAACATGACTAATAAAGCCATATACATGTACAAATACCAATAATTGATCACATAATCTCCACAAACCATGTGCTTGATCAGGTCTTTAAATACAAAGTTCCCTACACCATACTCACATAGATAATGAATTGCAGTGAAAATCGCTATAACCAACCCACATTTTAACACCCGAAAAAGACACTGCTTATATGATTCCTGTTTTCCAAGCAACAATGCTCCACTGATCATTACAAACAGCGTGACTGCAACATGCGCGATTGTCAGATATAAAAAGGCAAAGAAACTCTCTATACCACCCTGAGGAATCCTATTCCCACCTGTACTGATAAAGAAATTTGTATGATCGACTATAACACAATAGCATGCAAACAGTTTTAATATATCAAAATAATATTTCCTGTTTTGTTGTTTTGTCGCTTCTCCATTTATTCTCATCTGCTCTCTTCCGAAGAACTGCTACCTGTCAGTACGCCAATATAATCATCTGTCCACTGCCAATTATCCATGTTAAACAGATCATCATGTACCGTTATCCATGTGACTCCTCTTCGATGAACATACTCATCCGGATCTAAAAGGTCAATATACCCCGGAAAGATTATCACCTGATCATGAAGATACTTCTCATCATTTGTGATTACTTTCCCCGTATAAGGATTGACAGGGTTCTCAATAATCCCTGCTGTCGCTATGGTCGGTGTGTCAGCATTTGTCATAAAAGTATCATTCTCTGTAATCTCCCCATGAGTTCCAAAATCCTTTACCATAAGCACGGGCTGCATCTGCATCGCATTACATATGTTTTCTCCTAGTTCCACATTACTTAATCCGTATAAATCCGGAAAATCTAATTCCGGAAATTCCGAGGTATACTTACCGTGGTCGGCTACTATTATAATTCTCGTGTTATCGTATACTCCGGATTCTCTGAGATAATCAAAGTAATCCGCCAACCTTAAATATGAGGCCATGCTGCTATGATAATAGCAGTGATCATTGTCAAGAGTAATAATATGTCCCTCGTCGTCTGATCGGTACTGTATATCATCTTCCGGGCGAATTTCCAACACATTCACATCTCTATCATATTCCGGCACACGCAGACGAATAGCCTCATGGGCCGTGTCATTATTAAACAACAAGAGTGTATTAATCTGATCATTGGTTACCTCTGTCAGCGAGGATAATTGATCCAGTACACTTACCGCATCAAAATATCGTGTCTGCCCTCCGGACATTTTCAATAACCCTTCCGAGGAATAATAGCGACCTGCATCGTAGAACGTAGACTGAGTTATAACCGGCATGCATTTCATAATAGAATACCAAAAAAAAGCCCTCTGACGATTATTTTCGTAAGATTCCAATCCCTCCGTATAATACCCTTGGGTATTCATTGCAGTCACACCATCAATGTCATCAAAGGCAGATGGATCAGATATATCCTGATACCCTGCGTAAGGAATATCACATGCCGTCACTTCAAAACCATGCTCTGCAAACAGTCTGGCCATCATGGTATCTGCTTCATATCGTTTGCGTTCTTGCGTCTTCGTGGTGTCAAGATCTGAAATTGAAGGAACGTATTCATAACCGCCCCAAATCCCCTGCGAACCCTCCGAGGTAAATCTTCCAAAACTGATCGTATTGGGATAAAAGACAAATCCGTCAAACCTCTCTTTCAAGTCCGGTCGTTCATGCATAATATATGGTACATACAAGCCCATCGCCGCGTCCAGGCATATGACCATGACATTTGTCCCGGTTTTACTCAGTCGAAAAATCGGCTGATTAACATCTCTTTGTTCTTTAATGTTGAAATTCATCCCCTTAATAGCATTGTTTATTAACACGGAATTCCTCATAGATACAACAATCATCGATGCCAAGACCACATATAAAACGCTTCTAAGCCATTTTCTCTTTTTTATCCATAAGATACCCGCTCCTATCAATACCGCAGAAACAATTAATATGTTAATTCTCTTCTCTGTCGCAGAAAAAACCAATCTCCCGTTTGCATATAAGAAATCAGGGGATATCGTTCCCTGATTTCTTGCAAAGAACAAATAGTCCGTAAGTGAAGCAAGAACTCCTATATGAAGAAGAAAACTCATACTTTTACGAAACGCCTGTGTTCCCAGCAAATAGAATACGCTCGCCCATACAAGGAAGAATCCTGCAGAAATACAGAGCGTACTAAACACATAATGGATCGGATGATGATATTCCCGAATCATCACAAACTCCCCGGGAGAAGAAACTACCAGTTCTGATGAGATAACAGAACCTAAAAGTAAGGTTAAACATATCTGTGCGGGTATAATTTCAGAAATACCGGTTTTGCTTTCTGACGATTCCACCTTGTCTTCCTTCTGATAGAGTTTCAAAACTATATTCTTGCCCAGAGAAAACAGATTATTCAAGGTCCAATAAAACACCAATCCCGACGGACTATTATACAACAAGATCAGAAATATCAGAGCAAGGCCGTATGTCTGTATCTTATTCTTTAAAGGAAACCCCTTTAAATATACTGCACCGGAGACAATATTGATGGAAGTCATCAAGATTGGAAGCAAATTGATTCGTAGCACAGAAACATCCGATCCTAAAGCTGGTTTTCCAATAACCAGTAATCCGTCCGGCTCTGCAAGATTCTTTAGAATTCCGAAAGAAGCCCCCTCCAAGATCTGCAGATTACTTAGAAAAAGGTATGCTGCAATAAAAAACGGAATCTGTAGAAAGATTGGAAGAACACCTCGAAGCGCATAGACTGGCCGATAATTAGCTTCACGATAATACGCAGATGTCATCATATAACGCTCGTCTCTTTGAAAAGCCTTCTGAATCATCGCCAAATAAGGAGCCATTTTTTCCTGCTTCTTTCGCTCCGTCTCCTGGGCTAAATCCGCACGACGATAAATCGGCAACACAATGATATTGACCACAAGACTGACCCCAATGATTGCAAGTCCAGGATTGTCAAGTATCCTGTATAGCAATACAAAGACCAACTCTACTATCAATTCTATGGGTTTTACAACTAAATCATATAAATACATCATTTTATCATCGACTCATATAAACTTATTTTTCTTACTTCTTTTTATTCTGTACTTTCTATATAACTTTCTTGTCTTTCTATACCTATCATGCTTATATATATCTACAAAGGTGTTTCCTGTTATTCCTCTTAATTCCTCAATTCGTTTCTGCCAACGATTATCGTTAATCAGGTTTATTTCTTCTCCCCTAAAATAATACTCATTGCCGTTAACAACCCTAACAAACGTGTCTTCATTCGTTACTACACCTCTATACTGTAGTCTTTGATCCACATTTGTTTTTTTGTATCTGAATAGGGTGCCATATATATCTTCATTCTGTATAAGGGAATAATCTGCCTGCATAATGTCTTTCAAATTCTCTGATTCATTATTCAACAGGCTATGAATTGCGTCTTTAAATCTCAGCAAACTTGCCACTTTCTGGGCACGTTCAGCATTTATCCCTTCACCCGTAATAGAAAACACAGTATGATGATATCCTTCAATACCAAAACTATCCTCTCCTCGATCTTCCCCATGGTCACTCAACCAAATAGTGTTCCTTAATCCCGGTTGCATCATTTCATACCAATACTCTATTTGTTCGTCCAAATACTCCTTTGATATTTTACTTTGCTTTTTTGCCCACTCATATTTTTCCTTGCCGTAATAATCCTCTATTACTCCACCTTTTGTTATCCAAGGACTAATGTGAGGATTATGCACCTCATATATTCCAATGTGGCTTAAAACTATAGTTTTTTCCAACTCTTGCATTAAACATAACGTAATAAAACTGATATAAGATGATCCTCTTTCCGATTGATTCACACATCTTTCATCCGCCAAAACACTACTCCATTTGTAGCTAGAAATCGCAACTTTATATCCTTTTTTATCAGCAGATTTATAGAAGGACGACTTTTTTATATCCTCCTCCTTTATTTTCCAACTTGTATCATCAATTTGGAGTTTCCCCAATAATAATGATCTTAATTCGGGGTTTGTATACAAGGTCGGGGCGTACATTTTATCAAAAAACAAGCCTTCTTTCATTGTTTTTTCTAAAAACGGCATTTCTGACAATTCATCATATCTTAAAGCATCGACCCAATTGACCAAAATATGTTTTTTCCCAAGAACATCTTTCTTCGCTCGACACAAAGCACTATTAATCTGGTTCTTGATACAATTAATTTCTTTTTTTTGTTTCTGTTTTGTTGATATTTCCTCGCATTTATCTGCCCATATTCCAGCATTCTTTAAATCTCTGCAATAGAAATATCCTCCAAACACTTTCATTCCCAAATCAAACAACAAGTCTTCTGAAGCTGTTTCATATTCCCGGATCCATTTTCCAATACACGTTACATCAAAGAGTCCATCATACCAATTTCCTGATAAATTTTCATTTTTCTCTAGTTCTTTATTGATATCCAATACTTCAAGATGAAACATTTTCGCAATTATTGGTATCACTATACATACCAGAAGCATTTTAATGTTTTGTGCGGTTTTGCATCTACTAATTGATTGATGAAATGGCTTTAAAATATATCGGATTTTTTTGTGATCCTTTAATGAACCAACCACTTTTCTTTTGTTTTCCGTATTTAACCTACTACACAACTTAATGTTAAAACCTGAGCCCCACGTCATATCATATACCATGGCGTCAGATACTCCATCGAACACTCTGTTAAGACTATCCGTTATTTTGTAACTTTTATAAATCTGCGGAGCATATGGATATACTTCGGTCGCAAAATAACTTCTTTCTATACTTTGCATTTCCTCATATAGCGTGCTCATATTTTTTTCCATGATATCACGTGTTTTTCACCTTATTTTTCAACATACTGGAGGAAACGCCTTTTGTATACTCCGGTTCTACTACCTGTCCTCCCCATTCCCTCATTATCTCAATCGCATGTTTCCGAACCTCTGCAAGCGGACCGTTTCTCCAGTCTTTCCCATGGATCATGAAATCCGGTTTATACTTTCTCAAGTTTTCCTCATATGACCTCGTAACCTGCGGTATCACCTCATCTACATACCGTATTCCTTCGATTACCACCTTCCTTTGCTCGTAATTCATCATCGGAGGAGCTTTATACTCCTTTATTGCTTCATCAGTAAACAACCCAACTATTACACGACCATATCCATGTGCCATGCGTAATATATTGATGTGACCCGGATGAACAGGGTCTGCAGCCATTGGTACATAGATCGTCAATCCTGATTCATTAATACGCTTTTGCACCAATTCGTCGCTAAACACATACTCTTCCTTCACCTGTGAAAATTCAGGTGTTATTGCCCTTGCCATTCTGCATTCGTGATGTACACAACCATCACACAATGTACCACCCAGGTCATCTTCGATAAACTTGCGTCTCATTTCCTTCATCACATCGCCATACCAGGCATCTCTTAACGACGTTTTGTTCAGATCACCTACAATCAACATGTTTTCATAATCCGCATTCTCGATTGATAGATATCCTTCCTGTGTCACAGAGATTGCATCAAACGGTAAATTGCAACGTCGTCTTTCTTCATTATCACAATCACATTTTAACAGCCAGTCTATCTCCGGCATATATCCGCCCTGATTGTATACAAACTTGAATACTATTTGATCCGCTAATTCATCAAACACTTCATGATACTTCTCCTGAAGATTCTCTGTAAATCTCGTTAGTATCCCCGTTACGTAGATTTTATATTCCCTTCCACTCTCTTTTCGATATTCGTTCAGATAGCGCAAATGCTCCATTACAACATCAAAATCATCTCTTCCATGGATAAATTGATAAAGCTTTCGCTGTGGCGCGTTAATTGAGAACTTAATACTGTCCAATCCCGCATCTATCACCGAGCGAATTCTTTCCGGTGTAGCAAGCGCCCCATTCGACGTCAAGTAAGTGTATGTATATCCTATTTCCTTGGCTTTCCTAACGTAATCGGCCAAATCCGGGATTAAAAATGGTTCTCCTGTCGCGTAGAATCCTACCTCTCTCGTCCCAAGATCATACGCCTGTTGCAATATATCAAAACACAATCCCTTATCAATATGCCCAACCTTTCTTTGCATTTTCTGGTGAGCGCAAAAAATGCAAGCATGATTGCACGCGTTTGAGAGTTCAATCAAAAAGTTGGTTTTCGGGAACGGAGGCTCTAACGAGTACAACTCATCCCGATCAGCCTTCTTCAATCTGACTCGTTCCGCTAAATCTACATCTTTACCACTCAATTCACCCATTATTTCATCCTCCAATATTTATAGATTAAACTCGTTTATTATTCTCTGCATGGCAATCTCCGGTGTTACAGAGCCATAATTTGAAATAACAAGATCCGGATTTTTCGGTAATTCTATTTTAAGATTTATTCCGCATACCTCATCCTGTTTTCCAGTCAACGCAGCTGAATACATACCTTTTTTATCTCTTTTTATCAATTCTTCTTGGGGTAATTCCAAGTAGATTTCTTTATAATCAGTTATGTTTTCACGATTCCAAGCACGCACCTCATCATACATGGAAACCGTACACGTTACCACATTGAATCCCTGTTTATATAACCATTGGCCTAACCTTGCATATTGAAACGCCAGTTTCTTTCGGCCTTCCCTGCTATAATCACTGTTCTTTAGAACTTCCCTCATCTCGTCACCATCCAAAAAAACTACCGGGTAACCGTTATCCTTCAAGTATTGGTATAACATTTTTCCTACGGTAGTTTTCCCTGCACCTGCCAATCCCGTCACCCAAAACACATGACACTTGTTGCTTGCAAAGGCCATTATGCTATTACACCCTCCCATCATTCTTCAAAAGACAAGCTTTGTTTTTCAGAAATCTGCTCATCCAGCCAAGCTATCCCTTATCATATACAACATAAACTGCAGGTACAATATGATATATTGTAACTACTGCTATCAGAAAACTATGAATTCTGAAGAGACCAATCCCATAGCAAATTACGCTCTCGCATTTTCCTCAATTAGAGTCTGAACAAGACCTCCCCACATTCCATATACACTTTCTCTTGAAAACCTCGATCTTATATCGATTGCATTTTGTGCCATCATCTCTGCCTTTCTATCATCTTTCATCAAAGAACAAAGCGCCTCATATAATGCTTGTTCATCACCTACAGGAACAAGTATGCCATTATCGCCATTTATTATTTCTCTTGGTGCACCTGCTTCACAATCAGTTGATATACATGCAACTCCCGTAGCCATGGCTTCAATCAATGCATTGGGCATTCCCTCGTGATCAGATGACAAAACATATATCTTTGAAGTTCTTAGTTGTTCTGCAACATTTCTATCAAAGCCACATAAACGTATACGTTTTTCCATTCCAGATTCTTTTATTATGTTCTCTAATGTTTCCCTTTCTTTCCCTTCACCAAAAATTTCTAAAACATAGTCTCCGTTTTGACGGGCAGCTCTTGAAAAAGCTCGTATAAGCATAGGATAATTCTTTACTTTTTGTAATCTCCCTATTGCTATTACCTTCTTTTCTCTTTTACTCCAATCCAACGGCTCTGTGGTTACATTAATAGCATTAGGTATTTTAACACCTTTACATTTTCCCAACCATTTTCTATAAAATCCGAACTGACCTTCGGTTTGGAACACACACGCATCTGCTCTATGCAGCAAATGCGTAAGAATCCACTGCATGCGACTTGAATAATTATGTGGATCTGACCTCTCTGTAATGATTATTGGATTCCTTATCTTTTTTCTCAGCAGCAGAAGGCAAATCCAAGCAGTCTGCATAATCCCTATATAGCAATCTGTTCGTGATATGGTACAATACCGCTTTATTCTCCTCACTCTAAGCAAGAAATCTGCAACAAATCCTTTTCTTTCAGATTTATTAATTAATTCAATTCTTCTTACCTTTTCATCTATATAATACGTCGGCTCATCATCTGACATGGTGAGCAAATCAACGTCATACCCATTCTCTACAAAATAATTTGCCAGATTACAAGTGACACGTTCAGCGCCTCCATTCGATACACCGTTAGAAAAAATGGTCAACTTCATTTTTGAACTGTCTTCTTTATCAGTTTGTTCCATTTTCCCACTATATATTCTTCTCTCAGCATTTTTAATCTTCTATGACTTGATTCACCCATTTCTTTTCGTTTTTCATCAGAAATCAACATCATTTCAGAAATAGCATTGGTCATCCCGGTAGTGTCTTTTACAGGAACTACCCTTCCGTTTGAGTTATCTATTAATTCCCTTGCCGCGCCTGTTTGTATATCTGTACAGATCACAGGAAGACCTCCATTCATTGCCTCCAGCAATGCATTTGGCATTCCTTCATAATCAGACGACATTACATAAAAACTCGCCGTCGAAATATAATCCTGCACGTTATTTGTTTTTCCAAGCAATAAAACCTCATCTCGTAGCGATAAATAATCTATCATTTCCTGCAGATGTTCTCTTTGCGAACCTTCTCCTAAGATGATGAGCTTATATTTCTTTTTTGTGTTCTTTAAGGATTGTGAAAATGATTCTATAAGCATATCATAATTCTTTTGGGTATCCAGCCGTCCAATTGCAAGACAGTACCTCCCATATATTTTCTGATAATCTTTATCCGGTGATACTTTGTACTGTGTAACAGGATTGGGTATCTCAACCGAACCAAGTACCCCTCTTTCTTTATAGTGTTTCTTTACCCGCTTAGTCTGACATACCAAGTAATCGCATTTTTTGTATATTCTTTCCAGAAACTTTCGTTCCAAGCAATTTCTAACCCACGGGTCATTCCGTTCCGACGAAATCCAAGGAATATGTCTTTTTTTTGCTATTGTATATGCGATGACATCTGCTTTAGGCAAAAAAGAAATAATTATATCTGTCTCGGTTTTCTCGATATAATTATCAACTTCCCTATATTTTTTCGTAAAACTTGACAAGTAGTCATATACAGCTAAGCACTTTTTTCCTCGTCTCGTAATTGTGACTGACGATTCAATATCAACGTTCTCGTTAATTACATATCCTTTTTCTTTCTCATTCTCAATGCAAAAGATACTGACTTCATATTCTTTTGACAATTCGTTTGCCAAAATAGAAACTACCCTTTCAGCACCCCCCGCTCCCAAGGTGGGAATCAAAAACAGTATTCTCACAACTATCTCCGCTTAATGTTAATATCCAAACCATATCATTCTGTCATCTTCTTTGATTATCTGTCCGCCATTGCATACATTTATTCTGACAGAATGTGAATTATCTTTGTATACCGTAGTAATAATCTCACTTATTCCATTTTCTCTCGTCCAGTTTACCAGTTCTCTCAAAAGCACTTTTCCGTATCCGCGATTTCTATGTTCAGGGCTGATAGCATATCCTATTGTGCCTCCCCATTTTCGTGATCTTTCTGTCAACTTCTCACGAATCTTTCCTATTCCGATTGGATAATCATCCTCCTTCAGCCAAAAAACCCATTGTCTTACGTATCCCTCCGGAAGATCATCGCCCTTGCTCCAAGCGTCCTTTTCAGCCAACCAATCTTTAAACTGTTCGAAAGACAACCCATATGCGTCGTTCTTGAAACCGCCTTCCTTTGCCCCTATCCTTTGAAGCATTTCATATTCATTTTTTCCATCATTCAATGATAACTGAACCAACTTGATCACTTTGTGAAATCCTATCCTCTATTTGATTCTTGTGCCTCTATTTATACATCTATAAACATACTTGCCAATTGTTGAACAATCTCTTCCGGAGTTTTGCTCCCGTCGTTTAATATCTTCAAATCCGGTTGCACGGGGTATTCAACGTTCATATCCATCCCTGCAACATTTTCTATTTTCCCATTCAAAACACTTGAATATAGCGATTTTTGATCCCTTTCGATCAAAACCTCCATAGGAACATCCAGGAATACTTCAATGTAATTTTCTATATTCTCTCTGTTCCATCGCCTTATTTCATCATACATAGCAATTATACATATGATAACATCGATACCTTGGTCCGATAGCATGTTACAGATTCTGGATGTTCTATATGCCCCCCTTATCCTTTCGTCGCTGGTATATCCTAAATCTTCCAGATAAGCTTTTCTTGCAATATCGCCATCCAGGAATACTATATTATCTTTCCGAGCTTTAATATAATTGTACAGTTCCTTTCCAATCGTAGTTTTTCCGGCTCCGGATAAACCTGTAATCCAATACACCTTTCCTTTAGTCTCATTAAACTTCCTCAATTGCATTTACCTACAATTCTATAACACAATCACTGATATACTTATTTCTATCAAACAACATACCGAGTTTTGTATCCGGCTTCACTTTATCTCCATGGTAATCCGATCCACATGACGTTTTCAGACTGAATCTCCTCATCAATTCCAGATATGTATTCGTCTGCTTTGTCGTATGTTTACTGTAAAAACATTCTATTCCGTTAAGTCCAAATCCCGCCAAACGAAAGATCAAATCTTCTAATTCCTCTGCTCCCATCCTGTAAATACCGGGATGTGCCAGCACTGCCTTTCCCCCCGCACCATGTATCAATCGTATTGCTTCCTCGCAGGATGGTTTTTTTCGATCCGTTGCTTCCCTGAACTCATTTGTATCTAAATACCTATCAAATGCATCTCGACGAGTTTTAACATAGCCATGCTCTATCAAGTATCTTGCAAAGTGTGGCCTACCAAGATTGCCATTCTCTGCGTAACTGTTCACTTCTTTTAAATCTACCTCGATTCCCTTTTGCTTAAGATAATCTCTGATCTCGATTCCACGATTTGTTCTTTCCAAACGCCAACTGTCACAGGATTCTTTCAAATTGCAATCACTTTGATCAATATCGTAACCTAGAATATGTATTTCTTCTATATCCTTTGTACTGATTTCTATTCCCGGAACAAATCTTACCTTCAGCTCTTCTGCCCGTCCTGCTGCCTCTTTTAATCCGTTGATCGTGTCATGATCTGTGACAGATAAAACACTAATGCCTTCGTAAGCTGACATCTCAACAATCTGCGCCGGAGAATACTGTCCATCAGAAGCTGTTGTATGTACATGTAAGTCGATCAGCATATATGAAATTATCTATCCTTTTTCTCCCTGATTTCTTTCACTATTTGTTTATCCTGAACTCTGTAGACCACATCGCAATTTTCTATTGTTGTAAGACGATGTGCAATGATCACAATTGTTTTTAATCCCTGTAAATGTTTAATAGAGTCCATGATCACAGATTCCGTGTCGTTATCCAGCGCTGAGGTTGCCTCATCAAAAAACAGAATTTCAGGATCATTATATAACGCCCTGGCAATTCCTATCCTCTGCCTTTGACCGCCGGATATACGAATTCCACGCTCACCGATTTGCGTATCCAAACCATCTGGTAAAGACTTAACATAATCAAATAAGGATGCTTTTTTCAAAGCGTTCCATACCTTTTCATCTTCAACATCTCCCTGATCTTCTCCAAACGCAACGTTTTCACGAATCGTTCCATCCAACATAAATATAGACTGCGGTATGTAACCTATTTGCTTTATCCACCCTTTCATATCGGATTCTATATCTATACCATCTATCAGGATCTGACCTTCTTGCGGTTTTAACAGTCCAAGAATAAGATCAACCGCTGTAGTCTTTCCGGCACCCGATGTCCCTACTATACCCACAGATTCTCCCTTTTTGATCGTAAGATCGGCATGATCTATTATGGTCTGATGTCCCTTCGGATATTTGTATGTCACATTTTCCATCTTGAATGAGTCCGTCAAAGGACATACTTTTATTCCAACTTCCTGAACTTCATTTCTCTTTATTTTCTTGTTATTGCATTCCTTTCCTGTACTTTCTAAATTATTTAGATTTTCTATCATTTTATCGACCACCGGCTCGTTGTAGGTCAGTAGAGCAAGGGCAGAAGATATTCGGTTCATAGATGGTAACAATCTCACCGCAGCCATTGCCAGTCCGGATATCGGCGGCAACAAATCCTCCATAGCATATCCACTATAGATCATAACAGCAAGTATAACAAAAAACACGCTCATGGCTACAGCTTCCAACATAAATCTAGGAAGTAAGCCTAAAAAGCGACTTATATATCTGCCCCTGACGAAAACCTTTCCGTTTTTTTCATACTTACTTTGAAAAAAAGCCTCTTTATTGGATAACTTTATCTCCTTGATCCCCTGAATCGCTTGTAAGAGGATTTGATTCATTTCTTTGCGCGCTACAACCTGTTTTTTTCCCATCCCCAATAAACGTTTTTTGGAAAAGATGTAAATCGATAATGTTACAATCAAAAGAATCGCTCCCATCGTAAATGTCAATAGAGGAGAAATAACAAGAATAGTCAATAGCAAAATCACCGACACAACCAGTTCAGAAAACAACGTTATCAATGTCGACAGAACCAGAAATGCGTCTGTTGTATCCTGCATGATCACTCTGACTACTTCTCCGGATTGCATGTTAAGAAACGCTTCGTAAGGGCGCGCAAGCAAATCTTTCATCAATTTTTTTTGCAGATCAAACTGGTTGCCAGATACAAATTTTTCCTGTATGGTCATTTGAAACAATAGAAACAGATTCTTGATTATATATAATGCGGCCATTATCAAAGCTAAAAAAATCAGAAAAGTCCGATAAGCCTGTATCCCCAAAATACCCATCAGCCGTTTTACCGTCTCATTAGCTAATACTTTTTCCGGACTAACTATTGTCGAAATAAAGGGCAACATCATGGAGACAGAAACCATCTCCATTAACCCACCAATAACCATCAGAATAAATAATTCGGCAATACGAAGTTTTTGATGTTTTGTTAGTATTTTATTGAATTTAATTAGGGTTCGATAAATTACCATAGCAATATGTTTTATTTCCTATATTTAATCGATGCTTTTGCTTGAAAAATACTTTCTAAAAATTTTAATAATTTGATACAAAACCGGTTTTATATATCTTTGAAATGATACTATGGTCTTCTCTTCGATAGAATTAATAAAATAGTTACCCTTTGGTTGGCCAGAAAATGTTTCAAAGTCTACTATATGATCGGACTCTTTTTCACAGAATTTCGCTAATCTGTCATATGCCCTTTTCTCTCTGGGAAGTGTCCATTCCTGGGCGTGATTAACAATTGTTTCGTATTTGCCAAGAATTAATCTGGGAACGCCACTACTTCTACACGGAAGCATTACCAAACCCTTGTATTTTTTTGCCTTCAATCCCTTACCATCTGAAACCCATCTAAATCCTAAAGCATTTAAAGCCTCTAAAGTATTTTTATCATACGTGTGCGATGGAGCAAAAAAGGTCTTCACATCAATGTCGTGGGAATTGAATATTTTCTTTCCTTCTTCCAGCATTTTGTATTGAATATCATATGGCAAACCCGCAAACTCTGATTTTTTTCCTATCCCAACAATGCCACGACTTTTTGTGATATATTCATGTTTATATCCATGCATTGCAATTTCATAACCCTTTGCCTGAAGCTCCTTTATATAATCCCAAAAATCTTCCCTGGGTTCTGATAATTTTAGTTTTGAATCATTGCAATCCGGAATTACTCCCAGTAAAGGTTTTATATTGTAACCTTTCACGAGTTTCATTGCTCTATCCCATTGTTCCCAATCCATTGTCGGACATACATCATCAAATCTAATTAAATACTTGTTATTCATCTCTGCTCCAACGTAATACTATGTTCGTAAAATCCCTGTTTTGATTGCGGTGAACACAATATCATTCAACACTAAATATTTTTTGCTATTATCTACACAAATTGCTTAATCTTCGGTTTTTGTGGGCAATATTATCCAATCACCTAATCTTTTTTCCCATTCTTCTGGTGAAAAAAAGCCATACCCTGCTCCAGGATAAAAAGTCATCTCCGAAAAGTATATTTTTTCATTTACCCAGTACAAATCTACTCGTACAAAGGGAAATCCTTTTGAAAGGTCTTTAGCTATTTTGATCATTTCATCAAACCTTTCCGGTTTTTCTACATCCACAGGTATAGGTTCATGATCGGTTCGATAAAATGGTGGTGTTTTCCAGTCAAGATCAACAAAAGACAATTTTGCATCGCCTTTTGTTCCTGATGAAATATCATCTACTCCTACATAGAGAAACTTGGGTTCGCCGTTAAAACAGTAAAACTTATAATCTATAAGTGTTCCCGCTGTATTATTTGGATCATTATCCACAATAAATTGTTCGCAAAGAATGCGGGGATGCACATTTTTATATGACCATTCGCGTCCACCATAATAATAATTCTTGCTAAGAGCATGTCTAAGTTTTTTTTTAACCGTTGGAATATCTATTTTTTCCTTAGTCCTACAAACACACATTCCCTCGCCGGAATTATGATTGCATTTTAGAACAAACTGGTTAGGAAGTAGGTCGAAATTTATTTCGTCTGGACTATCCCAAACTCCAAGTAAGGGAACCAAATATTTACTCCCAACCGTATCCTCAACATAGTTCCTAACAAGATATTTGTCAACGAGCTTAGTATACTCTGGTCTATGGTCATACACCATTAACCATTGTATTTTTTCATTAAAACTTCTCGGATTATCTAGATCTAGTTTCTTTCCTGTTTTTGACCACCAGATTAGTTCTACCCATTTTCTATCAGAAAGATTATTGAGCCAACCAAGTGAATTGAGATAGTAAATAATTATTCTAGGATTATTTATAAATCTCTTTATACCAATAGAGATTTTCCCCATATCGTTCCTTTCTAACGTCCTTGTATTGCTTCATTAATCGTATCACACATTATAATTTTGCAATAAATCTTATTAGCCATACAATGATTGATACAATTTCTGATAACACTCGCTCATTTTATTTGCGCTAAAACTCTTATGTGCAGTTTCAGATGCTGCTTTTCCCATCTTTATATAGTCTGGTCCCAGCCATTGCAGCATACATCCTTGCTGAACATTCCAGGTTTTAGTTTCTGCAATTTTTTTTTTACTCTATCCAGATCTTTTTCGTTCTTTTCAGTATCTATGATCAATATATCTGCAGATTCTTTCGGACTAACCTCTGACCATGTGTTGTTGGCTCGCAAACACAGCATAAAGCGATCGAATGAATCCCAAGGTGATTTATCATAGTATCCAAAAAAATATTCATACGATCTGTCTTCGGGAGACACGCGTATAATATCCCCTTCACATTTAATCTTGGGGGATATTGCGTACATAGCACCCTGATATACTCTTTTTACGTTTTTTTATCTTTGGATACTTATTCAGTTGATAATTTATTTTCTGCTCAATATCTTTTATCATGAGATTTCAAGTTCTATGCACTTATAATAGTGTTTTGGGGATTCTCTTTTATCCTGATAAACAAGCCGGACAAATACCCCATTCCATATGAGAAGTGTAAACCCAGAAAGAGAAACGGCATTTCCAAAACTTCCATCACCTTGCTCGTTTTCTTTATCGCCGCAATAGTTCCAATTAGCAAATGTAGTGTCAAAACCGAAAGACTTGCGATCCAGAACCAAACATTTATGAATCCCAGTATAATAGTAGAGAACAAAAATAATACAAACGCAAACGGAACCATATGCCTGAAGCGAAGCGCTGAGTTTTGATTTTTTAGCAGCACCATGTTCCATTTTCCGTTCCCAAAAGCTTGTCCCAGCATTTTCTTCACGGAACTCCGAGAAAAATATGTGCAACAGATATCCGGGTTAAAATAAAATTTCCCTCCTGCAGCACGAATTCTGGAGTGCAACTCTATATCTTGATTCCTTACGTACTGTTCGTTAAAATATCCTACTTGGTTAAATACCTCTTTTTTGTAAAGGCCATATACTGCGGTATCGGTATATGAAGGTTTGTCTGATACTCGAAACGATGAATTGCCAACACCAAAGGGAGATGACAGCACTTTGGATACAATGTCACCATCATTGTTTATTGATTTTGTGATCAGCTTTCCCCCAACACAAACCACATCTTTTATCGACTCTATTGTCTGTACGCCTTTTTCGATGAAATCCTCAGGTGCCTCGGCATGTGCATCAATTCGAACAACATACTCGCCTTTGGCTGCTTTTATTCCTAGGTTCCATCCGGCAGAAAGGATGTGTTTCGGATTAGAAATAAGGCGTATATCAAAAGAATCTCTTTTATACTCTTTAATTAGCCTCTCAACTATACCTACGGTATTATCTGTCGATTCTCCATCAATAATTATTATTTCATATTTATCCTTGGGATATGTCTGATGGATCAGAGATAAGAGAGACTTTTCTATATAGTCCTGCTCATTTCTGGTTACCAGAAGAGCGGATACGAAATCGTTTTTTATACGTTGTATTGAAATAGACTTACTGGACTCCACTTTGCTGTTCTTAGGAAATTCCTGCCCTTAATTTGTAATCGGTGCCTTTTTCTCACGCATCGAATCCCACCATGATTTTCTTTTTTCCCATCCACCAAAGGATAAAATCTATTTTCTTCGTTTTTGAAATTCTATCGTCCTTAGATATAACGTCATTAAATATTTTCAAACACTTCCTCCTAAAATCACCATATTTATCATTTGTATAAAACGATTTTAACCACTCGTATTTCTTTATAGCATCCTTCTTTCGTTCCTTAAAATCTTTTCCTTCAGCATCCCCAATTCCTAGTACAAATCTCACGCAAGAATCAATTATCGGACAATCCGAATCTATTGTCGCTAGGAGTTTGCTGGCATAAGATGCTTCAACCCGATTATCATCTATCGATATCTTATCCAGTATGACCTCATAATCAATTTCTTTCGATCCTCTATATTCATTTAATACACAAAAATAATTTTTTCTCCATTCCTCGGATCTCATGTTCAACATGTAGAATATCGAATACTCTTTTTCATCGAATTCCTCTACGCTTTCTTTTTTGCAACCTTCAAAATTATTCATAATTGTGCGGTATGTTTGTACTACTTTACGTAGTTCATCTGTATCGCAAAGCTTTTTCACTTTTTGCATATCACTTGTTTCCCAACCACAAAAACTACGACTTAACAAAACAATGTTTTCAGAGCTCATTTCTTTTTCCCTACAAACCATCATACCCCTTCCAACTCAATTAGTTCCTTATATAACATATCTTCTGCTTTTTTTCTACCCAAAAGAATAGTCAAGTTCTTTATCTTCTTAAAGTAATCCCCATTACGAGTTTCACTATGAACATAATAAACCGTAGTATGTTCGGATTTTTGAATCAGCGGTTTTAAAATATTCTTATCTGTTTCGTCCAAAGAATGTCCGAAAATATGTAGTTCATATCCTCCATTCTCTGCAATGTCTCTATATTTCTGTTTTACATTATTTAATAGTCTTTGCGACGATTTTTCATAGTCCTTAAATTCATTTTTCTTGTCATTTTCTACACTGTTTACACCCATGACTACGGACGAGCTATCGTCTATCGAACCATGAATATAATAAACATTAATTCTCTTATCTGAATAGTATTTCAAATGTGTCTTGGTATAATTAAAGGTTATTATATCCGTAACCTCCATTCGACTGAATAATTCTATATTCTTTGTTTGTTCAAAACTTGCCATCTCTTTTAGATAGGTGCAAAAAGCATCAACAAATAACCTAAAGTCCCTATACAGATCATCCAAAAGCTTTCCTTTTAGCACTCCATAGTGGTCATCTGAATAGTTTTCCGTTATTGCTATTATATACTCTTTTTCTCCGTTAGTTTCGGATGTCCCATGAAATTCAAAAAAGAGCGGCCAAAGGTGTTGCATCCTGATCATGTCAGGATTTTTTGTTTTAAAAATGGCTGCTCTCCTACCACCAAAATAATTTATTTCCACACTACTTCTCAATGCCATCTGAAACATTTGTATTGCCGGAATCATTTCATGTTCGAAATCAACCCATCCGTTTATCTCTGCATTACATTCTATAAAATAATTCGCCCATGAACAATTCTTTACGTAATTCAACATCGCATTAATATTTGAACAACTGATATTCGAAGCATTCATCAAATATTTCGACCACGGGGCCTTAGATGTATTCACTCTAGTTGATTCCTTTGCCTCTTCTATAGCCATTTTAAAAAGATTTGGCTTTTTTAATACATTTAGAAAATCTGCATATGATGTAGGCAATCCATGCGCTAGATCAAATCCATTTCCTATAACAAGTACTCTTTTCATGTGTTGCACACCGATTTCTTCCGAATAAAGTTTTCTTTTGCAACCATCTTTTTCTCTTCTCTACACCGTTTTTCTCTGTTCATCCCACCTTAAAGCACTCTTCTAGGTAATTGGTCCCCGCTCTCCTCGAGCATGTTTTTCCATTGCTTTTTTCGCCATTTCACACACTTTTCCCAGTCTTTAGAGGCATTACCAGGGTCAATTGGATATGATACAGATTTTCTCCCACTACGTTTATGGTCATATGACATTTGGATTTTAAGAACCACAGCATCCTTATTGCCCCAGTGTTCTTTTCCTACCGCAACATAGTATTCTTCGCCGTTCCCATGTGTCTTTGATGCATCCACATAACACCATGCTATGGCTTCAAAATTTTTTTCCTCATTCTTTAAACTATACTTTCTTTTCCCACCGATCCAGCCAATACTCGTATACACCAACAAATTCCCTATACACTCCCCGTTCATCCTTTTGACAAAACAGGTTCCTTAACCGGTTCAACTGTGCTTGCTTTATCCCCTTATCGTCACACATCGACCGAACCATTTCCGTCAGCTTTCGATATGATGTTTGCCGGTTTCTCTTCAATGAATTACAGTTGCTGTTTAATTGCAATACTTCGTTTAATTCCTGATTCACCCTTTCATCCGTAGAGCAGATCGTTCCATCGCTTAAATACCTGATCGTTTTCATTTGGGCTTCATTATATGGATTAACGCATATGGTTCTTCCGCCTCTGCTCGCATCACAATGCTTGTTTTTGTCATCTCTGTCAGGCCTGTTACCGTTACAGACTCCCAGCATATTTTTGACATCTGTATTACTGTTGTATCCCTTACGGATAATCGGCGTATTCTCAGGAATGATGTGCTCTATATTCACATACCCGCTATCACTGATCCTGCCCTCATCATTGTGGATCCGGCTCATACAGTATGCACATAAACCGCCCTGGTTTATTACCAATGCCTTTCGAAGCTCCTTTCTTGGCATATCATTGTAATTCTCTTCGAGCTTCAGTTTTTCGCAATTGCTCTTGTATTCTGACACCTCTTTAGGCTCGGAAATCGGATGTAGCAGCCTCATTCCACATTCATCCTCTTGATATCAAGATCCAAATGAGCTTCATATACGGCCGGATCATCCTTGCCTAAAGTCTCCTCCAGATTGTTCAGGATCTTCTCTGCTTCTGCGTCGTTTTCTTCCAATTCTCTTGCAAAACGCAACAGCATTAATGCGACAGCTTCGTCTCTGTCTGATACATCAAAGATCGATTGCAAGACAGTATTTACATCTTTTCCGTAGGCGGATCTCACATGATGCTGCTGTTTATCCTTAAGAAGGATCAGTCTTGCGTCCTTATAGGAACTGATCACCTCCGGTGAATGCGTCGACACGATAAACTGTATCTTGGGAAACACTTCGGCCAGATCCTTGATGATCCGCGCCTGCCAGCCCGGATGCAAATGGAGTTCAAGCTCATCAATGATCACGATTCCCGGTGTCTCGAGGATTTTGCTTCCCATCCCCGGATTCAGGACAGCCATCCTGTGTGCGATATCCGCGATCATATTCAGAGTGGTTTTGTATCCGTCGCTCATTTCGGAGATCGGATGGATTTCCCGTTCTCCATTTTCATTATCATACTCAACTACAATTTCTTTGTACTTTTGCCGAAACCGGATTTTCACATTTCCCGTTTCGTTATGATAGACCATATCAGCAAAGCATTTTTCCATTGCTTTTTGAACGGTCCGCAATTGAATGATCTTTCCTTCCTGTTCCTCCTGAACGGAAAGGTCATAAAACCATTCCTTCAATTGTTTATCCGATGCCATTTCATCGATACAGTCTTCGTATCCCCTGAATCTGGACTGCAGTCTTTGCACACCCTCTCGCTTTGTTTTTTTCTGTGCCCAGAGTCTTCCGGTACCATAGTACGCGATCAGAGGAAGTACTACCTCATTTCCGTCAATTACATCCTGCTCCATCCCTTTGGAGATCATTCGTATATCCTTGATCCCGCTATTTGTCGTCTTCGATTTCGGGCCATTCAGTCCCCTCTCCCACACGCAAGGGTATTCATTAACATACCCATAGCACTTTATCCCTACCGGATAACAATCCACACGATGCGCTAACCCGCCTTCCGTGCGGATCTCGTGCCGTACATCATCAGTAAGGATCCCACGAGGATTGGTCCAAGCGATCCCGGACAGAAACGAACTCGCACCGACCAGCAGCGCATTAAGTAAGGAACTCTTCCCGCTTCCGTTGTTTCCTATGATCATATTTACATGCGGATCCAGGTCTACAGATATGTCTTTAAATAATCTGTAATTCTTGATTTCTATTCTGTCTATCCTCATTCGATATTCTCCACTTTGTTTTTTGACAAAAACCTGATATATTGCCCTTTATCTTTTCTCGGTCTGATCAATCTCTTTCGTTGCATAAATTTGCCTGCATTTTTTCATAGATCTCCATCAACATCTTGTAATTCTCTTCTTCACTGTACTTCTCTGAATACTCTTTCAAAACATCATCAAAAAAGGGCCTCTGTTTCAGCCCTTCAAACTTTCTTATCGCCTGCTCCAGATCTTTCACGCTATTCCTGCATTTAATCCCCGTGATGCCGTCTTCCACCAGAGCGGCGGCATTTCCGATATCATTCGTGATCACCGGCACGCCCTGTGAGTACGCCTCAATCACATTCATCCCAAAGGTTTCATACCATTGCGGCATGATGACCAACGCCTTGGCGTTTTTCAACAATTCCATAGCCTCATCGTGAGGTAACTGACCGGTTAGCCGGATATTTCTGATATCGTATTTCTTAAGATACTCCCGGATCTGCGCTTCCTGCTCTCCGGACCCGATCATAACAATCGGCAGCCCGATGTGCGCAAATGCCTTTACGATCAGATGCGTCCCCTTGATGTGTTCGAGACGGCCGATCGAGACGTAGTATCCCGTGCTCGCATCGAATCTTTCCGCCACCACTTTTGACTCGACTAAATCTATTTCAGACAGCACTTGGGACACACCTTCCCCCTGTCCGGCTGTGTCGATCCCCGGCCACTGTCGCTTGATTTCCCTCTTCGATTCAGCCTTACCCGTCCCCGACGGCGTGAAATTCGGCTTTACATATACATGCTCCGGCGGAATGATGATCTTTCCGTTCCGGTTGATCTCCAGCAGTTTCTCTCTGTTAAACTCCGTGAGGCAGATATATCGGATCTTCCCACGGATCCCGCTGATCCTCTGCAGCTGTTCCGATATCACTACCGCCGCTGTCTGCAGGGCACTGCCACGGTAGCATCGGTGTCGCAAGGCACATCCGGGACCTCTCGTCGTACACTCCTCACAGATGTGTCCGTCCCGGTAGAATGTCGCCCCTGGGCACTGGATCCGGAAGTTATGCAGGGTCTGCACCACCGGAACCCTTTCCCGCATCGCCGCATAGAAAACGGACGGGCTGATCAGATGCACCGTGTTGTGGACATGGACGACATCGATCTTCTCCCGCCGCAGGATCCGCCTGATCTCCCGGTAAGTCCGTAGAGAGTAAAAACTTTCGGCGTACATCTTCAGTTTTTTTATCCCGCCGGCTTCCGCCAGCTCCCGATTATCCCTGGTATAGGAGATTACCTTATGCCCGTAATTCTCCAGCATCCACCGCTCGTTTTCCGCGACGGTATCCTCTCCTCCCGGGATCTGATAATGGTTATGTACCTGAAGAATGTTCATTCGGTTATATTTATTGCATTACAGCTCATCAATCAGCGTGATGATCTCCTTAAACGGCATCAGCTTGCTGTCGACTTCCATTGCACGGTGATGCTTCAGGATCTCCTCGGCCGTCGCACGCATCGCAGGGAAGGCGCTTCTCGTCAGCTGGTTCGCATAGATGACGATGTTGACACCCTTTGCGGCGAGCTCCTCCTCGGTAACACTGTTGAACGAGGTCGGAACCACGACGAGCGGGGTCTTCTTGTCCTTCTCGCGGAACTTCTCGCAGAAAGTGAAGATCTCGGTCGGATCCTTCTTGCGGCTGTGGATCATAATGCCGTCCGCTCCTGCTGCCGTGAAAGCTTCCGCGCGGGCCAGCGCGTCATCCATCCCGCGCTCGAGGATCAGGCTCTCGATCCGGGCAATGATCATGAAGTCGTCTGTCAGCTGCGCTCGCTTGCCGGCAGCGATCTTCGCACTGAATGCCTCGATGGAATCCTGGGTCTGCTCGACCTCCGTC
>Ga0247610_10000302_pt1 | contig 77023 bp, 65 predicted proteins | sample 174DNAGHGhighgp2_FD_193483 | JGI IMG/M metagenome (GOLD analysis project Ga0247610, IMG submission 193483) | Sheep rumen microbial communities from Palmerston North, Manawatu-Wanganui, New Zealand - 1742 DNA GHGhigh gp2 | ecosystem: Host-associated > Mammals > Digestive system > Stomach > Rumen...
GTTAGAGAGGGTTTTGGAGGGGGTTAGAGAGGGTTTTGGAGGGGGTTAGAGAGGGTTTTAGAGAGGGTTTTGGAGGGGGTTAGAGAGGGTTTTAGAGAGGGTTTGGAGGGGGTTAAAGTGTCCTATAGGGAGGGGGTTATGCTTATCAGTTCACCAACGTCATTTCCTCCACCAGGTGGTGTGCACCGGCAAACTTGTCGATGATGAACAGGCAGTAGCGGATGTCGAGCGAGATGTTGCGGCAGTAGTTGGGGTCGAACAGCAGGTCGCTCATCGTACCCTCCCAGCAGCGGTCGAAGTTGATGCCCACCAGCTGGCCGTCAGCGTTGAGCACGGGGCTGCCGCTGTTGCCGCCGGTGGTGTGGTTGGTGGCGATGAAGGCCACGGGCATCTCACCCTTCTTGTTGGCATACTGGCCGTAGTCTTTCTTCTTCCAGAGCTCCTTGAGGCGCGGCTCCACACGGTAGTCGTAGATGGCGGGGTTCTCCTTCTCCATGATGCCCTCGATGGTGCTGTAAGGGGTATAGTAGATGGCATCCTTGGGCTTGAAGCCTTGCACATGGCCGTAGGTCACACGCAGCGTCAGGTTGGCGTCGGGGAAGAAGTTCGAGTCGGGATACTGCTCCATCATGCCCTTGATATAGGTGCGCATGAGGCGCTGGATGTTGTCGTCGGCCTCAATATAGGTGTCACGCTTGCTGTCGCTATAGCAGTAGTTGTAAGCCATCATGAAGAGCTGGAAAGCGGGATCTTCGCGGATGGCGTCGTTCATCTTGTTGCGCTCCTTGTTGAGCAGTTTCATCAGCTTCTTGGGGTTGTTGAGGGCCGACTTCTGATAGGTCTTCTTCAGCATGGCCTCCACGTCGGTAGTCGTCTGGTAGCGGTCGGAAGGCAGGAAGGAGGCGAAGCCGCGCTCCCACATGTAGAGGAAGGTCTCCACGAAGATGGCCTCGTCGATGGGCGAGTGCTCGTCGAAGTCCTCGAAGTATTTCTCGCTGTCGGCCTTCATCTTCTCCACCATGGCCTCGTCGTTGCTTTTGCTAATCTGGAAGAGGCGGTAGGTGCGCTGCATGAAGTCGCTGGCCATGAGGGCCTCGTTGAAGTAGGTCCACTCGGTCTCTACCTCGCGCAGGACGCTGTAGTTGCGCTCCATCTCGTCGAGGACGCCGCGGTACTGGGGCTTGTCGGCGGCCCATTTCTCAAACTGGGCTTCCTGGGCCAGCTTCTGCTCCACGCCGTGGAGGCGCTCGATGCCGAGGGTCTCGCCCTGCCACTTCTTCCAGCCGTTGGCGATGGAGGCCACACGCGAGGCATATTTCAGGCGCTGTGCGGCGCTCTGCCGCATGGCGGCGTTATAGTGGTCCAGACGGATGGTACGCAGCGCGATGCGGATGGGATTCTCCACATTGGCGGCCAGGTCCACATAGTCGTGCGTCACATAGCGGCGCGTGGTGCCGGGGTAGCCGAAGACGAAGGTGAAGTCGCCCTCGTCGACACCCTTGAGGCTTATCTCCATGTGCTTCAGCGGCTGGTAGGGGATGTTGTCCTCGCTGTAGGGTGCGGGCTTGTTGTCCTGTCCCACATAGACGCGGAACATCGAGAAGTCGCCCGTGTGGCGCGGCCACATCCAGTTGTCGGTGTCGCCACCGAACTTGCCGATGTTGCTCGGCGGGGCTCCCACCAGACGCACGTCGGTGAACACTTCGTTGATATACATGAAGTACTGGTTGCCGTAGTAGAACGGTTTGATTACCGCCTTGTAGTGGGTGCCCTTGACGGCTTTCTCGCTGATGGCGGCGATGTTCTTGGCCACAATCTTCTCGCGGTCGGCCTCAGCGGTCTCGTCGGTCACGCCCTCGAGCACCTGTGCCGTGACGTCCTCCATGCGCACCAGGCGGGTGACGGTGAGTCCCGGACAGGGCAGCTCGTCGCCGCGCTTCATGGCCCAGAAGCCGCCCGTCAGGTAGTCGTGCTCCACGGTCGAATGGCTCACGATATAGCTGTATCCGCAGTGGTGGTTGGTCAACAGCAGTCCTTCGCCGCTGACGAACTCGCCCGTGCAGCCGCCGCCGAAGAGCAGCACGGCGTCCTTCAGCGAGGCGTGGTTGATGTCATAGATGTCCTGGGCGGTGATGTGCATGCCGGCCTTCTGCATGGCGGCCTCGTTGCGCTGCAGCAGCATGGGAATCCACATGCCCTCGTCGGCGCGTGCAGGCAGCACAGACAGTGCCACGGCAACAAATAAAAGAATCTTCTTCATAATAATAGTTGTATTTTTCGGGGTGCAAAATTACAACTTTTTTCCCATATAGCCAAAAAAAGAGGAGGCCCCGCCGTACGGCGGGGCCTCCCTGCTTGTTCTAGCTTGCACCAGCCTCGCTGGCGCTGCTAGCTCATGTTAGCGTACAATCAGCTTACGGATGGCATTGACCTGCTCGCCCGTGATGCGGACGAAGTAGGCACCCTGTGCCAAGTCGCTGACATCGATGGTGAGTTTTCCGTTTTCAACGTTCCACTTACCAGTCTCGCGGCCGTTCATGTCGACCACCGTCACCGTGGCGGCGCCTTCGATGCCCGTGAGGGTCACCGTGGTGCTGGCCGGGTTCGGGAAGAGGCTGATGGCGTTGCCGTCAACATCGTTGATGCCGACACGCGAAGTCTCGAAGGTGACCTTGGTGCTCCAGTTCGAAGCAACGCCCTCGGCGCAGTACACGCGGACGTAAGCATCGTACATGGTCTCGCTCTGGAGACCCTCAAGGGTCACAGTGGTGGTTCCGTTGACAGTAACAACCTCGCCAGTGCCCTGCGGGAAGCCGGCCATACCGTAGTTCACCTCGTAGCGGCCCGTGCTGCCGGCCACAGCGTTCCAGTTCAGGACAGCGGTGGTGGCGGTGACAGTGCCGGTGGCAAGACCGGTAACGGGCTGGCAAACGGTGGTGGTGAAGGTCTCAGCCTCGGTGAAGTCGCTGCCACGCTCGTCGGAGCAGACAGTCATCACCTGGACATTGTAGGTGGTGTTGGCCGTCAGGTCGCTGACGGAGTACGGATGTGAGGTCACAGTGTCGAGGATGTTGCAACCAGGACCCGTAATCTTCACAGCCCAGCGGCCGTGAGTGGTCTCGGCGGGAGTCCAGTCGATAGAGGCACTGGTAAGCGTGACATTGCTTATAGTCACATTCGTGGGCATCAGGCAAGGATGCTCGAGGGTGGTGATGGCGCTGGTAACCCATGCGCTGGTACCACCGTTCTCACAGACTGTGCGGACGCCTACAACATACTGCGTGCCAGCCGACAGATCGGTGAAGGTCTTGGTGGAGTCGTCAAGACTGATGATGCCTGTGGTGGGATCCGTCCAGACACTATCCTCGATGATGGCTACCTCATAGCTGGTGGCATCGCCACTCCAGTGAATCGTAGCATAGGTCTCGGCGACAGTGTCAACCGTCAAAGCAATAGGAGCGTTGCAGCTGCTACCCACGCCGGAGATCGTGATGTCGTCGAGGGCAATACCGTAGCCATAGCCATCAGTCATCTCGAAGGCAATCTGATAGGTGGCGCTGGTGTTGGGCAGCAGGACGGAATCCTTGGTCCATGCATCAATGTTATCGGTGAACACCATCAGGAGATGCCATGTGTCGGTCTGAGCAGTGCGATAGTATACGCGCAGTTCATCCTGGTCACCGAGCCATTGCTGCTGAGTATGCCAGAACGAAAGCGTGGAAGGCACATCGGGAGCAAGGGCGAGAACAGGAGAAATCAACTTAGTAACATAATCGTAATCATCATGCGTAATCACAGCATTGCTAGAGCCGCTGTGTGCCGATGTCACACTACTGTATGAACCGGCGCCACTGCCAAGCGTCCATTCACCGTCACCGGACTGACTCCAGCAGACGAAGGTGGATGCATTTTCAAAACCTTCTGTCCAGGGGAAGGAGGTAACGATAGAGCAGGTGGTAGAGGCACTGATGCTTGCGGTGTCACCATGGTTGGTAGCGGAGCAGACAGGAGTGACATAGATGTCGTAACCTGTTGCCGAGGCCAGACCACTGATAGTGACAGGATGAGAGGTCACATTCATCACGGTACCGCTGCCCGTGGCAAATCCTCTAGGACCATACTCGACGGCCCAGTTGCCAGCGCTTACAATATCGTCCCAATTGATGGTAATCGAGGTTTCTTCAGCATTGACAACCTCAAGGCGACGGATGGGCAGACAGGTGGGAGCAACGGAAATGACGAGGTTGTCGATTGTCACATAAGCAGCGTCGACGGTGGTGTCGAGAGCCACGTTCTTGAAGGCGATATACTGGTAGTTGCCAGCATAGGTAGCCAGATAGCTCGTGACAGTGCCGTTGTCTCTGTAACGGAGCGTGTCGATGGGCACGAAGGTGGTGCCGAAGCCGTTGGCCTGCGAGCTGACAGCACCAATCACCAGAGCCATGCTCGGATCGGCAATCTGCATGTCGAAGGTCAGCATCAGCGTGTCGAGAGGCATGCTGACGGCGGGCAGGGCCACGACAGACTGGTCGTACATCAAGAAGGTCATCTCGGTGTTGCTGTTGGCGCCATAGACCTGAGGCAGGATGCTGTCTTCAGAGTAGATGGTGGCACTGCTGTCGATCACCCAGCAGTTGGGCATAACTCCAGACAACGAGCGGCCGCTCATGATGTACTCGGAGAAGGTGAAGGTGTCGGGCACACTGATGTTGCCGCAGTTGCCAGCAAAGGCGATGGGCATAGTGGCCACAGAGGTGTCACCCTGGGTGCAAATCGTCGTGACATAAGCCTCATAGGGCGTCATGGCACGGAGACCCGTGAGGGTGATGCTGTTGGTGTTGATGGTGTCCATAATGCCAGTACCAGGAGTGTACGGACGGGGACCATAGTCAACAATGTACTCCTGGGCGACGCCAAAGACGGGGGCAGACCAGCTGAGGGTAACCGAGGTTTCGCTGACAGGTGTGGCAACGACGTTCTCCACGTGGCCGCAGGCGGGCGGCAGGGTGAGGTTGAGTTCGTTGAGACCCACATAGTAGCCGGTACCAATCACATCGCTGGCGATAACCAGGTTGTGGGCTTCGGCGGGCAGGTTGTTGAGCAGCATCTCCACGCGGCCGCGGAATTCAGCCTCGGTGGCATAGTCGACATGATAGAGGGTGTCGAAGAAGACCACCTTCTCAAAGTTGACCTGCGTGCAGGAGGCATAGCCGAGGTAGAGGACGCTGGAATCAGCACCCGACGAGAAGTCGAAGGTCAGGTAGAGCTGGTTGAGCGGCACATTGAGGTCGGGCAGGATGACGTAGGCGCCCTTGTTGAGGAAGAGCAGTTTGTCATTGCTAGCGCCGACGAAGGAATTGCAGGAAGGCCAGTTCTGGTAGCCGTTCTGAGCCTGACCGGCGGAGTTGCCGATACCCCAGCAGCTGTTGGTGAAGGTGCCGGAGAGGTTGTCAAAGTCGTTGAGGAAGGGCACGGTGTCGGGAGTGCAGGGCAGGTGGCCGCTGATCTCCTTCCAGAAGCTCTGATCCTCGTCGCTGCAGAGGGCGCGGACCTTGATGGTGTAACGGTTGGCAGAAGTACCGATGAGATGCTGCAGGGCATACTGGGGCACCGTGACGGTATCGATGCTGTTGCCATACTGCACAGCCCAAGCGGTCTCGGTGCTACCGGGAGTCCAGCTGAAGTAGATGGTGCTGTCGGCCAAGCTGGCGGAATCAACACTCACGTTCTTAACCCACGGGCAGGTGGGCATGCCAAGCCAGATGTTATCGACGGCAGCAGGAGGATTGCTTCCACCGCTATTGTCGTTGCCCCACATGAAGACCAGGTTGTAGAGACCGGTGTTGGTGATAGTGACAGGATTGAAAGCACTCTGCCAAGATGTCTTGAGGTTCATCTTGCCACCGAGGTCGAACCAACCGTCGGGAGTGGTGCTTACATAGTTGTAAAGAGAATTGGTGCCGTCGGGCAAAAGGTTAGCCACAACATTGAAACTGTCGGCAGGCACCAGCCAGGCGCGCATGTAGTCGTAGCTGCTCTCGCCGTTGCCCTTCCAGTCGAAGGTGCAGAAGTAGTCACCAGGAGTCTCAACATTGACCTGACGGTAGGCATAACTCATGCAGATACCGCTGGTGTTATAGTAGTTGGTGGTACCGGTGTTGGAGATGTACATTGCATGGGTGCCGGTGTCGGCGGTGCTGTGGGTAGCGGTACCCACCATCCAGGCATTTTGTCCATTGAAGAACGACCAGTCGACATCCTGTCCATCCTCGAAGCTGGTGCTGTAGGGGAGGGTGGCAGCAGGAGCGATGGTGCGGAAGGTCACAGAGCTGAAGGCACCGGTGTCGTTGCCGGGGCAAACAACAGCCACATAGGCGGTATAGGTGGTGCCTGCGGTGAGACCCGTGATAGCGTAAACACTATCGGTGACAGCGACGCGAGTGCCGTTACCGAAGGTGAAGCCGACGGTGTCATATTCAACCACCCAGGCAGTAGCCTGACGGGCATTCCACTTCAGATTGGCAGTGGTACTGGTGATGCCGGTAGCGGTCAGATTCTGGACATTGGGGCAGGTAATCTTGCGGACAACCACATTGTCGACAGCTGCCGGGGGCTGCGAACCTCCAGAGCCGTCGTTATGCCAGAAGAATACCAGCTTGTAGATGCCGGTATCGGCGATGTTGAAGGTGCGCTCGGCGGCATAGTGCTGCCACTCCTCAAAACCATTCTGGGTGGGAGCAAGAGCATACCATGAGGAGGAAGCGGTGGAACCGGCATTGGGAGTGACACTGGCAGGAACCATATAAACGCGCAGGTAGTCATACGTACTCTCACCGATAGTCTTCCAGTCATAACTCACTGTATAGTCACCTTCCTCAGCGATATGAATCTCGCGATAGGCATAAACATTAGTAGAATAAGACACGTTATAGGCGTTGCTCTCACCGTTGTCGTTGGAGATGTAGAGAGCGCGGCTGCCGCCATTGTTCGTGGCGTTGCCGATGAACCACTTGTTGGTCTCGGTGCCGTTGGCGAAATCCCATGCACAGTCATCGGTGGTTTCGAATCCAGTGCTATAGGGCAGCTCGACAGGCAGGCCACGGGTGGTGAAGAACACATTGGCGGTGTCGCTGTTGCCCTCGGTGCAAGAGCTCCAGAGACGGAACTCATAGTTGGTGGCGTCGGCAAGGTTGCGGAGGACAAGATAGTTGGTGTCGTCGACGGTGCCGGTGATACCAGTACCAATAGCAAATCCGACAGGACCGTATTCATAGACCCACTCACCCACAACGGCGTTGGTCCAAGTCAAGGCGGCGGTGTCGGTACTGACACTGAGGAGACGGAGGTTCGTCACACGGGGGCAGAGATCCTTGGTGCGGAAGCTGATGCTGGCGGCAAAGCTGGTGTCGCCCTCGCCGCAGTCGGCCACCACCTCGATGAGGTAGCTGGTGCTCGACTGAAGAGTGGTAAGGTCGTAAGCAGTGTCGTTGACACGCTGCCAATCACCACCGTTGGCACGGACGAGCCATGCGGTCTCACTGCCATTGGGAACCCAGTGGAGGTGGACGGAGCTGGTGGTGAGGTTGCTGGTGTCAAGATTCGTGGGCTGCGGGCAGCTCAGGTAGCCGAACTGGAGATTATCGACTGCTGCAGGGGGATTAGAACCCGAGCTATGGTCGTTGTACCAGTAGAGCACGAGGTTGTAGTTACCAGGCTCGGTGACGTGGCAGGTGTAGAATGCACTCTGCCAGTTGGACTGGCCATTCAGCTTGCTGCCACCGTCGAGGCTCATCCAACCTGCGGGAGCACCGCTGGAGGTAATGCCATTGGACTGGCCAGCCACGGGTTCCATAGAACCGGGAGCAAGCAACACACGGAGGTAGTCGTAGCTGCTCTCGCCGTTGCACTTCCAGTCGTAGGTAATGGCATAGGTGCCGGTATCGGTGAGAGAGAAGGTCTTGAAGGCAACCACATAGCTAGTGCTACTATTGCCGTAGGTGTTGCTCTCACCGTTGTCGTTGGAGATATAGAGGGCCTTGGTGCCGCCATTGTTCGCAGCAGTGCCGCAGTACCAGCCGTTGGTCTGGGTACCATTGTCGATAACCCAATCCAGCGAGTCTCCCTCGAAGCCAGTGCTGTAGGGCAGCGGGGCACCCATCATGGTGGTACGGAAGGTCACAGGAGTGGTCCAGTCGGAGGTAACACCTCCGCAGACGTTACGCACCCAGACGTAGTAGCGGGTGTGGGGTTCCAGACCCTCGTTGAGGGTATAGGTGGTGTCGGAAACAGTGTAATCGTCAATGGCCTCATCGGTGAGGGTGGCCACAGTGTCGATATGGATGCCGTAGGTGGCGTCCTCAAGACCGACCCAATTGATGACGGCCTGATTGTGGGTGACACCGGTGACAACGACATCGGTGGGTTTCTGGCAGCCAGCGGAGATGTTGACAACCAAGCTGTCGACATAGGCGCTATTGCCATTGCCATCGTAGCGGAAAGCCACACACACCGGCGTGCCGGAAGAGATGGTGGAGTTGGCAGTGTAGAACAGGTATTCGGTAAAGGTATTGCCATTGCCCTGACGGAGGGTCCACATGGGCTCGAAGGTGGAGGCGTCGGTGGGATCGGTCATCAGACCGGCCTCGACCTTGGTCATCGAGTTGCTGAAACGACCCTTGAAGACAACCTCAAGCTCGGTGGCATCGGCGTCGAACATCGGGGTGGCAGCGTAGACCTTCTGACCACTTGTAGAATAGAGGTAGAGCGAACGGCTACCTTCAGCGGCATAGCTCGAGCTGACATAGGTGCTACCCTGGTTGGAACGCGTCCAGCAGAGAGGCATCTGGTTGGTGGGGAGACCCTCGAAGCCAGTGTAGTAAGGCAGGGTAACGTTGTCGGCGCACAGGGTATGGGCGGTGATGTTGCCGCTCCACATCGTGTCGTTTGCACATTCGGCAGCGACACTGAAGTAGTAGTAGGTGCCGGCGGCAAGGTTGTCGATAGTGGTGCTGGTAGAGGTGAGACCATCGATGACAGTCCACTCATCGGTACCAGCCACCTTGTATCTCACCGACCAGGAGGTCTCCTCACCGGAGGTCCAGGTCAGGTCGATAGTATTCTCGGTGGCGTTGGAAGCCATCACGACAGGAGCCTCGCAGTCGCTAGCGCAGTTGCCGACAAACTTGATGTCGGGCACTGTAGTGCTAGAATAAGGACTTGTAATTGAGCTAGCGTCATATTCATTATAGTCATTGTATAAATAAAGACCAGTACCACCGCTATGGGCAGTCCAAGTAGGATATCCGTCCCAGGAAGTGCAACTACCAGTCTTGTTGACCACAGTCAGCACGATGTTCTGGCCGGGAGTCACTGAAATAGGAGTGGTGAACGGAATGGTAACCCAACCACTGCCACTGACATGAAGAGTGCTATTGCTGGCCAAAGTCTGGTTGGAAGCAGGGATGTAGGTGCTCGCCGTAAGCGAAGCCTGTGAAGTGAAGCCCACGTAGACCTCCAGATCGAAATCAAAATTCACAGACGAATTGTTATTCTGGAACGAAACACCCGAGATGCTGCTCATGCCAGCAATCACCGAAGCAGGATAGATTACCTGGCTATAACTATATTTATAGTAGCCATAGAACGGGAAATAATAAGAAGTGGAGCTACCGCCTAACAGTTCGCCGCAGTTCGGGATGGCGTAGGTGAGGGTGGTGACATTGGCGGTGTCGTTGTCACCGCAAAGGGTACGCACCTTAAACTGATAGTTGTGACCCATAGCGAGACCGCCAATCAGAGCCATGTTGCCCGTGACCATGGTGTCCACCGGAGCAACGGTGGTGTCGGTGAGGTCCTTATAATAAAGGTTCACGCCCGTGGGAGCTTCGCCACGGCCCTCGGCATCGTAGTTCCATGTGAGGGCGATGTTCGAAGAGTTGGCGGAGGCCACAGAAAGGCCGGTGACGGCATAGCAACTGTAGTTGGTGGTGGTGGCGGGGAAGGAACGCCAATCGCTGGAGTCGCTGCTGCAAGAGGGGCGAATCCAAGCATAGTAGGTGGTGTGGCCCAGCAATCCCGAGATGGTCACGGTGGTGTCGGAACCAGGAACGGTGATGCTCTCACCCGTGAGACTATTAAGGTTGTTGACGGTGTCGTAGCGCACCTCATAGCCCGTGGGAGCCATGTAGGTCTCCCATGCCAGGGTGATGCTGTTGTGTGTCTTTCCTTCGACCCATGTCGAAACGGGAGCACGGCAGTCGGTGGCCTCAGTGATACTCACATCGTCGATGTAGCAGCTATAGCTCGACGAGGAGGAGCCAGTGTAGCGGAACACGACAAAGCCCGAACCGGTAGCATTGGCGGTATCGGTGTAGAACTCATACTCGTTCCAAGTGCTGCCATTGCCATTGAGGAAGAACATGGGCTGGAAGGTGGAGAGGTCGCTAGTGTCGCTCATCACACCCACCTGCAGACGACCATAGTTGCTGCAGTAAGCCCAGAACCTGACATGCAGAGCGTTGAGAGTGGCATCCATCATGGGCGTGGCCACGAAGATGGTGTCGTTCTGAGAGGCATAGAAATAGTAGGAAGCATTACCACTATGGTGAGTGGCGCTGAGGTAGGGATAGTTGCCATTGGCTTTGAGCACAGACCAGCAGAAGGGGCGGTAGCCGCTGCCAGTACCCATACCATCGAAGTTCTCGGTGATGGGCAGAGGAATCAGGGGGCTGCAAGCGGTGCGGTCGGTGACGGTGGCCAAACTGCTCAGGCCGTCGGCACCGCAGTTGGCCTTGACACCGAAGGTGTAGGTGGTCATGGGGGCGAGGCCCGAAATAAAGGCGCTGTAGCCGTCGGCAGTGGTGGAGATGACGACATCGGAATACTCAGTGATATCGGTGCCGTTAATTTGGTAGACGGTGTAGGTGGCATCTGTATTAATGGTGTCAGACCATTTGAGAGTCAGGCTGTTAGGTGTAGTGGCAGTGGGATCAACGGCCAGGTGGGTTACCTTGATGCATGTGGGAACATCGCCGATAAAGATGTCGTCGACGTAGAGATAGTAGGCGTCGTAAGCACTACTTCTAATGCAGACATACTTGGTGCCGGCAGGAACCGAGGCGGTATATTGGGTCCAAGTAGTGCCGGCGGGCACAGACACCATAGTAAGCCATGTGAAGGCTGTGGTGTCGTTGGTAGTACTGGAGAAGCCCACAGAGAACTCCTCAGTATAGGTGTTGGCGGTGTTCTGGTACCAGAACGAAACCATCTCCGTACCCACGGCGGGCGTGAACTCCGGAGAAATCAAGTACTGGCTCGGGGTGGTTGTCCAGTGGAAAGCAAATCCCGCGCTTCCCGCATGGATTGCACCTGTGCTAGTTGACCTTGAGGTGCTGGAGTTGCAATTAGTCAGTGTCCACTGACTAATTGCTGAAGCATCCTCAAAGTCCATGTCGATGGGCAGGGGAACCTGCGCCTGTGATGCGAACGGCAGCATTAGCGCCGCTAGCACCAAAGTTCGTAGAAACTTTTGCATGATGTTTTGAATTTGGGTTAATAAATAATGTTGGTTAAAATGTTTGATTTTTATTTCTTTGCTATTATTCTTTTACCATCTCAGCGATGGTGTCTATCATCTCCTTGGCTTGAGGCAAGCATTCTTTCACATCCTCGGCGTTTACATCGTAAAAACAATCATATTCACTTCGTTCCCTTAAGATTTCCATCTTTCGATAAAAGTCACCAAATCTTTTTTGTATCTTGTCCGTGTTTACATAATGTTGGCATAACATGGTGTATGCTCCTTTGTGTGACTTGACTTGTATATGATTCTTAATCAGTAGTGCGCTGACGGCATGGAATATTGCATAGTAGATGCGACCTGCAGACTCGTTCCACTCTTTGTCTTCTGCCAACCGTGTGGCTACCGAGAGGGTGTGAACGGCTCTTTCCATCTCGCGGCTCACCATGAAGTCTCTGCTATGTTCATTCAAACTCATTGCAATACAATCTTATCTTCTTCTACATTTTCGTTGAATGGTGCTTCTCGCCACATCTTCCAGTCTGACCTTGTATATATGTGGGCTCTGATATCCTCACCGACACTTATACCAAAATCTGACAGAGGAATCATGTAATGGTCAAAGTCGGCCATGCTGATGCGCTCTTTGTCCAACAGAATCAGCAAGTCATAGTCGCTGTCGGGACGTGCGTCGCCTCGGGCTCGCGAGCCGTAAAGCCATAACGAAGCCCCTTCGGGCAGTATCTGCTTCCCGAGGGCCTTGATACGGTTTATGACTTGTTCTTGTTCCATGGCTTATCGTCGTAAACATCTATCATCTAATTCCATACACGTCACAGTGTTCTATGTGTGGAAGTACAAAGATATACATTTTTTTTAATGATGCAAAAAATTTTAACTTTTTAACAAAAAAAAAGCGCCGCTAGCGGCGCATCAGTATCCACATCAGATACATCGATAACCCGAACAATCCCAGCAGCAGCAATATAGGCGCCAGCATGGCCAACAGAAGCACCGCCCCCAGGATCATCAGCAGGCGCGACGCCAGCCGCTTCTCGGGTGTCAGCATCTGCCATCCCTGCCGGTAGCGCGCCTTCCACGACTGCCATTTTGGCATACTCAGCCACTCCTTCAGCCTGCCCACACGGCGGCCACGGTGGTCCACTGTCTCGGCACGTGTCACAGGGATGGGCTTCACCTTCACCCTCAGGGTCTTGGAGAAGCGCTTGCCACCCACATAGGCGGTGATGACCAGGCGCGTGCGCCCCTTCGAACGGTGCAGGCGGAAACGCTTGCTGCCACTGAGCTCCAGCGGCAAGGTGGTGACTTTGAAGCCGTTGTCGAGCGTCAGCTCGGCCCTCTCGGCACCGGGGCAGTCCCAGTGCACCTCCACGACGTCACCCTCGGTGACCGTCGTCTTGTCTATGGTGAAAGTCATACGTTCCATACCCTCTCCCCTATCAACATCCGTGCCAAAACGTACTTAACATAATCGAAAAAATGGGGCTTGAGAATGCAGGGGTAGGGGCAAAAAAATAAGGAACCCCGCACAAGTCTGTGCGGGGTTCCTTTCCGGTGACCCTGCTGCGATTCGAACGCAGGACCTACTGCTTAGAAGGCAGTTGCTCTATCCAGCTGAGCTACGGGGCCATCTTTAGTGGTCAGTGGTTAGTGGTTAGTGTTTAGTGATGCTTGCGCAGGTGGGGCGCGCCAGCCCTCTATAACCTATAACCCTTAACCTATAACCATTCTCTTGTCGGGGCACCCAGATTCGAACTGGGGGTCTCCTGCTCCCAAAGCAGGCGCGATAACCGGGCTTCGCTATGCCCCGGGAACAAAAAAGACGCCTTTCGGGGCGTCTCTTGGCGGAGAAGGGGGGATTCGAACCCCCGGTACCCTAATCGAGTACGACAGTTTAGCAAACTGTTGGTTTCAGCCACTCACCCACCTCTCCGTGTGTTTCGTTAGACTAAAAAGCACCGCTTTTTCTCTCTCGAAAAGCGGTGCAAAATTACGAACATTTTTTGAACTGACAAAAAAATTTTGAATTGAGAATCAAAAAACGGAAAACGATAATTAAAAATCAGCGAGTTGTGCGGTATTTTTTTTATGGAAAACTGTCTTCTGTTTATCGGTTTCTTCGTGTTTCGAGAGCAGATTTGAGCGTTTTTAGGGGGTCGCCTGCCGGAGGCAGGCTCTCTCGGTAACCCCAGACGGCAGTCTGGGGTAGACCAACGACACCCCTGATATGCGTCTCGGAGAGACGCGCTCTTGACCAGTCAGCAGAGCGCGTCTCTCCGAGACGCATGGGATGGCCGCGAGATAGAAAAACCCCACACTTCCGTGCGGGGTTATTGAGAGTACATGCCTCCGGCATGTTTCAATTCTCACTTTTTCTTGGCCTGATTGGCGACGCTCTGCATCTTGGCGGCGATGACTTCGGGGTCGCCGAGGAACTCGTCGGAGAGGAGCTTCATCTGGTCGTCGAACTTGAAGACATAGGGCACTGCCGTGGGGAGGTTGAACTTGATGATCTCCTCGTTGGACATGCCTTTGAGCTCCTTGACGATGCCGCGCAGCGAGTTGCCATGGGCAACGACGAGGAGGGTGTTGCGGTTCTCGAAGGCGGGGAGGATGGTGCCACGGTAGTAGGGCATGAGGCGCTCGATGGTGTCCTTCAGAGCCTCGGTGAGGGGGATGAGGTTATCGGGAATCTCGTTGTAGCGGGGATCCATGCGGGGGCTACGCTCGTCGTGGAGGTCGAGTGCAGGGGGCTGCACGTCGAAGGAGCGGCGCCAGAGGAGCACCTGCTCGTCGCCGTATTTCTCGGCGGTCTCGGCCTTGTTGAGGCCCTGGATGGCGCCATAGCTCTTCTCGTTGAGGCGCCAGCTTTTCTGCACGGGCAGCCAGTCCATGTCCATGGCGTCGAGAATTTCGTTGAGGGTCTTGACGGCACGTTTGAGGTAGGAGGTGAAGCAGAGCTCGGGGCGGTAGCCCTCGGCTTTGAGGAGCTTGCCGGCCTCATAGGCTTCCTTGACGCCGGCCTCGGTGAGGTCGACATCGGTCCAGCCGGTAAAGAGGTTGAGTTTATTCCAGGCGCTTTCGCCGTGACGGACTAAGATAAGGGTTTTCATTTTTTCTTTAGGGTCTTTAGGGTCCTTAAGGTCTTTAAGGTCCTTAGGGACTTTAGGGTTATTTCTTTTTTGTTTTAACTTTTTCTCCTTTCGGGAAGGGTCCCTGGGGGAGTTTTTCCTTGTGCGAGAGCCAGGCGATGGCCAGGCCCCCGAGGATAAAGGGGAGGCTGAGGAGCTGTCCCATGTTGAGGGCCATGCCGGCCTCGAAGTCTACCTGGTCGTTCTTGACGAACTCGATGAGGAAGCGCACGCCGAAGAGTGCCACGAGCCACCAGCCGAAGATGGCGCCGCTCTTGATGGCGCCCTTCTTGCGGAGGTAGTACCACAGGCTGACGCCGAAGATGGCGAAATAGCTGAGGCTCTCGTAGAGCTGTGTGGGGTGCTTGGGGAGCATCCAGGTGGCGGCCATGTCGGGGTCGTGCTGTGCACGTTCGAAGACGAAGCCCCACGGCAGGTCGGTGACGCCACCGTAGATCTCGCTGTTCATGAGGTTGCCCAGGCGGATGAAGGCGCCGCCGAGGGCGACGACGATGACCAGACGGTCGAGGATCCACCAGATGTTCATGCCATACTTGCGCCAGTAGAGCCACAAGGCCACGAGGATGCCGATGGCGGCACCGTGGCTGGCGAGGCCCTGGAAGCCCGTGAAGTGGCCGTGGCGGAAAGGCCAGATAATCTCGAACCAGTGGTCGGGGGAGAGGAAGTAGTCGGGCTCGTAGAAGAGGCAGTGTCCCAGGCGGGCACCGATGAGGGTGGCGAGGAACATATAGATGACCAGGCTGTCGAGGTAGTTGGCATTCACCTGCTCGCGCTTGAACATGCGCGCGACGATGAGGTAGCCCAACACGAAGGCAAAAAGGAATCCCAGCGAGTAGTAGCGAAGGGAGAAGGACCCGATGTTGAACATCACCGGGTCCACATTCCAATGTATGGCTAATGTTAACATTGTCTTTAACCTTTAACCATTAACCGTTGGCCATTACTTTGCGTAGTTGATGGCGCGGGTCTCGCGGATGACGGTGACCTTGATCTGGCCGGGGTAAGTCATCTCGTTCTGGATCTGCTTGGAGAGGTCGAAGCTGAGCTTGTTGGCCTCGACGTCGCTGACCTTGTCGGCGCCGACGATGACGCGGAGCTCGCGGCCAGCCTGGATGGCGTAGGTCTTGACGACTCCGGGGTACGCCATGGCCATGTCCTCGAGTTTCTTGAGGCGGTTGATGTAGGCCTCGACGACCTCGCGGCGGGCGCCGGGACGGGCGCCGCTGATGGCGTCGGCCACCTGGATGATGGGCGAGATAAGGTTGGTCATCTCGATCTCGTCGTGGTGGGCACCGATGGCGTTGCACACGTCGGGGTGCTCCTTGTACTTCTCGGCGAGCTTCATACCGAAGATGGCGTGCGGAATCTCGGGGTCGGTCTCAGGTACCTTGCCGATATCGTGCAGCAGGCCGGCGCGCTTGGCGAGCTTGGGGTTGAGACCCAGCTCGGAGGCCATGGTGGCGGCCAGGTTGGCCACCTCGCGGCTGTGCTGCAGCAGGTTCTGACCATAGGAGGAGCGGTACTTCATACGGCCCACCATGCGCATGAGCTCGTGGTTCATATTGAGGATGCCGAGGTCGATGCAGGTGCGTTTACCCACCTCGTTGATCTCCTGTTCTATCTGGCGGCGGGTCTTGGCGACGACTTCCTCGATACGGGCGGGGTGGATGCGGCCGTCGGTGACCAGCTTGTGGAGCGACAGGCGGGCGATCTCGCGGCGCACGGGGTCGAAGCCGCTGATGATGATGGCGTCGGGCGAGTCATCGATGATGATCTCGACACCGGTGAGGCTCTCGAGGGTGCGTATGTTGCGGCCCTCGCGGCCGATGATGCGGCCCTTGACCTCCTCGTTCTCGAGGTTGAAGACGGAGACGGTGTTCTCCACGGCGGTCTCCGTGGCGGTGCGCTGGATGCTCTGGATAACGATCTTCTTGGCCTGCTCGGCGGCGGTGATCTTGGCCTCTTCGACGATGTCCATGATGGTGGTGCTGGCCTCGGCACGGGCCTCCTCGGTCATGGCCTCGACGAGCTGCTGCTTGGCTTCGTCGGCGCTCATGCCGGCGATGTGCTCGAGCTTGGTGACGCTCTCCTTGTAGACTTTCTCCACCTCGGCCTGACGGCGCTTGAGGGCTTCGATCTGGTTGTTGAGGTTCTCGCTGACACCTTTCAGCTCGTTGCTCTTCTTCTGCAGTTCGTCGACCTTCTGCGAGAGGGTCTGCTCGCGCTGCTTGAGTTTGTTCTCGGCGTCGCGCATCTTGTTGTTCTGCTCGTTGACGCGCTTGTCGTGCTCGCGCTGCAGCTGCAGGAACTTCTCCTTGGCCTGGAGCTCTTTCTCTTTCTTGAGGACTTCGCCTTTGGCTTCGGCGTCTTTGAGTACTTGCTGGCTCTTGGCGAGCAGCTTGTTGCGCAGCACTGTGGTGGTCAGCCAGACGGCCACGCCGCCACCGGCCACAATTCCGATTATGATAAATACTACGGGCATAATGTGATTTTGTTTTTTGTGGGAACGGTGGTCGAGAAGAAAAGACGACGGTCAGTATAAAAAATCCTGCATCGCGGTAAGTCCTCCTAGAGTATTGGTAAACCCTGGACTGTTAGGATTTGAGCGCCGGGCGTATCGGCCATACAACTTACCCGCCCCTGAGCCGACTCGGTTCGTAAATGGTGTTGAGTTTACAAACTGTTTTGGTCCTTAGTCGGATGCAGGATTTGCTCCAACAGGCTGTCGATGGACTGGAGCCTCTGGGCGAGGTCCGTATCCTTGTACCGCAGCGAGTCTTGTATCTTCGTCAATTGAGTGATCTGCGTCAATGCCACCATGGCCAGCAAGTCTTGATGGTCGTTATAGGCATACATCTTACCATAGTTCTTCGCCTGCGTGTCGATAGCCTCCGCTGCCTTGCGCAATGCTCCCTCATCCTCCGCGGCAACGCGAAGCTTGTACGTGCGACCTAATATGTTAACCGATGCCGATACCGTTTCCATTTCTTTATGTTTAAAAGGTTTAAAAGGTTTGATGGTTTAAACGACTTGGAGGGCCATGAAGGGTCTCTTTTTTATCCTTTTAAGCGAAGCGAACCTTTTTAACTTTCAACCTTTAGTATCTCAAGGCTTCTGTCGATGGTACGTATCATCTGATTGATTTTAAGTTTTATCTCAGAACAATCGCCTTTTTCCGTCAACTTGTTCCCTAGTTTTATTAATTTGTTTTCTTCTTTAAGGTTATTAATTATTATTTCTTTATTATCAAGTGCTTCTTGCAGCTCGCGACAACGGTCATCTTTCTCGGACACCAGCGAGCGCAGGCGAGCCACCTCGTCTGCCAACTGTCTCACTTTGAACTCTATCCCGGTTACCGATGTTTCGAAGTCGAACATGTTCCGTTGTGTCGTTTACACTATAAAAAGCGGTGCAAAAATAGTACTTTTTTTTTATACGTGCAAATTTTTTTAATGACAGTGGCCGCAATCGCAGTCGTGGCCATGGTCGTGGTGGTGGTCGCATCCGCAGTCACAGTCGTGCTCATGCTGGTCGCGGAGACCGCCGATGAACTGTGCCACCCAGTCGGCCTCAGGAGCCTCGTCGGCCCAGTCGGTGGTGTCGATATAGACCTCGAGGAGCTTGGCAGGGCCTTCGCAGAAGAGCTCCACGCTGTCGGCCATGGCAGGCACGAGGACGCACTCGCCGGCATGGAGCGGGACGATGGTGTCCATGCTCTTGACGGCGGCGATACCGTCGACACACATGTATACCACGAAGGTGTCGACCTCTTCGAGGTTCTTGCGGATGGGCTGGTCGAGGGGCAGGAGGTTGGTGATGAAGTAGGGGCAGGAGGCCAGCGTGGTGGTCTCGTTGAGGTGGGCGTGGTAGTGGGTGTGGGCGTGGCCGCGGATGCCGGAGAAGTCGATGGCGTCCATGGCCTCCTGTGTGTGCAGCTGCCGCAGGTTTCCGTCGGCATCGCGACGGTTGTAGTCGTAGATGCGGTAGGTGCAGTCAGAGGTCTGCTGTATCTCGGCGACCATGAGGCCTTTGCCGAGGGCGTGGACACGTCCCGCGGGGATGAAGTATACGTCGCCGGCCTCGGGCTCCTCGCTATAGAGGAGTTCCTCGAGGTGGCCTGCCGCCAGAGCGGCACGGTACTCCTCGGGGTCGGTGTCGCGGCGGAAGCCGCTGATGAGACGTGCGCCGGCGTCGGCCTCCATGACATACCACATCTCGGTCTTGCCACAGGACATGCCGCGCTGCTGCGCCAGCTCGTCGTCAGGGTGCACCTGGATGGAGAGGTCCTGGGCAGCGTCGATGACCTTGAAGAGCAGGGGGAAGTTGGTGCCGAAACGGTTATACACCTTGTCGCCCACAAGGTCGCCCATATATATCTCGATGGCCTCGTTCAGCGTGTTCTCGGCCAGGAAGCCATTGGCGATGACCGACTCGCGTCCCTCGACAGAGGAGAGGGCCCAGAGCTCGCCGCAGTTGGGCAGCGGCTCATAGTCGAAGCCATAGCCTTTCAGCTTGTTGCCGCCCCAGAGGACATTCTTGTAGAGGGGGAGGAATTTCAGAGGATAGAGCATCGTTGAGTGTTTGATTGCGTGATTGCGTGAATGGTTGAGTGATTAGTAGCTGCGGGTGGTGTGGCTGTTGGCTTTGTTGGTGCCCTTGACCTTGATGTTCGACTTGATGTTGCGGGCTTTGTTCGACTGGTGCCTCTCATACATGTTGGCACTCGAGCTCTTGCACGACACCTGCACGCCGCTCAGCGCCAGCACGGCGACGATGAGGAGCAGGGGCAGCGATTTTTTCAATAGGGTTTTCATCGGTTGAAAAGGTTTAAAGGATTTGAGGGGTTGAAAAGGTTTAAAGGGTTTGGGGGGTTTGAAAGGTTTAAAGGGTTTGAGGGGTTTGAAAGGTTTAAAGGGTTTGAGGGGTTGAAAAGGTTTAAAGGGTTTGAGGGGTTTGAAAGGTTTAAAGGGTTTGAGGGGTTGAAAAGGTTGAAAAGGTTTTTTACCAGCGGCCGTAGTGGATACGGGCGGGATCCCATTTGTCTTTGGGCTGGGTGGTGCCGTCGTGATAGCCCATGGGTACCACGGCATAGGGCACCACGTTGTCGGGCAGGCCGAGGGCCTTGCGGACGGGAGCCATGGTGTTGGGGAAGGGATAGCAAGCCGTCCAGCAGGCGCCGAGGCCGTGGGCTTCGACGGCGAGGAGGAGGTTCTCGGTGACGGCGGCGACGTCGTCACGCCACATGGGGTTGGGGCTCGTGACGGCGGGACCGTCGGGGTTCTCGCGCGTGGGACGCGTGACAGTGGTGTCGGCACAGACGACGACGATGGCGCCACTCTCCATGAACTTCTGTATGTTGCCGTTGCCCTCGAAGATGGTCTCGTACTGGCTCTTGTCGGTGAGGACGACAAACTGCCAGGGCTGGATGTTCATGCCCGACGGGGCGGCCATGGCGGCACGCAGGATGTTCTCCATGATGGCGGCAGGGATGGTGTCGCCGTTGTAGGAGCGCACGCTTTTGCGGTTGAGGATATTTTTCATGACGGCCTCGGCATTGGAGGCCTGGGTGGCGGCAGAGTCTGCCGGCTGACATTCGTTGCTGCAGCAGGCACCAAAAAGAAGGGCCGCGGCAGACAGCATAAGGATTACTTTTTTCATCTTATTTATAGATTAGATATTTTTCACGTATTTTCTTGAATTCGTCGAGGGCAGGCTGCCAGGTGGCGCGGATCTCCTCCTCGCTCATGCCACTCTCTATCTGCTTGCGCAGGTTGCCGTTGCCGGCCAGTTTTTCGAAGAAGTTGTTTTTGAGGAAGAAATTGCCTTGCGGCACACGGCGATACATCTCCATCAAGTATCTGAGGCTAAAAGCCGCCGGAGCCTCCTCCTGCCTCAGGTCGAGGGTGTCGGAGCCGTAGGTGACCCACTCGAAGGGCCAATCTGTACCGCGTCCCACGCCGCAGTGGGTGCCTTCAAAGAGGCAGAGGCTCGGGTAAAGGGCCACAGCGTGTGCCGTGCGCAGGTTGGGCGACGGCGGCACGGGCAGCTCATAGCCTACGCTGTCTCGCTTGTAACCTTGCATTGGGACGACAGTGAGGTCGCACTGTTGGACCGCCGGCATCTTGCCGGCATACGCCGAGTTCTTGCCAGCAAGATGCTGGCGGTCCACGTTCAGCCAACCTTCGCCATTGATCATCATTGCGTACTCCCCGATGGTCATGCCGTAGACCACCGGCACAGGGTGCATGCCGACGAAGGAGCAGTATTTTGATGTATCAAGTACCGGGCCGTCGACATAGTGCCCGTTGGGGTTGGGTCGGTCGAGGACGATAAGCTGCACATCGTTTTCGGCGCAGGCCTCCATCACGTAATGCAGGGTGGAAATATAGGTGTAGAATCGGCAGCCCACGTCCTGCAGGTCGAAGACCACACAATGCACATCCTTCAACTGCTCCGCCGTAGGTTTCTTGTTCTTGCCGTAGAGAGAGATGATGGGGATACCTGTCTTGGCATCAACGCTGTTGTCGACATGGGCACCTGCCTCAGCGGTGCCGCGGAAGCCGTGTTCCGGACAGAAGATTTTTACAATATTACAGCCTTCGTCGAGTAAGGTGTCGACAAGGTGAGTGCCGTAGATGACGGAAGTTTGATTAGCCACCACGGCCACATTCCCTAAGGATACAAGTTTGGCGAAGCTACACCCTCCCAAATCGAGGAAAACGGGCAGGCAGTCCAATAATTGATTGGCACCTACATAGAGTCTGTCGGTATTGTAATAATAAATGCCGGTAGCCACCTTGGATTTAGGCTGGGCTTGGCATGCGCTGAGAACCAACAGTACCAGAAGCGACAATAATAATTTACGGCAATTCACGGTCAATTCACGATAATTAACGTTCACTTACGACCGGTGTGTCCGAAGCCGCCGGCGCCGCGCTCGGTGTCGGTGAGCTCCTCCACTTGGACGATCTCGGCCTGCTCGTGGCGGGCGATGACCATCTGGGCGATACGCTCGCCGTCGTTAATGACAAAATCCTCATTGCTGAGGTTTATCAGTATCACGCATATCTCGCCGCGGTAGTCGGCGTCGATGGTGCCGGGGCTGTTGAGGACGGTGATGCCTTTCTTCAGCGCCAGGCCGCTGCGGGGACGCACCTGCGCTTCGTAGCCTGCGGGCAGCTCCATGAAGAGGCCCGTCTTGACGAGGCCGCGCTCCATGGGTTTCAGCGTGACAGGGCCGTCGGGCAGATAGGCGCGGAGGTCCATGCCCGCCGACTGCGAGGTCTCATACTTCGGCAGCGGGTGGTGACTGGTGTTTTTGAGTTTGAGTTGCATAAGGTCTTTAGGGACCTTAAGGACTTTAAGGACCTTAAGGACTTTATTTCTTGGTTAAGACTTCGTCAATCATGCCGTACTGCAGGGCCTCTTCGGCGGTGAACCAGTGGTCGCGGTCAGAGTCTTTCTCCACCTGCTCGAAGGGCTGGCCGCTGTGCTTGGCGATGATCTCGTAGAGCTCTTTCTTGAGCTTGAGGATTTCGCGGACGGTAATCTCCATGTCGGTGGCCTGGCCGTCGGCGCCACCCATGGGCTGGTGGATCATCACGCGGGCATGCGGCAGGGCGCAGCGGCGGCCTTTCTCGCCGGCGCAGAGCAGCACGCTGGCCATCGAGGCGGCGAGGCCGGTGCAGATGGTGCTCACCTTAGGCTGGATGTACTGCATGGTGTCGTAGATGCCCAGGCCGGCATAGACGGAGCCTCCCGGCGAGTTGAGGTAGATCTGGATGTCCTTGGTGGGATCCACGCTCTCGAGGAAGAGCAGCTGGGCCTGGATGACGTTGGCGGTGTAATCGTCGATGGCGGTGCCGAGGAAGATGATGCGGTCCATCATCAGGCGGCTGAAGACGTCCATCTGGGCCACGTTGAGCTGACGCTCCTCAACGATATAGGGAGTCAGCGAGTTATTAATAGCCGAAGTATACTTGGCGTACGTCGTGCTGCTGATACCACGATGACGCGTGGCGTATTTCTCAAATTCTGTCATATTATCTTTTTTTTAGGGTCTTTAAGGTCTTTAGAGTCCTTAAGGTCTTTAAGGTCCTTAAGGAGGTGGGGTCTCCTCTCTTTGGTGCGGGCGATGGCTTGCTCCATGCGCCACTGCTCTATCTTGGCGTGGTTGCCGGAGAGGAGGACGTCGGGGACTTTCCAGCCGCGGAATTCCGGCGGGCGGGTGTATTCGGGCGGGGCCACGAGACCGTCCTGGAAGGAGTCGCCGAGGGCCGACTGTTCGTCGCCGAGGACGCCGGGCACGAGGCGGATGACGGCGTCGGCGATGACCGCCGTGGCCAGCTCACCGCCGGTGAGGACATAGTCGCCGATAGAGATTTCCTTGGTGATGAAGTGCTCGCGCACACGCTCGTCGACACCCTTATAGTGGCCACAGAGAATCATCAGGTTCTCGGCCAGCGACAGCTGGTTGGCCATAGGCTGCGAGAGCATCTCGCCGTCGGGGGCGGTATATATCACTTCGTCGTAATGGCGCTCTTTCTGGAGTCCTTCGATGCAGTTGGCCAGGGGTTCCACAGCCATCACCATGCCGGCGGCACCGCCGTAGGGGTAGTCGTCGACAGAACCGTATTTGGTGAGGGAGTAGTCGTGCAGGTCGTGAAAATGCACCTCGACGAGCCCTTTCTTCTGGGCCCGCTTGAGGATGGACTCCTCAAAGAACATGGTCATCATGTTCGGAAACAAGGTGAGGATGTCGAGTCTCATCTGCGTCTCTTCTTTCTGGATTTCTTCTTCGACTTGGAAGCTTTCGACTTGGAGGCCTTGGCCACCTTGCCCGACACCTTCAGCTTGTCGCCGGGGTGAATCACCTTGTTGCGGCTGATGCCGTTGAGGCGGCAGAGCTGTGTGATGGTGGTGCCGTTGCGACGTGCAATCTTCTCGAGGGTGTCTCCGCTGCGCACACGGTACCACTCGGTGCCGCCACCGGTGTAGGAGCGGCCACCCTTGCTGCTCTTGGCCACCTTGCGGAACGAGGCAGAGGTGAGCGTCAGCTCTTCGCTGATGAGGTCGTGGGTGGAGCAGTCGATGACATCCTCGGGGTTGAGGGCGTTGCCCTTGTAGCGAATCTCGAAATGGAGGTGGCTGCCGAAGCTGCGGCCGGTATTGCCGCAGAGGCCGATGGTCTCGCCACTCTTCACCTGCTGGCCTGCCGACACGTTGCGTTGCGACATGTGGGCATAATAGGTCTCGAGGCCGTTGGCGTGATGGATGATCACCAGGTTGCCATAGCTCTTGTTGTACTTGGAGATGCGCACCACACCGTCGAAGGCGGCATAGATGGGCTCGCCCGTAGGCTGGGCGAGGTCGAGGCCATAGTGCCAACGACGCCAGCGGGGGCCGAAGTGCGACGACGGACGGGCCGACAGCGGCGTGGGCCATGAGAAGCGTTCGCCACGGGCATTGTCGCGCAACTTGAGGATAATGGGCTCTTCGAGGGTGCTGACGTCCAGCTTGGGGAGGTGTATCGAGGCGGTGTCGAAACCGACAAGGATAATCTCGTCCTCGCTCTCGGCACCCAAGTCGTCGAGGGTGAAACGGCGGTTTCTCGGCATACCCTCGTCGTCGTCCTCTTCTTCTTCGTCATCGTCGATGATGAAAGGAGCCTGATAGAAAATATTCTCCGTCTCCTTGGCGTTGCGGTTGTCAATCACCACACCTTTGAATTCTTCATCCTCGTAGATGACGTCCAGTTTGTTGACCTTGATCTCCGATTTGTTATCCTTTTTGGGGTCATCAACCTGTGCGTTGGCGAGCACGGGTGCCGCCAAGAGTGCTAAAAACAATACGATACGTTTGGTATATCTCATTTCAAAAATATTCTATAACTAAAAAAAGCGTTGCAAAAATACACAAAAAGTTGGAACCAGCCAAATAAAAACTTCTTAAAAAAGTGTAAACGGCCTTTTTGCCACCCTTATTCCACTGGGAAGAAGACACCCTCTTCGTCGATGGAAATGTGCGGATTTTCAATGTCTTCGATCGTCAGGGAACGTATCGCCTTGGCCACTTTGTGCTGCTTGTCGATCCGCGGTCCCTTACGGAAGGGCTGGATGAACGAGTGGATGCGTCCGTCGACGAGGAGTCCGTCGCGGTCGATGCGCACGGTGATGACCGGTGCATAGCCCAGGATGCCTGAGACGCTGATACCCGCGGGGGTGCAGAAGTTGCCGAGGCTGTAGGCGATGAAATGGCCCTTGTAGACCTCTACGGCACGGCACACATGGGGGCCGTGGCCATAGACGACATCGGCTCCGTTGTCGATGCAGAAATGGGCGAAGGAGCGCAGCGAGCCGCGGTCCTCGTCGAGGAAGACCTCCTTGCCCATGGGCAGGTGTGACTGGTCACGTCCCTCGGCGCCACCGTGGAACGAGACGATGAGGATGTCGCACGAGTCGCGCATAGCGCGCAAGATTTCAAGGGCCTTCACGGTGTCCTGATGCATGCAGGTGTAGTTGTTGTGGCCGAAGGCACAGAAGCCGTAGGTGATGCTGTCGTGGCTCAGGAACGTGTATTCGCACAGCCCTTTGACTCCCGCATAGCGGATGCCCACACTGTCGAACAGCCACATGGTCTCCTTGATACCGTCATAGCCGAAATCGCAGCTGTGGTTGTTGGCCAAGCTGAGGCAATCGAAACCGGCATCCTTGAAGAGGGAGACGTATGACGGCGGCATGCGGAAGGCGTAGACATTCTCGACCTGCTCCTTGTCACACGGGATGTTTTCGCTACAGAGCACCCCCTCGCAGTTGCCCACGGCGACGGTGGCCGAGGTGAGGATACCGCGCACATCGTCGAAGAGGTTCTTGCCGTCGTTGAGCGGCAGCTGGGTGTTGGGGTAGAGGGTGCCGAGCATCATGTCGCCCACCATGGCGATGGTGAAGAGGCTGTCGCGTGTGACGGTGTCGACAGGCGGCAGGGCGATGCCCTCGGCGGCCATCTCCTTGCAGTCGATGACACGGCAGGCGCCAACATAGCGCTTCTGATAGTACGGCTCCTGCGAGGAGGTGACGCGGATGCCTTTGCTGGAGGCATGGATAAAGTCGAAATGGTCGTCATAGACGGCGGTGACGAGGCCCACATGGCCGATGGCTTTGCTCCTACGGCGTCTACCATGGCGTCCTCCGTAGAACACCAGATCGCCCACGGCGATGTCCTCGCGCTTGACCTTCTCGCCCACATTGTACTGCGGCGCCGCCGACGGGCCCAGCGTGATGCCGAACTTGCTATAGACATAACGGGTGAAGCCGGCACAGTCGAAACCTTTGGGGGTCTTGCCTCCCCATTTGTAGGGCACGCCCAAGTATTTCATTGCCTCGCTAATCACCGAGTCGGGCTCGATGCAAGGGCTGCTCTGCTGCGCATGCAGCAGCGGCATCAAAAGGAGACATATCAATAGGGTTATACATCTGTTTCTCTTCATGGTTGGGGGAGTGTTAGTTAGTAATCATAAATAATCCTTCCTTCGGCGGCATGTGAGGACACGCCATAGACTTCGCGGATATTCTCCGGCGTGAGGCCGCCGGCGATAGGTCCTTGGTAGAGAAGGCTGCCGCCATGGAAGAGCATCAAGTCGTCGCAGAACTGGAGCGCGAGGTTGAGGTCGTGGATGACGATGAGGATGGTTTTTTCTTTGGCGTTGCGCAAGAGGCGCATAATCTCGAGTTGGTGGGCGATGTCGAGGTTCGACACCGGCTCGTCCATGAGCAACACGGGCGTCTGCTGTGCCAGCGCGCGGGCAATCATCACGCGCTGCAGCTCGCCGCCGCTCATCTGGTTGGGCTTGGCAAAGCGCAGGTGCCATGTGTTGGTCTGCCGCATACACTGCTCCACGATGTCCCAGTCGGCCTTCGACTCGTTCTGGAGCCTCTTCTGATAGGGGTTGCGGCCCATGAGGACGATCTCGAAGGCCGAGAAGTCGAGGTCGGTCTGCGCCTGCTGCCGCACGAAGGCCACCTTCTGCGCCAAGGCGCGGGCGGAGTAGCTGCCGACAGGATTGTCGTCTATCAGCACGTCGCCGCCGGTGGGCTGCATGAGGCCGCCGACACAGCGCAGCAGCGTCGTCTTGCCACAGCCGTTGGGACCCATCACCGCGGTGATGCGCCCTCCTGCGATGTCGGCGCTGATATCGTTCAATATCTCGCGCTTGCCAAAACGTACCGTTATATGTCGCAATCCTATCATTTGTCTTATCTCCTAATAACTCTTCTTGCTCTTGTACAGCAGGTATATGAACAGCGGCGCGCCGATGATCGAGGTGAGGCTACCCACCGGCAACTCGCCCGGACGCAGCACCGTGCGCGCCAGCGTGTCGCACACCAGCACGAAGATGGCGCCACAGAGCAGCGAGTAGGGCACCACCCTTCGGTTGTCGGCACCCACCACCAGCCTTACGGCATGGGGCACTATCAAGCCCACGAAACCTATCACACCGCAACTGCTCACGGCAAAGGCCACCATCAGGGTGGTGAAGAGCAGCAATACGCGCTTCACCTTCTCCACCTCGCAGCCCATGCTCCTCGCCTCCTCGCTGCCTGCCAGCAGCAGGTTGAGGTCGCGCGAATACCACAGCACTACGCCGATGCCCACCACGGCCACCGGCAGCATCACCCACACATCCTCCCACGAGATTCTCGAGGGATCGAAGCTGCCCATGGTCCAGAAGATGATGTCGTCCATCTTCTCATGGTTGAGCACCATGAGGAACGAGATGACGGCCGAGATGAGCAGGGTGAAGCAGACACCTGTGAGCAGCAGCGTGGTGGTATGCATGCGGTTGCCTATGGAGGCAATCTTGTAGATGAGCAGCACCGTGAGCAGCGCCGTCGCCAGCGCCAGCCCACTCACACCCCATTGGATGGCGCCCCATCCCAGCAGGATGGCCACGGCGGCACCCAGCGAGGCACCACTCGAGACACCCAGCACATAGGGGTCCGTCAAGGGGTTGCGGAAGATGCTCTGGTAGGCCGCACCACATACGCTCAGCACCGCTCCCACCAGCACACTCATCACCACCCGCGGCACTCGCAGCTGCCAGAAGATCTGTGAGTCGCGAATCTCGTCCCACTCGAAGTCGACAGCCCCGAAGAGGCTGCAGACCGCCATCGCCGCCGCCAGCAGCAATGTCAGCGCCAGCAGCACCCACAGATTGGCTCTTCCCGGTTTTCTTTCTTTGACCATTAACCGTTACAAGATGTCTTTCATGGTGTATATGCCCGGCTCGGCTTTCGACAAAAACTCGGCCGCCAGCAGGGCGCCCAAGGCCAGACCCTTGCGGGAATGCGCCTCGTGGGTCAGGGTGATGGTGTCTATCTCGCTGTCGTAGACCACGGTATGTGTCCCCGGCACCTCGCCCTCGCGGAACGAGGCGATGGGAATGCTGTCCACATTCCGCTGTCCACATTCCACTATCTGCTCCTGCAGCGTGATGGCTGTGCCGCTGGGGGCGTCGAGCTTGTGGATGTGGTGGGTCTCGCTGATGGAGACCTTGTAGTCGTCGCGGCCACGCATCAAGTGGGCCAGACGCTCGTTGAGGGCAAACATGATATTCATGCCGATGCTGAAATTGGTAGCGGTGAAGAGGCGGCCGCCACGGGCCTTGCATTCGGCGACAACCTTCTCATAGTCAGCATACCAGCCCGTGGTGCCACACACCACCGGCAGTCCAACCTCAAAGCAGCGCAGCATATTGTCCACCGCCGTCGCCGGCGTAGTGAACTCGATGGCCACATCGGCCTCCATCTTGGAGGGCCACGGCTCGCCCTTGTCAATCTTCACGGTGACCTCATGTCCACGCTCGGCGGCCAAGGCCTCGATAGCATGACCCATCTTTCCGTATCCTATCAGTGCTATTCTCATCACAATCTTTTTTGTCTTTCTTGTCCTTTCTTGTCTTTAAAAAAGGGGCTTGTTATAAAAAACAATCTGCAAAGATACGCACTTTTTCCCGAACGGCCAAATTTAATTTCGTCTACCCCTCCAGAAACGAAATGTTAATAACTCTTAAACACCATCACCCCATGAACGACCTATCAACACCTACCATGGTAGGAGTTGGTTAGGAGTTGGTAGGGAGTTGGTAGGTCGTTCATACGTCTATTATACATAGCGTTATGAACGAAAAAAGGCACCTTTCGGGTGGAAAGATGCCTTGGGTGGTTTTGATGCCAAAATTTTAACTTAACAAATGTTAAATACGCCGCTCAGTAAGTACTTTTTTTAGGAGGTCTAAAAGACCTGCGGGAAAGCCACCTCGCGGCCATCGATGGTGACGATATACTCCGTCGAATCGGCCGAAAAACGGCCAGTTTGGGCCATCTGGCATCGACAGCCTGTCAGGACTGCCATCAATGCGCATATTGTCAAAATTCTCTTCATGGGAGGTTATTTTGAGAGTGAGAAATTGACGGGCATATTGAATTGCACACGGACACTTCTATGGCGTTGTTGGCCAGGCGTCCACCTGGGCATCATTTTCGCCACGCGTATTGCCTCGGCGCCGCAGCCGCCACCGATGTCGCGCAAGATTTTGTAATTGCTGGTGCTGCCGTCTTTCTCGACGACAAAGGTGATATACACTTTGCCACTGATGTTCTTTCTCTTGGCCTCCTTCGGGTAGCGGATATTGTCCTGAAAGAATTTATACAAAGCTTCCCCGCCGCCAGGAAACTCGGGGTCTATTTCAACGACTGTGAAGATTTTATTTTCTGAGATTTCCGGACCCACCACCACTGGCTCAATTTCAATCCACTCTTCCGGACGTTTCTTCGGCAAGTGGAAGTCGACGTCAAGCTGGTAGACGGTGCTTACGGGGCCGACACCTTCGATGCCGCCAGGCTCCCATCGCGGCATGCTTTTCACCAGGCGTGCGACCTCTTGGGCACATTGGCCTCCGATGTCGTGCAGGATGCGGTAGTAGATGACCTCTCCTGATTCGTTGATACGCAACGCCAACGACACACGACCTTGAATCTTCTTGTCGTAAGCCTCCGGAGGGTAGCGCAAGTTGCGGTCAACCCATGCCTTCAAGCCCTCTTCGCCTCCGGGAAACATGGGGTCTACACCGGGATGAAGATAGGCTTCCTCGAAGAATCGGTCCTCGTCGGGGTCGTCGGGGACAGGATATTCGAAAGGACGTGATAAATCGGGGGTTTCTATCATACCCATTGCTCCCAGCACCTCATCATCGTAATCTCTATTTGTTTCATCCCAGTTGTTCGGATTCACAGAGGAATCGCTATTGGGGGAAGAACCACTGCCACAGGCTGCCAGCGAGACACATAGTCCCGCCAGAGCCACTTTCTTCCCCAAACGCATGCGCTTTTCCAGGGCGTTCTCCAAGTAGCGCACCTCTGCCTCGCAGCGTGGACAGGTTCCACGGCAGGGGCCTTGGTAGGTGCATTCCTTCATTTCCAACGGGATGTCGTTCTCCTCGGCGATGCGGCGACGCACCTCCTTGAGTTGCCTGCAAATGTTTTTTCCTCGTGTCATGGTTTTTGATTTTAATTTTGATTTTAATTAATAACGCTAGCAGCGCAAAAATATTGTTTTTGTATCTTTTTTGCGGCAGCATATTCGAGTAATTCGCACCAAATTGACCTGCGCAGCTTCGTTTATTTTGTTTAATTCGCCGTTGAAAAAGAAAATTTCGTATCTTTGCAGCAGTAAAAAAAGAACGATATTTATCTATGGAATTTAAACTCAATACGATAGAAGAGGCCATCGAGGACTTCCGCGAGGGCAAGTTTGTGATTGTTGTCGACGACGAGGACCGTGAGAACGAGGGCGACTTTATCATGGCCGCCGAAAAGATCACCCCCGAGCATGTCAACTTCATGCTGAAAAACGGCCGCGGCGTGCTCTGCGCCCCCATCACGGAGCAGCGCTGCCACGAGCTGAACCTCGACATGCAGGTGCACGACAACACCTCGCTCCTCGGTACCCCCTTCACGGTGACCGTCGACAACCTCGAGGACGGCTGCACCACGGGTGTCTCGATGCACGACCGTGCCAGCACCATCCGCGCCCTCGCCGACCCCAAGACCAAGGCCGACCAGCTGGGACGTCCCGGCCACATCAACCCCCTGCGCGCCCGCAACGGCGGCGTGCTGGTGCGTGCCGGCCACACCGAGGCGGCTGTCGACCTGGCCCGCCTCGCCGGACTCTATCCCGCCGGCGCCCTCATCGAGATCATCAACGACGACGGCACCATGGCCCGCATGCCTCAGCTGCAGGAGGTGGCCAAGAAGTTCGGCCTCAAGATTGTCACCATCAAAGACCTCATCGCCTACCGCATCGCCCACGAGACCCTCATCCGCAAGGAGCAGGAGGTGTTCCTGCCCACGCAGTGGGGCAACTTCCAGCTCATCGCCTACACCCAGCTCGACAACGGCACCACCCACATGGTGCTCAAGAAGGGCGAGTGGGAAGAGGGCGAGCCTATCCTCGTGCGTGTGCACTCGAGCTGCGCCACTGGCGACATCTTCGGCAGCTGCAAGTGCGACTGCGGCGACCAGCTGCACCACGCCATGGAGATGATCGAGAAAGAGGGCAAGGGCCTCATCGCCTATATGAGCCAGGAGGGCCGCGGCATCGGCCTGGTCAACAAGCTCAAGGCCTACCACCTGCAGGAGATGGGGCTCGACACCGTCGACGCGAATTTAAAGCTGGGCTTCAAGGCCGACGAGCGCGACTACGGCATCGGCGCCCAGATACTGCGCGATCAGAAGGTCACCAAGATGCGCCTTATCACCAACAACCCCGTGAAGCGCACTGGACTGGAAGGCTACGGCCTCGAAGTCACCGAGATTGTCCCCATCGTCATCGAGCCCAACAAGTACAACGAGAAGTACCTGAAGACCAAGCAAGACCGCATGGGGCACGAGCTGCATTTGAAATAAAGCATAAAAAAGGAATCGACAGGCTGGCTCGCTCGTAAGGTCATCGCCAAAGGTACAAGAATTCTATTTTTTTAATCTCCAGATTGCATTTTTTGTTGATTTTGTAATCTGGAGATTGCAATTTTTTTTATTTTTGTAATCTGAAGATTGCAAAATTTGTGTATATTTGCAGCATAAAACAAATAGTTATGGATGAATTATTTAACTTATTTTCAGCGAAATATAGCAGGACTAGCATCCAATTTGTTCGTGGTTTGGAACAGGAGATTGAGTGGAAGGCACAGTTGATAGGCATTCAAGGTGCCCGTGGTGTTGGAAAAACAACATTGTTATTACAGCACATCAAACTGCATCACAAATTAGATGGTACAACTCTTTATGCCAGTGCAGATAATATTTGGTTCAATGCGCATAGCATCTATGAGTTGGCAACCATATTTTCGCAGCGTGGCGGTCGCTACCTGTTTCTCGATGAGGTTCACAAATACCCCAACTGGAGCCAGGAAATCAAAAACATATATGACGATTTCCCCGATTTGCACGTGGTTTTCACGGGTTCGTCATTGCTCGAGATTCTCAATTCCCGAGCCGACCTCAGCCGTCGTGCCATTGTTTATGAGATGCAGGGATTTTCTTTCCGAGAGTATCTCAATTGGAATGAATCGCTGACATTGCCACAGGTGTCTCTTGAACAGCTGCTTGCGGAACATGTGGACATTGCCTTGAACACTCTCGAGAAGGTGAAAATCTTACAACATTTTGATGCCTACCTGCGTCATGGGTATTATCCTTTCTATAAAGAAATCCCTGCCTTGTTTAACGGTCGATTGGCTGAAGTTGTCAACATGGTTATCGAAATAGAGATACCCCAACTTCGCGATGTAGAAACCGCGTATATTCCTAAAATCAAGCAACTGCTTTACATCATTGCCGAATCGGCTCCATTTGTGCCTAATATCAGTAAACTCAGCGAGCGAATAGGCTTGTCGCGCAATGCTTTGCTCCAATATCTTAACGCCCTGCATGACAGTCGCATTACTTTTAGTCTTCAAAAAGAGAGCAATGGTATAGTAAGGCTGCAAAAACCCGATAAAATCTATCTTGACAACACTAACCTATCCTTCGCTCTTATCGGATTGCAACCTAATAGTGGCACTCTTCGTGAAACCTTCTTTGCAAACCAATTGCGTCATCAGCACTCGGTTAATCTTGCCGAGCACGGAGATTTCCTGATTGACCATAAATATACGTTTGAAGTGGGAGGACAAAACAAAGGGAAAAAGCAGATTGTGGATATAGATAATTCATACGTTGTTGCTGATAATATTGAATACGGCAATGGTAATCGGATTCCTCTGTGGATGTTTGGAATGCTTTATTAATCATTAAATTTAAATGAAATCTTAATGAAACGACTGATTTTTATCTTTATGATAGCCTTTGGCGGGTATGCTTTGGCCTGCACTAACCTTATTGTGAGCCGTGGGGCGAGTGCCGACGGCAGCACCTTTATCACCTATGCCGCCGACAGCCATACGCGCTATGGGCAGCTGCGCTTTTGTCCAGCTGCCGACCACCAGCCCGGCGAGATGCTGAAGCTCTACAACTATGGAAGTTTAAAATTCCAGATTGAGATACCGCAGCCGGCGCACACCTACCAGGTGGTGGGCTTTATCAACGAGCACCAGCTGGCCATGGGCGAGACCACCTGGGGCGGCATCAGCCCCCTCGACAAGGGCAATGCCGAAGGCATCGACTACGGCAACCTCATCTATGTCACGCTGCAGCGTGCCAAGAACTGCCGCGAGGCCATCAAGGTGATGCACGAACTGGTGAGCACCTACGGCTATGCCGAGGGTGGCGAGAGTTTTTCCATCGCCGACCCCGACGAGGTGTGGATCTTCGAGATCACCAGCAAGGGCCACTTCGAGAAGGGGGCCGTGTGGGTGGCGCGCCGCGTGCCCGACGGCTACATCTGCGGCCACGCCAACCAGGCCCGCATCACCACCTTCCCGCAGGAGCCCAAGAAATGGAAGAAAAAAGGCCCCCATCCCGCCATCAGCAGCAAGCATATCGACCATATCTTCGAGCCCGAGGTAGAGTGCGTCTACAGCGAGGATGTGGCATCCTTTGCCCGCAAACAGGGACTTTACACTGGCAACGATGCCAATTTCTCCTATGCCGACACCTACAACCCCCTGACTTTCTCGGGTCTCCGCGCCTGCGAGGCACGTGTGTATGCGATGTTTAATCGCTGTGCCGAAGGTATGAATCGTTACGAGGCCTATGCCATGGGCGATGCTACCGCCGAACGCCTGCCGATGTGGGTGAAGCCCAATAGAAAGCTCTCCGTGCAGGACTGCATGGCCTTGATGCGCGACCACTATGAGGGTACGCCGATGGACATGACGCAGGATGTGGGCGCAGGCCCCTTCCACTGCCCCTACCGCTGGCGCCCCATGGACTTCGAGGTCGACGGCAAGAAATACATCCACGAGCGCGCCATCAGCACCCAGCAGACAGGCTTCTCGTTCGTGGCGCAGTGCCGCAAGTGGCTGCCCAGCAAGCTCGGCGGTATATTGTGGTTCGGCGTCGACGACACCTACAGCACCTGCTACTGCCCCGTCTACTGCGGCGTGACACAGGTGCCCGTCTGCTTCGAGGAGGGCAACGGCAGCATGAGCCGCTACAGTGAGACGGCAGCCTTCTGGCTTTTCAACCGCGTGAGCAACTTCTGCTACCTGCGCTATGACTCGATGATTGTCGACGTGCAGCGTGTGCAGCAGGAGCTGGAGACCGACTTCGTGCGTAACGAGCAGAGCCATACCGACCGTTGGGCCCGGATGGACGTCAGCGAGCAGCGCCTGGTGGGCGAACTCAACCGCTTCAGCAACGACTGCGCCGAGCGCATGATGCGCCGCTGGAAAGAGCTAGACCAGCTGCTGTTGATGAAGTATATCGACGGCAATATCAAGACCGTCGAGGACGGCCGCATCAAGACCACCCCGACGGGTGTCGTCACCGGCATCAAGCAGCCCCCCTACCCTGCCTGGTTCTACCGCATGATAGTAGACGACCACGGCGAGGTAATCCAGGTACGATAAGGGTTAGTAAATCTCAAGGAGGATACCGTCGTAGTGGGTACGGTATTCGTAGAGCGGACAGCCGGAGGCAGCGCCTTCTAACGGCTGGCCGTAAAGTGTCTCATAACGCGACTTGCAATCAGGACATTCCAACACCTCGCCTTCCCATCCCTCGAGCGGAAGCAAGCGAACCTCGCGACAATGAGGGCAGGCACATTCGAAGGCCACAAATTCTGAATAGGAAACCCGGCGCACGAAGATGCCCTTATAGCCGCGGTTGATGGTCACCGTGCCGCCCACATTGGAGAGGGAAGCAAACTCGGGCTGGTAGGTGTCGATGACAGCCCCTTCGCCGAAGGGGGTATTGCAGTCGGATGCACAGGAAGAAAAGAGCAGAAAGGTAAAAAGAAAAAAAGGAGATAAGGAGATAAGACAATACCGTAGCAGGTGCATTTGTCTTATCTTCTTATCTCCTATCCCCTGTCTCCTATTTTTCATGCGGATAATCGCCATAGATGGTCTTCATGGTCACCGTGGCCACGGTGCGGAGGGCGTCGCCACTCACGGAATTGAGGTCGTCGGTAACAGTATGCCAGTGCTCGAAGAAGCTCGTGGTGCCGCTGTTCTGCACGATATCGACCATCGGGATGCCGGCGAGGGAGTTGACATAGTAGTGGTCGTCGAGAATCTCGTCGGTCTCATCGGCGACGAAGATATGGCCGTATCCGAGGGTCGAAGCGGCGGTCCAAAGCTTGTCAACCAATCCGGGGGCGTAGTAGGTGCTGATACGCTCGCGGGTGAAGCGTGGCTGCAGCGTCCCCACCATGTCGAAGAGGACGCCATAGACGGCGGAATAGAAGGGCACATGGGGGTTGCGGGCCCAATGCTGCGAGCCCTTGCACCAGGTGTTGGGGTCGGTGCTCTGGGCCCATTCGGGGGCGCCCTGGTCTTCGACATCGAAGAAGATGAAGTCGACACCCACCGAGGGGCGCATAGCGCTCATCACGCGGGCCATCTCCATGAGGGCAGCCACTCCCGAAGCCCCATCGTTGGCGCCGGGCACGGGGCTGCGGTGCTTGGCCTCGTCCTTGTCGTGGTCGGCCCACTGACGGCTGTCCCAGTGAGCGCCTAGGAGCACACGCCTGTCGGCATTGGGGTTGAGCGAAGCGATGATATTCATGCCCTGCACCGTGCTGCCATCCCACAGGGTGGCATTGAAAGGCTGCACGATGACCGTGTCGCACCAACGGCTCATCTTACGCACGAGGTAGTCGGCACACTGCTGCCAGCCTTTGCTGCCGGGGATGCGGTTGCCGAAGGCCAGCTGGGCCTCGACATAAGCGTAGGCCGAGTCGGCCGAGAAATCGGGCACCGCCACCTGGGTATAGTCGACAGCAGCCGTCACGGCAGTGCTGTCGGTACCCTCCTGATTATTTTTGCAGCCTGCCAGCACAAGCAAGCAGGCTGCAACGAGAACAATCTTTCTCAATTTTCAATTTTCAATTATCAATTATCAAATTATTTCAAGCGCTCTGCATACTCGCAGGTGCGGGTGTCGACCTTGATGCGCTCGCCTTCCTTGATGAAGAGAGGCACGCGGACCTGCACGCCGGGCTCGACGGTGGCATCCTTCATGGCGTTGGTGGCGGTATTGCCGGCGAAACCGGGCTCGGTGTAGGTCACCACGGTCTCGATGAAGGGAGGCAACTCGCAAGTCAGCGGGGTCTCGGTGTCGGCGTCGACGGTGATTTCCACGTACTGGCCGTCGCGCAGGAACTGCGGGGCGTTGATAATCTGCTCGGGGATGTATATCTGCTCGTAGGTCTCGGTGTGCATGAAGACATGCATGTCGCCCTCCTTGTAGAGGTAGGTGTAGGGGCGGCGCTCCACGCGGACGATGTCGATCTTGGCACCGCTGGGGAAGGTGTTCTCAAGCATACGGCCAGTCTTCACGTTACGCATCTTGGTACGCACAAAGGCGGCACCCTTACCAGGTTTCACATGGAGGAACTCAACGATGGTGTAGATATCGTTGTTGAAATTAATGCAAAGTCCGTTTTTAATATCAGTCGTTGTTGCCATAAAAATATTTTGTTTAATTGTTATTGTTTTTCTTCTTCTCTTCGGCGAGGAGCTGGGTGAGGCGGCGGAGGTCGCTCTGCAGCTGGTCTATCTCCTCGTTGGCGGCTCTGAAGCGGTGGCGCTCCATCATCCAGCGCATAGCGATGGCGACGGCCAGCAGCACCATGGTCAAAGAAAGTCTCATGTTGTTTGTTTTCAACAGAAAATAGACAACCGTAGCCCCCAGTATCATGACATAGGAAGCTATCTCATACAGTAATATCGCCGTTTTGTGATTCATTTCGTTAACTATTTGAAGGTGCAAAAGTACACACTTTTTTTAAATTAGAGATATTTTTTTTATTAAAGCACTCTTTTTCAGCACTCATATACGAACCTCGGTGCCCCACATGAGCTTGTCGCGGATGGCGGAGAAGAAATTCTGTGTGTTCATACGTACCAAGCGGATGGTGAAGGGTGCCCGCTGGAGGGTAAGCTCTACCTCGCCGACAAGTTTTTCGCGGCGCGAATCCATGCCCAGCGTGCACTGGTCACCCTCGACCACACGGAGTTTGATGACCGAGGTGTCGGGCACGATGATGGGGCGCAGCGTCAGCGTGTGTGCCGAGATGGGGGTGATGACGAAACTGCGGGAGTCGGGGGTGAGGATAGGACCACCGCAGCTGAGCGAATAGGCCGTGGAACCCGTGGGGGTAGCCACGATAACGCCGTCGCCGCTGTAGGTAGCCACATAATGGCCGTCGACAGAGACCTGCATACGCAACAGCGAGTCCATATCGCCCCTGTGGAGGAACACCTCGTTGAGGGCGAAATCGCCGTCCACCTGTAATAAGGTGCGCTCCTCGAGGGAGAAATGGCCCGCCAGGAGGTCGTCGACCATGGCGGAGAAGTTGTCCTTACCCACGGTGGTCAAGAAGCCCAGATGGCCGAAATTGATGCCCAAAATGGGGGGAAGGGCATGGCTATGCGGCAGAGCGGAGGAGAGGAACTGCACGGCGCTGAGCAGCGTGCCGTCGCCACCGACAGAGAAGAGGTAGTCGCAGCCGTCGACGGCATCGCCTTCGGCGACGGTCTGAAGGGCAATACCTTTGGCTTGCAGAGCACGCACCAGCTCCTCATAGAATGGCTGCGAGGCCTGGTCGATATGACGGTGATAAAGGGCAATCTTCATGTTCTTTCTTTTTTCAAGGTTTCTCATTTCAGCACAATCACTGTGCCGGTATAGGTTTTCACGGTATTGTTCACAAAGCGCACACGGAGCGAATAGACATAGGCGCCTTGGCTGACGTCGGCAGGGTTCCAGGCCTGTTCGGCATCGTCGGTGTGAAACACCAATATGCCTTTGCGGTCGTAGATATGAAGTTCATAGAGGTCACCCTTGAGGCCGCGGAGCCGCGGGAGGAAGGTGCCGTTGTCGGGGTCGCCGGCGACAACGACATTGGGGATGGCACCGGCGGGTACCACGGGCTCGGGCATCACGACCTGGGCGACGTCCGAATAACGGGGATTCATGCCGCAGGCATCGAACACCTCCAGGCGGTAGCAGTAGAGCGAGTCGTAGGGATTGACGTCACGGTCGCTATAGTGGTAGGGGTTCTGCCGCGGGCGGAAGGTGGTAGCCTCGTGCCAGGCTCCTCCGTCGATGCTGCGGTAGAGGGTGTATTCGAAGGCGGTGTCGACATCAAATGTGAGGTTGACAACGTTGCGGAGACTGTCATAATCTATCTCGCTGATGCCTACCACAGTGGCCGTGTCTATGGTGCGCCGCTCGACCATCACGATATTCGACTCCGAACGGAAAAAGCGGCTGAACACCCCTTCATCTACCACCACACGCAGCCATACACGGGTAACGGTGTCGGGCAAGACGAAGGACCATTCCAGCGGCTCTCCGGCGTTCATGCCGACACGACCGATGAAGGTGCTGTCGAGGGGCTCCATCCGTGTCTCAAGCTCGTAGTGAAGGGTTCCGTACCAAGAGGGGATGCCCTCGTAGGGCGTCCAGCGGCACCTCACGACAGTGTCGCATTCGGGCACCTCGGCCTGGAGCACCACATTGCCAAAAGAGGGTGTCAGCTCGCTGACATTGTAGGCGCTGTCGAAAACATGCAGACGGTAGCTGTGCGCCTCCTCAGGGCTGTGGTCCACACAGATGAAACTGGTGTCAAAACGGCCGAAAACGGTGTCATAGTTGAGACAGGGGATACCCGTGCAGATGTGGTATCCCATCGTGGCGCTGTCTGTCGAAGGACGCCAGCGCAGCACTATCTGCTGTGTAGCACTGTCGACGGTGGCCAGCCATTCCGAGACCGGCGCCACCGGGGTTGGTGTCTGGGCTTGGGCAAAAGGGGGGAAGGAAAAATGGAAACAGCAGAAGAGGCTGACGCATATCATCGTGCGCAACCGACGCCACATGGACCGACTATGATTCCCTATTTCCAATTCTCGTTTTTCGATTTAAAGTGATTGCAGGGCCACGAGCTCGCTGTAGCGGCCGCCGAGGGCCATGAGCTCGGCATGCGTGCCCGACTCCACCACACGGCCACTGTCGAGGACCACGATGCGGTCGGCATTCTTCACCGTGGAAAGGCGGTGAGCGATGACGATAGCCGTGCGTCCTTCGAGCACCTGGTCGAGGGTTTGCTGCAGACGACGCTCCGACTCGGTATCGAGGGCCGAGGTAGCCTCGTCGAGGATAAGCAGGTCAGGATTGCGAAGCAGGGCGCGGGCGATGCTGATACGCTGGCGCTGGCCGCCAGAGAGGAGTCCTCCACCCTCGCCGAGGTTGGTCTGGTAGCCGTCGGGGAGGTTCATGATGAACTCGTGAGCCTGGGCGGCTTTAGCGGCGACGACAATCTCGTCGTCGGTAGCACCGGGCTTGCCAAAGGCGATATTGGCAGCCACGCTGTCGTTGAAAAGCAGCGTGTCCTGCGCCACTACACCGATGCGGCTGCGCAGCTCGGAGAGGGGCATGGTATTGATATCGATGCCGTCGAGGAATATCTTACCCTGGGTGCAGCAATAAAAACGACAAAGCAAATCGGCGATAGTCGACTTGCCGCTGCCTGAACTGCCCACCAGTGCCAGCGTGGTTCCCCGTGGAACATCTATATTGATGTCGTGAAGCACCTCTGTATCAGCGTTATACGAGAAGTGGACATGCTGGAGCGAGACAGCGCTATTCTCCTGAGCTCCCTGATGCTCCACCGCACTCTCTTGCACACCCTTTTCCTCTTCCTCGGCGAGGAACTGCTCGATGCGGTCGGCACAGGCCTGTCCTTTCTTCATCTGCGAGATGGCGGTGGTGAGTTCCTTGGCAGGCGGAATCATCAACACGAAGAGCATCACATAAGAGATGAAGAGCTCGGAGGTGAGTCCTTGGTCGCCGCCAAAGACCAAGCGTGCGCCGAAGAGCAAGATGCCGATGACGATAGTGTTTCCCAAGAAGTCGCTCACCGGCGAGGCGGCATCGATGCGCCGGCGGAGATGCAAACGATGGCGTGTATACCCTTTGTTGTATTCCTGAAAACGCTTGTTGGAGAAGTCAATGGCGGTGTATGCCTTGATGACCTTGAGGCCTCCGATGGCCTCGTCGGTGAGCGAGATGAGGCTGGCATTCATCTCCTGCGCTTTCTTCGACTTGCGCCTGAGCTTACGCGTAATACCCGAGATGACGAAAGCCACGAGGGGTAGCATGCACAGCACGAAGAGCGTGAGCTTGACGTTGATGTAGAAGAGCATGCCCAAGAAGAGCACCATGCTGATAACAGAGGTCAGGAGGGTCTGGATGGAGTTGATGACACCCTCTTCATACTCCACCATATCGCTCGTGAAGCGCGTCATAACATCGCCCTTGCGGTGACGGTCGTAATAGCTCATCGGCAGGTGCATGGCCTTATGGAACAGCTTATTGCGCAAGTCGCGCACCACATTGCTGCGGATGACGGCTATCTCCACCGTCGAGAGATAGGAGAAGACATTCTTCAACGAGTAGAGGACGAAGATGATGCCCGAGAAGAGCAACAGGGCGTTAAGCTTGCCGAAGGAGATGAGCCACACATAAAGTTTGTCGAGCAGTATGGCCACCAGATTGCCCGTGGCGGCAGGTGCCGCGGCCTCCTCGGTGCCGAAGAGTATCTTCAGAAAGTCGGACACCGACAGGGCCGAGAACATAGTGAACAACACGCTGAGCACCACAAACAAGCCATACAGCGCACACTGCGCGCCGTATGGCTTCATTTGTTTCAGCGTGAAGTTTCCCTTGATTCTCACAAGCTATATCCAATATAGTTATGTGGCGTGATACGCTTGATGCGCTCTTTCACCGCGGGCTCCACCTCGAGGGTCTCGACAAAGGCCTCGATGGTCTGCGCCGTGACTTTCTCGTTGGTGCGGGTGAGCTGCTTGAGGGCCTCGTAGGGGTTGGGGTAGCCCACCGAGCGCAGGATGGTCTGGATGGCTTCGGCCACCACAGCCCAGTTGTTCTCCAGGTCGCGGTAGAGGGCCTGCTCGTTGAGCAGCAGCTTGCCTAAACCTTTCTCCAGCGAGGCGACGGAAATCATGGTGTGGGCAATAGGCACACCTATGTTGCGGCTGACGGTGGAGTCCGTAAGGTCGCGCTGCATGCGGCTTATCGGCAGTTTGTGGCTGAGATGCTCGAAGATGGCATTGGCCAGGCCCAGGTTACCCTCGGCATTCTCGAAGTCGATGGGGTTGACCTTGTGCGGCATGGCGCTGGAACCCACCTCGCCGGCTTTGATTTTCTGCTTGAAATACTCCATCGAGACATACGTCCACACATCGCGGCAGAGGTCGATGAGGATGACGTTGATGCGCTTGCAGGCGTCGAACCAAGCGGCCATCATGTCGTAATTCTCAATCTGGGTGGTGAGCTGCTGACGCTCGAGACCCAGGTGGTTGCTGACAAAGTCGTTGCCGAAGGCACGCCAGTCGATGTCGGGGAAGGCTGCCAGGTGGGCGTTGAAGTTGCCTGTGGCACCGCCGAACTTGGCGGTGAAGGGGATTCTCTCCAGCTCGTCGATCTGACGGCGCAGGCGGTAGGCGAAGACACCCCACTCCTTGCCTAGCGTGGTGGGCGAAGCCGGCTGGCCATGGGTGTGGGCCAGCATGGGGATGTCCTTCCACTCCTCGGCACGCTCGTCGAGCATGGCGAGAATCTTGCGGTAGGCCGGCAGCAGCACCTCGTCGTGGCACTCCTTCATGCTCAACGGGACGGAAGTGTTGTTGATGTCCTGCGAGGTGAGGCCAAAATGGATAAACTCCTTGAGTTCGCCCAAGCCCATCTCGTCGAACTTGCCCTTGAGGAAATACTCCACGGCTTTCACGTCGTGGTTGGTCACCTTCTCGATATCCTTGATGGCCTGGGCGTCGGCATCGTTGAAGCTGCGGTAGATGTCGCGCAGGGCCTCAGCCTTGGCAGCCACACAGGCCAATGCGGGGCGGACGCCCTTCAAACGGTCGGCCAAGGCGATGAAATACTCCACCTCGACACGGACACGGTATTTTATCAATGCACCCTCGGAAAAATACTTGGCCAAAGGCTCACATTTGGAACGATAGCGCCCATCGATGGGCGACACTGCGTTGAGACTATTCATAGAGTTTTATTTAAAAATTCGTATTTGTTGAGGATTTTCTCCACCTTGCGGTCGTTGCTGAGGTCGACGAGAGCCTGGGCATACATGGTGTTATGGGTGTCGGTACCCATGAACTCCACCCACTCGCGCTCCAGCATCTGGTAGGCGCGTTTCTTGGCCTCCTCGCCGTAGAAGCCACCCAGCGACAAGACGTTGATTTGGAAGAAGACGCCCTGGTTCTTCAGCTGCTCCATACGCGAGCCGTTGATGTTGAGGTAAGGGTATCGCTCGGGGTGAGCCAGAATGATCTCGTAACCCTTCATCTGCAGGTCGAATATCATCTCGTCACATCCCATCATCTGCTGATGCAGCGAGAACTCCACCAGCACATATTTCCCGCCTATCTGCAGGAAACGAGGGTTGTCGACACGTTTCTGGAAACCGGTGTCGATGCGGTACTCGCCGCCGATGCCTGCAAACTCTATTTCTACACCGGCATTGGCTGCCTGTTGCTTCAAGTCCTCATAGCGGCGACGGATATCGTCTTCGTCGTTCTCGAAACGGGGAGTCTGGAAGTGCGGGGTGATGATCACTTTGTCATATCCCACCGCTTTAAGGGTATTGAGACACTCAATACTTTCCTCATAGCACTTGGAGCCGTCGTCGACCTTAGGCACCAAATGGCAGTGCATGTCTGTCCCCAGCACGCTGAAGATAGGTCTGGGCGAATAACTTCTCTTGAAAAGGTGAAACATCCTTTCTAGCTTTTATCTTTGTTTTACAATTAGTCCACGCGTCTGATTTCGGCGCCCAGCTTGGCCAGACGCTTGTCGATGTACTGGTAGCCGCGGTCTATCTGCTCGATGTTGTCAATGCGGCTCTTGCCCTCGGCGCTGAGGGCGGCGATGAGCAGCGCCACGCCGGCACGGATGTCGGGCGACGCCATGCGCACGCCGCGCAGCTTGTGCTCGCGGTCGAGGCCTATCACCGTGGCGCGGTGCGGGTCGCACAGGATAATCTGGGCGCCCATATCGATGAGCTTGTCGACGAAGAACAGACGGCTCTCGAACATCTTCTGGTGTATCAGCACGCTGCCCTTGGCCTGCGTGGCCACCACAAGGGCGATGGAGATAAGGTCGGGCGTGAAACCGGGCCACGGTGCGTCGGCGACAGTCATGATGCTTCCGTCCATGAAACGCTCGATCTCGTAATGCTCCTGGGCAGGGACATAGAGGTCGTCGCCTTTCTGCCACACCTCGATGCCCAGACGGCGGAACACCTGCGGGATAAGACCCAGATGCTGCACCTGGGCGTTCTTGATGGTGATGTCGCCCTGCGTCATGGCAGCCATGCCGATGAACGAACCCACCTCAATCATGTCGGGCAGCAGGCGGTGGGTGCAGCCGTGCAGTTCGCGCACGCCGCGGATGGTCAGCAGGTTGCTTCCCACTCCGCTAATCTTGGCACCCATGCTGTTGAGCATGTTGCAGAGCTGATAAACATAAGGCTCGCAGGCAGCATTCATGATGGTCGTGGTGCCACGGGCCATGACAGCCGTCATGATGATGTTGGCGGTACCGGTGACCGAAGCCTCGTCGAGCAGCATGTAGCAACCCTTGAGCTTCTTGGCATTCACCATGTAGGCGCCGCGCTTGTACTCGACGGTGGCGCCAAGGCGCTCCATGCCGATGAAGTGGGTGTCGAGGCGGCGGCGGCCAATCTTGTCGCCACCGGGCTGCGGCACCACGGCCTGACCATAGCGCGACAGCAGCGGACCCACGAGCATGATGCTTCCGCGGAGGGCTCCCGCCTGCTCACGGAACATCGGGCTCTGCAGCACCTCGAGGTTCACCTGGTCGGCCTGGAACTCAAAGGTGCGGCCACTGTCGCATGCCGCAGGCACATCCTCACGCACGCTGACGCCGAGGAGCTTTAACAAGTCAATGAGCTTGTTGACGTCACGAATGTCGGGCACATGCTCTATGCGCACCTTCTCGGAAGTCAGCAACACGGCACACAGCACCTGCAACGCCTCGTTCTTGGCGCCCTGCGGCACTATCTCGCCTTTCAGTTTGTGGCCTCCTATGATTTCAAAACTGCTCATTTCTTTTTCTTCTTTTTCTTTTTGCTATTACTCTCTTTCTTGGCATTGGCAGCAGCCATAGCCTCGAGATATATCTTCGAGTCGCGGAACTGGAAGTCGTCGGGCAGCGTGATACGTCCTCCCGAGAGCTCGTTGAGCTGCTCGCGGATAAGGTCGTCGTCGACCGAGTCGCGGTTCCACTGCAAGTACTGGCGCTTCATGGTGTGGGCTATCTGCTGCGCAAGAAGGCTCTTCTCCTCGCCTTCGGGCATCTCGGCCACAGCCTCAATCATACCCTCCAACGCACGGCCATAATGACGATAGTGTATCTTGCTGTCACTGTATTGCAGCGCCTTGGGATGGAGGGCCTCAGTCTCTTCGCGCTTGATTTCGTAAGGGCAGTCCACATCGAGATCAAAATCGGCCATCATCATCAGATGGTCCCACAACATGTGACGGAAGTCGGTGCGTTCCTTCACCTTGGGGTCCACCATGGCCATGGTGTCAACAATGATGTTGGCCATTTTCGTACGCTCGGCACGATCTTCAATAGTCTTGGCGTAAGCTATCATCTTGCAAACGTTACGCCCGTAGTCGGTAATCTTCAGTTTCTCCCGTTGAGTGTTATATTCCACGTTTAATTTTCAGTTTTCAATTTTCAATTCAAAAAAGCCACGGACTGCGGTAACGCTCCCATGAGTGAACACCCATTCCGTAGTAAGGGTGGCCGAAAAGGCCAAGGGCGGCAGTGCCATATTGGTCGCGTATGAAATGGAAGTCCATCTCAAGGAACGAGCCCTCGCTAAATTCATAGCTAAAGCCACCGCTGACTGCCGTGAGGCCTATATTGAGGGCTTCTCCATTGGAGCTCCACAACGGCTCGTAGTGTCCTCCCACACGCTGCAGCGAGGCCCATACCGTCAGACGGTCGCTCGCGCGGTACTCCGCCGAGACAAAACCGCCCAGCATCCGTGTACCTGTACGCCGCGGCGCATAGTTGGGAGCGTAGCCTTGCAGCCTGTAGCTGCCCAACAACGTACCCACCGTGGCGAAACCGGCATCGACGGTCAGACGGTCGCTGGCACGGTAGGTCAGGCGCGGCGACACCCACACCAGGGCGTTGGTCTTGCCCCAGCCACTGGAAACCGACGTGCCCGTCGTCAGGTGGAAATCCCACCGCGACGTGTCGCGCTCTGACTCCCCGCGCCACTGCGCCGAGAGGCCTAGGCAAAGCGCCATGAGTACAGCCAATATAGTCGCCTTTTTCAGCATATCACAACCTCTAACGCAAAATAAACAATTATATTGCGCGATTATTGAAATATTTTAAAAAGGGGTCGGCAAAGGTCAACACTCCACCACATTGCTCTCTTGTCCGTCTGTTGTCCGTCTGTTGTCCGTCTGTTGTCCGTCTGTTGTCCGTCTGTTGTCCGTCTGTTGTTCGTCTGTTGTTCGTTTGTTGTTCGTTTTTTAATCGAACAACAAACGAACAACAAGCATACATCAATTGGACATATGATAAACTTGAGGGCAAGAAAAAGGCTGCCGGAGTGAGTTCGGCAGCCTTGAGTACTTCTGCGTTTTGCGCTTTTCAGATTTCCATCAGCTTGAGAAACGACGTGGGGATGGGCGTTTCGAATTTGAGGCGACGGCCGGTGACAGGGTGTGTGAAGCAGAGGCGGAATGCATGGAGGCAGAGGCGGTTCACGGGTGACACATCGTCCTTGTAGCCGTACATGGGGTCGTGGACCACGGGGTGCTTGAGGTCGCGCAGGTGGACACGGATCTGGTTGCGGCGGCCGGTGTCGAGTTTGAGTTCCACAAGGCTGTAGCGCCGCGAGGTCTGCTTCACCTCGTAGTGCGTTACTGCCAACTTGCCACCGTTGTCGGTGGGCGACGAGAGCACGCAGTATTCGCCGTCGGTGAACCACGAGCGCACCTCTCCCCTACCCTGCTCCAGGTGGCCCCACGCCACCGCCACATAGCGGCGGTCGAAGACCATGCCTTTCCAGTCTTCCTCGAATTTCTGGCTCACCTCCTTGCTTTTGCTGACGACCATGAGGCCGGAGGTGTCGCGGTCGAGGCGGTGGACGATATGTGCGTGACAGCGCTGGTGGCTGGCCTCGAGGTACTGGTTGAGGACGGTGATGACGGTCTTGTCGGCGGGGTTCTTGCTGTTGGAGAGCAGACCCTCGTGCTTGTTGACCACAAGCAGGTGCTGGTCTTCGTAGACGATATCGAGGTCGCGAGGGCGCAGACGGTCCTTGCCGGTGGCCTTCTCGATAGAGACCTTCATCCCTTTCTGCAGCGGGAAATTAAACTGCGATGTACGGCGCCCGTCGACAAAAACATTGTGCGCCAGCATCTCCTTAATCTTCGTTCGGCTTGTGTCTGGCAATTGCTCTATCAGAAACTCTAACAATCCTTTAGACTCATTGACAGTGTATTCTTGCTTCTTCATAATGGCTGCAAAATTACTATTTTTATCTCATTTACATAAAATTGTTTTGCCAGTTCAAAAAAAAATTATACTTTTGCAGTGTAAAACCAAAACCTACAATTATGAAAAGAGTTATTATTTTTTCTTTATTCCTTCTCTGTGGCATGCAGGCACTGCTAGCACAAGATGTGATTGTCACACGCCTGTCGGAGCGCATCGACGCTAAAATTTTGGAAGTGTCGGAAACTGAGATTAAGTACAAAAAGCAGAATAACCCCGACGGACCTACTTTCATAATCTCAACCGAGAAGGTATCATCGGTAATCTACAGCAACGGCGAGGTACAATCCTTCTCGCAAGCGGAGCCTAAGAAGACGGATCCCACTGAGAAAAGCGCCACCCCCACCTCCATCCGCCACAAGGGATGGGAGTTCAACGTCAGCCCCCTGCTCTCCGTTAATCTCGGCAACGGTGGCGGGGCCAGCTTCCAAGCCACACTGGGTACTGGCCGCCATGTGGCCGACAACTTCTTCCTGGGTTTCAATGTCGGCGGCATTTTCGGCACTGTTTCCAGCTTCACCTTCGGCCCCACGGCACGCGCCTATTTCCCTGTCGTGAACTCGAGTATGGACTTTTTCGTTGAACTCTATGTCGGCGCACAAACCGATTTCGACAACTGGGGATTCACGCCGCACCTGATTCCCGGCATGCAAATACCGCTCTCGAGAAGTATCGACTTCCGCTTCGGCGTGGGCTATAAAGGGTTTTTCATCGACGGAGCCTCCGCCAGTGCACTGGCTTTGGGAACCTCTTTCGCCTTTCATGCTCCCAACAAGCAAATGATCCCATCCAAAACTTCCAGCACACCTTCCCTTGATGAAAGGGCATCAGTCGTTGAACCCCCCAAACCGCCAAAGCCAACCCTCGATAGTGGTCTTGTTCTTTCGGGCGGCATCCACGCCATTAATCCTCTCGGATTGACTTTCGCAGTAGGCTACAAAATCAATAAGAAATTATCACTAGGCCTTGGTTTCTCTATGGAAATCGGAAGCGACAACTATTCAGAGGACTATGTTGTTGTAAACCACAGGGCTTCTTCCACATCCTCTTGGTCAGAATCGTTTCAAAAAACCCACTATTTGTATTTTGAGGATGGTTTTAGAGTATTCGCTCGTGGTAGCTACCGCCTCACCGAAAACGTCGTCTCTCCATTAGTTTCTGTAGATGTAGGGGTAAAAGAAGTGATTTCCCATATTGGAAATGACTACTTAAATCCTTCTTTGGGAGGCAGCATCTGGACAAATGGTTTAAAGGAATCTTCGTATGCACCTTTTATTGCTCCTTCTATAGGACTTTCCTGGAAGGTGGCCAGTAACTCTTTCCTCAATTTGAGATGCACTTACGACATGGCTTTGGCTTTCGTCTCTACTGACAAAACCTATATGGTCTATTACGGGTATAGTACAATAGGCGATGTTAAAGTGCACAGCACCTATAGTGGAACCTCCTTCATTTCACATGTATTCGTTGGATTAGAATTCAACCATACACTTGAAATTGAAAGAACCAAAAAGAGTATAAAAAACTTCTTCGGATTTTAATCTTTCCCGCACATCCAATGTTTCACGTGAAACATTGATTTTACTAGGTTATCAACAATTTTGGTCGTACAAATCAACAACCTCGTAGGGGTTGCCAATTTGTTCGATAAATTTCAACATATTCTCCTTCGATATCACCAGAGATGCGCGGTTGTCGTTGGGGTGGAAACTGACCTTTTCGGCATTCAGAAGGTTGCGGTCGACGAAGAGCGTCACCTCATGGTTCTGGTCGTTGACAAGGGTGAAAAGCGAAACTGAGCCAGGCTTCACGCCGAGGTAGCGCATCATCCTTTCAGGGCTGGCAAAGGAGAGCTTGCCCTGATGCAGGCGGTGTTCCATGTCGTGGATGTCCATGGGGAAGCGGCTGTCCATGATGACGAGGTAGTGGCGGTTGCCCTTATGATTGCGGAAGAAAAGGTTCTTGCAGAGGGTCGTCCCCTCGCCGCGGTAGAACTGCGCGGCGATCTCGATGGTCGGCGCCTCGGGGTGTTCATAGTAGTCGAACGGAATACCCATCCGTTCGAGGGTTTCATATACTTGCGGTTGTCCTATCATAGTTCACAAATCTGTTTTGTCATCTCGTTTAACGTTAAGCACATCGTGCGGGTCAAGGGAATCTTCTCATTCTGTGCTCCCAAGGAGCGAGGATGAGGAATCGGCCCTCGCTGCAGGCCTCGAAATACTGGTGGCCAGGCTTGCTGAATTGGGTAAACCCCCAAGGGGTGAGGAAGATGAGCGGCAGGTGCTCGTCGAGAGCGGTGCGCATCACGGCCTGTTCGCCCTTAGAGATGGCAGGGGAGACAAGGATGGCTCCCTGACGGGCACGGGATAGATAGTATTGCACCCTCTCGATTATCTGTTCATCTGTGAGGCTGCGCGAGAGTTGCACCTGCACTTTCTCGGGGTGATGTAAGAGGAAGCGGTTGCCTATGGCGGCATAGGTCTGGCCACCCACCTCAATGTCGAAACGGACGCGGAAATAGTCGGGATGGGCGCGTTTTACTGTCAGACGGCGGGGGTTGTCGTTGATATAAGCAGTCATGCGGGGAAGCATGTCGTAGCCTTTAGCGATAAGGTCGTTGTAGCCACGCTCGAAGAGGAGACCGTGGGAACGATTGTCTTTCTTCAGGCGTTGCTGAGAGGGCAAGGGAAGCGGCGATGCCGCTTCATACGCTGAACCCTCTTTTTGCGTAAGATGAGGCACCGCCTCACCCATAATAGCCCTATAGGCCTTGTTGCAACCCGCCTTGAAGCCACTTACCACCTGCCCCAGATGTTCCTCCATCTCCTCTTTCACAAACAAAAGTCCATGCAGATGGTCGGGCATCAACTGGAAGCCCAATAACTTCACCTCAGGATGGAACGTTGGAATAAGTGCCCAGCACTTGACCACCTCTTTCCCAAGAGGTGTGGGTTTTACCCATGCTTTCTCTTCTCCACCCTCCAGCGTTCCCAGCAAAGGATGGCGACCCTCCACCACCAAAGTAAGCATATAGATGTGCCTACCATAGTAGTTGTTGATGGCGCTCCTCCGCTTCATCGACGGTTTCTTCTCGCCAGCGAAGCGGCGCTTCTCTTCTATTTTTTGATTGGCAACCACTACAACTGATTGGTTGTTTTATGGTAGACATAGCAGCCACCCTCTGAGGGATGATCATAGACCAGCGCATCGGCGGGCACTTTGCGGATGGTCCAAACTATCATGATGTCGCCTATGGCCGCAACAACGAATATAACTCCCAGCAACAGCCACAAAAGACTACCTATACAGAAAGCCACCAGTAACGGAACAATGCCTATCAAAAATAACGGCATCAAAGCACCGATAACATAGTGACGCTTGCCCATGGGTACATCAATGTGACAATAGGCGCCACCCTTCATCAGGCCGAAGCTAAGGTGGCGGAATCCTTTGCGGGTAAGTAGTATCCATGTGAGACCATGTACGAGCTCATGAACCACAATACCTACTACCATTCCCACAATAAAAAAGAGGTCATACCGTAAAAACCTTTCGGATGAAATATCCAAATTTCCTATGCCCCAAATGGCGTGAAAGGCAAGTCCACACAACGCCCCGAAAACAAGCAAGAACACAACGCTCAGCACATTTGCCTTCAGCATGCTGATAGTCTTCTTCTCCGCTTCGTAGCCTTCCACGACGGGCAACTCTTCCACCTTCGCCATCGCCACTATTTAATGATGCCAAGTTGCTTCGACATCTCCAGCATACGGACGATGGGACGTTTGGCTTTTTCTATCATCTCTTCGGACATGAGAATCTCGGGCTGTTCGTCACGGAGGCAACGATACAGTTTCTCGAGGGTGTTAAGCTTCATGTAGGCACAGTCGTCGCAGGCGCAATGTTTGTTGTCGCGCAGGGTGATGAACTCCTTGTCGGGATTCTCCTTCTTCATCTCGTAGAAGATGCCCGTCTCGGTGGCCACGATGAACTTCTTGGCATCGCTAGCCTTGATGTAGTTGAGCATGGCTTTAGTAGATCCCACAAAGTCGGCCACTTTGAGGAGTGCGGGGTTGCATTCGGGGTGGGCGATGACGGGAGCGTCGGGATGCTCAGCCTTGAGCTGCAGCACGGCCTCGGCCTGCATGGCGTCGTGGACGGTGCAAACACCGTTCCAGAGGAGCATCTTTCGACCTGTGACCTGGTTGATATATCCACCGAGGTTCTTATCCGGGGCAAAAATAATCTTCTGGTCTTCGGGCAATGAACGTACTAGCTTCTCGGCGTTGCCGGAGGTGCAGATGAGGTCACTGAGGGCTTTGATTTCTGCCGAGCAGTTGACATAAGAGATGAACATGTGGTCGGGATGCTCAGCCTTGAACTTGGCGAAGTCTTCACCCTTGCAGCTTTCGGCCAAAGAGCAGCTTGCCTCCATGTCGGGAAGCAGCACCTTACGACTGGGATTAAGAATTTTTGCCGTTTCAGCCATGAAATGGACACCGCAAAAAACAATGATGTCGGCTGTGGCCTCCTGTGCTTTTTGAGCCAGCGCAAGACTGTCACCTATATAGTCGGAAAGTTCCTGTATCTCGTGTCTTTGGTAATAATGTCCCAGGATTACGGCATTTTTTTCTTTTTTCAGTCGTAGTATTTCCTGTTTAAGTTCATTGTCGTTCATAGACTATATTATTTAATTTCAAACTGCAAAAGTACACAAAAAAATTCATTCACCCTACCCTTTAATAAAATTCTTTATTCCTTTTTTTTAATTTTTCTTTTATTTCTTTAGGCTGTTAATTTGGTTGATAACTCTGTAATGTTTTTTTCTATTATAATCTTTTCATCTTTTCTCAACATCTTTTTCATCATATTTTATAGCTATTACTCAATGATTTGATTATTATTTCAACATGTTGTTGAAAGTGGGTATGAACGTAGTTTTGTTAAAAAGAAAGAGTAGAGTTATGACTTAATAGTTGTGTTGATACAGTTCTTGATAACTGTCCTTTTTTCAACATCTTTTACTTGCTAATTTCTTTTCAACATGCTTTCAAACCTCTTTTAACATCACATTTCACAACAGAATGTTTAAAATATTTTTTCTTCTTGATTGCTAATTTCTTACTCTATTCGGTAATAAAATGTTGATAATTTCTAGGGTTTCATTATTAGTGACTTCTGTTTTTATTGTATTTTTGCACAAAGAAAAAGTTATAAACATTGTCCATTATGCAAGAAATTATTCCTATAGCCTGCGATCATGCGGGCTATGAACTTAAGCTTAAAGTTATCGCCCACCTGAAAGAGAAGGGTTTCGATGTAAAAGACTATGGTACAGACAGTACGGAGAGTTGCGACTATCCCGATTTTGCTCATCAGGTAGGCTCGGCATTGGAGAAAGGTGAGTTTAAACGCGGTATCGTCATCTGTGGCAGTGGAAACGGTGTGCAGATGACGGTGAACAAGTATCGTCATGTACGCTGTGCCCTTTGCTGGACACCCGAGATTGCCCACTTGGGCCGTCAGCACAACGACTGCAACTGCATCTCGATGCCTGCCCGTTTTATCAGCGAGGAGACGGCTATGCAGATTGTTGATGAGTATCTGACCACCGAATTTGAGGGTGGACGTCATCAGCGCAGAGTTGAGAAAATAAGCCAGCTGATCTGATGGATAACGAACTGGCACGTCGTGTGTTTTCGTGCATCGACAACACGACGCTCAACGGAACCGACAACGAGGCTCAGGTAGAAGCCTTCTGCCGGCATACATTGGAGATGGGGAGTGTGGCAGCAGTGTGTGTATATCCCCGTTTTGTAGCTGCTGCAAGAAAGATCCTCGATGGCAGCGGCATCAAGGTGGCTTCCGTGGCTGGTGCTTTTCCCCACGGGCAGCTGCCTATCCACTTGAAAGTGGAGGAGGTGAAGTATGCCATCGGTGAGGGAGCCGATGAAATCGACATGGTGATGAGCCGTGGTGCTTTGCTGGCAGGAGAGGAAAACCTTGTCCGCGACGAAGTAGCCATGATGAAAGAAGCCTGTCAAGGCCGTACGCTGAAGGTCATCCTCGAGACAGGCGAACTCTCCAATTCATCACTCACCACTCATCACTCATCACTCGTTGCCACCGCTTCGCAGCTGGCTATCGACGGTGGTGCCGATTTTATCAAGACTTCCACTGGCAAGATTGCTATCGGTGCCACCCTCGGGGCGGCCGAAGTTATGTTAAATTGCATTAAAGAAAACGTTAAAAAAGGTAAAAAAACGGTCGGATTTAAAGCCGCCGGAGGCATTTCTACCCCTGAAGAAGCCTTTGCGTATGCCGAAATGGCAAAAAAAATTATGGGCGACAACTATATTAATAATCAAACTTTTAGAATAGGCGCAAGCAGATTGACGGATAAATTATTCGCCATTTTAACATAAAAAAATTTAAGATTTAAGAAATTTTTTGTTTCTTTGCATCTTAAAATAAATGTAATAATTGTATGAAGCCGCTACAACAAAAGTTAGCACAATACACGATCCCGCAAGAGGCCAAAGCCGCCGGGATTTATCCTTATTTCACTCCTATTTGCAGCGAGCAGAACACTGAAGTTTATGTCAATGGCTACGACCATCCCATCCTGATGTTCGGCAGCAACAGCTACCTGGGTCTCACCAATGACCCGCGTCTGAAAGAGGCTGCCAAACGTGCCATCGACAAGTATGGTACAGGCTGCGCCGGCTCCCCGTTCCTCAACGGTACGCTCGACATCCACATCCAGCTCCAGGACGAGTTGGCCGAGTTCCTCGGCAAGGATGGCGTGATGCTCTTCTCGGCCGGATTCCTGGCCAACAGTGGTGTCATCCCCGACGTGGTCTCCCGTGGCGACTATCTCTTCTATGACGAGCGCGTCCATGCCTCCATCATGGAAGGCAAGCTCATCACCTATGCCACCACGCAGAAGTATAAACACAACGACATGGCCGATCTGGAGCGTGTGCTGCAGAAAGTACCGCTCGAGGCTGTGAAGCTGGTGGTCACCGACGGTGTCTTCTCGATGGAAGGCGATGTGGCTCATGTCGACAAGATGGTGGATATCTGCAAGAAATACAATGCCACCTTGATGGTCGACGAAGCCCATGGTCTCGGTGTTTTCGGCCGCGAAGGCCGCGGTACCTGCGACCACTTCGGCAAGCTGAAAGATGTGGAACTTGTCATGGGTACCTTCAGCAAAAGCCTCGCCTCGGTGGGCGGTTTCATAGCTTCCGACAAGGAGACCATCAACTGGATGAAACACTCAGTACGTCCTTATATTTTCACTGCTTCCATCACTCCCGCCAGCACGGCATCGGTGCTTGAGGCTTTGCACATCATGCGCAGCGAGCCTGAGCGTAATGCCGCCCTCTGGGACAACCAGCGCTACGCCTACAAGGCTTTCAAGGATCTCGGATTCGAGGTGGGCAACACGGAGACCCCCATCATTCCCCTCTTCATCCGCGACAATAACAAGACCTTCACCATCACCCATGACCTGCTGGTGAACGGTGTTTTCGTAACCCCCGTCATCGCTCCTGCCGTGCCTAGCGACGAGACGCTCATCCGTTTCGCCCTCATGGCTACCCACACCCACGAGCAGATTGACATCGGAGTGGAGAAGATCTACAAAGCCTTCAAGAAAATGCAGGTTTTGTAAGCAGTCTAGTAATAGTAGTTTAGTAGTTAAGCCAATACACATGTCAGAAATCGTCGTCAAAAAGGTAGAAACACGAAGCGAACTGCGTAAGTTCATCGCCTTTCCCAACAAACTCTTCAAAGGCGTACCTACCTATATTCCGGCCTTGAACAGCGACGAACGCAAACTTCTTACCGACAAGAACCCGTCGCTTGAACACTGTTCGCGTGAGCTCTACCTCGCCAAAAAAGACGGCAAGATTGTCGGCCGTGTGGCCGCCATCATCAACCGCAGCGTCAACGAGCACTGGAATAAGAAGGCCGTGCGCTTCGGATGGTTTGACTTCATCGAGGACTATGCTGTCTTTACAGCCCTGCTCAACAAGGTCATCGAATATGGCCGTGCCAACGGCATGACAGAGATAGAGGGTCCTTTCGGCTTCACCGATATGGACAAAGAGTGCTGGGTGATCGACAACTTCGATGCCCGTCAGAACATCTCGACCCTCTACAATCCTGAATACTACATCAAGTTCATCGAACGTGCAGGCTACGAGATCAAGTGCAAATGGCAGCAGTATGTGATGCCCGCCAACCAGCCGGTCCCCGACAAGGTGGCACGCCTTAACACGCTCATCATGGAGAAGTACAAACTGCGTTTGGTGCGTGTCAAGCACCGCAAGGAGCTTATCCCTTATGCTTGGCAGTTCTTCCACGCCATCAACGAGAGTTTTGCCGACCTCTACGACTTCGTTCCCATGACCGAGAAGGAAATCGACGTCTATATTAAGGAATATTTCCCCTTCGTGAATATGGACTTCGTGCAGTTCGTCGTTGACGAGAACGACAAGCTGGTGGGCTTTGGCCTCTCAATTCCCGATCTCAACGAGGCTTACAAAAAGGCCAATGGTCGCCTCTTCCCCTTCGGTTGGTATCACATCCTGAAGGCTTTCCGCAAGTTCGACACCATTGACCTGCTGCTTAACGGAGTGCTGCCCGAATGGCAGAAGCGCGGCGTGCACAGCATCTACTACTGCGACATGAACGAGGCCGCCATCAAGTTCAACGTCCACACCGCTTATACCAACCCCCAGATTATCGGCAACGAGGCCGTAAAAATCTGGGAGACACAGTACCACACCACACCCCTCATGCAGCGTGCCGTCTTCGGCAAAGCCCTTTAAAGAATTATACTATAAATAAAAAAAAAGAGCCAATCATTGCGATTGGCTCTTTTTGTAAAAAATATCTGCCCCCTGTGTCAGATTTTGGATAAAAAGTGGGTATTATATTGGTAGATGGACCGACAAGGAAGATACACGGAATTGTTGAAGCGTCACCTCCCGATGGTGTGGCGTCTGTGTTGGGTGCGTGCACGAGGCAACTATGAGCGTTGCCGCGACCTGGTGCAGGAGGTCTCTATCGCCCTCTGGCTTCACCTCGACCAGCTACGCACGGACGTCTCTCCCCAGGAGGAGAGGGCTTGGGTGCGATGGCTGACGCGTACCACACTTGACCACTTGCACAGGCACCAGCGACCTCCGATGCTGGCGCTGACTGATATCATGGCAGAAACCATCTCCGACGACGACAATAAAGCTGTGGCCGAAGATATAGAGGAGTTGATGGCTGTCCTCAGTCCTGAGGAGAGGCAGTTGCTTAGGCTACATATCGAAGGTTACCGTGCAGACGAGATAGCGGAGGTCATGGGTCTCCGTCGCGATACTGTCTACCAGCGTATGCACCGTGCCCTGTCAAAAGCCCGCAAGGCTTTGTTGCTTCTGTTGCTCACGTTGGTGGTCTCTTCCATTGCCGTCGCCGTGGTGCCGCGGTGGCGACAGTGGTTCTTTGGCGTCAAAGAACCGGTGTTGGCCGACACACTTGCAGTCAGCGACTCCGCCCCGTTCTCCCCAGCACCGACAATGGTTGCCGATACTATACGAAAGACGCAGCCTCCCCAATGCGCAGAGAGACCCCTCAGAGACACCATTTTCTACCTTGTTGCTTCTGTTGATACATCCTTGCCAGTTTTGTTGCCGGACCTCAGCGAACCCTGTGGTTGTCCGGAAGGCTACCGCAGAAAGGAACAAACTGACTCGCTCGGCTTGTTTTCCGACGCTTGCGAGCCTCTGCCTGACGAACCGTCGGAAGTGACCATTATGGTTGTGGGGAATAACATTGTAGTGGAAGGAGCCAACGATGAGACTGTCGATGTTTTCGATGCCCAGGGCCGTTTGGTGGCCACGGCACAATGCAGTGGCCATTGCACGCTGATAGTCAGAAACGATAACCGCGACAGCAGAGCCCAAAGCTTTTCGCCTTTTTGGGTACAGGTGGGTTCCAGACCTCGCCAACGTGTCTTTCTGGGAAACCTCAAGGGAGAATGGATAAAATCGCAGGGAATGCCATTATTCTAAATTAAGTTATACAAATGAAATCAAGCAAATTATCTATGCTGCTGTTATTGGCGGCAGTGTTGGCTACGACCTTTTCGTGCGGCAAAGACAACGTGGAACCGGTGCCAGAAAGCCCCTTCGACAGAAACGGTGCCAGCAAAGCACTCTTTTCGGTTGCTGCCGACCGGCAGGTGCATATCTCGCGGGGTAACCTGCAGTATCAAGCCTCCACTGGCACATGGCGTTTCGCCGAGAAGCAGTATGAGGTGATGGGGTGGGGCAACCAGAATGTCTCCTCGAGCAACGAAGGCTGGATAGACTGTTTCTGCTGGGGTACTAGCGGCTGGGAGAGCGGTGCCAATGCTTACCAGCCGTGGGCCGTCAGCACCGATGATGCCGACTATCAGCCCGGCGGCTCTTGGGAGAACGGGCTTCAAGGCAATTTTGCCAATGCCGACTGGGGCGTGTACAATGCCATCGTGAATGGCGGCAACCAGGCCGGGATGTGGCGCACGCTGAAGAACACGGAGTGGGCTTACCTCCTCGGAGGGGACAACCGTGTCGACAAGTGGGGCCGCGCCACCATCGACGGTCGCTATAAGGGCATCCTCCTCCTTCCCGACGAGTGGACGCCCCCCGACGGCATCAGTTTCACGCCCGCACTGGTAGGTTTTTCCTCCAATGTCTACACCCTGGAGCAGTGGGAACGGATGGAGGCGGCTGGGGCCATCTTCCTGCCCGCAGCAGGCTACAGACATGGGCGTCTTTACGATTACAAAAACAGCCATGGAATCTATTGGTCTGTTTCGCCCTACAATGCTAGTTACGCTGATTGCGCCATCTCTTTCCTCTTCACCGAGAACGAGCTTCATGGCAGCGCCGCCGTCAACCGCAGTTTTGCCTTGTCGGTGCGTTTAGTGCAGGATAAATAATTTTTTCTTACCGATGTCAGATTTTGGATGTTCGGGGTGTATTATATTTGTAGAAGAACATGAAAACATCAATTAAAACCCACAAACAATGAAACACCACATTATCAAATCCCTCGCTGCCCTTTTGGTGGCGACATGTTTACCAGCCGTTGCCTCGGCACAGAATTTCATGTCAGGAGGAATAGGTTACCACGTTCTTTCCTCGGAAGACCACACGGTGGAGGTGACTGGCAAAGAGTCATGCACTCCTTATTCGGGCAACATCAACATTCCGGCTACGGTGACATACAACGGCGAGACTTACGATGTTGTCGCCCTGGGCGAGCAAGCGTTCTCTCAAGCCTCTCTTTCGGGAATCATCATCCCCTCGTCGGTCACGCAGATAAAATATGGTTGTTTTCTTTTCGCCAACTGTCCATCTACCATCAATGTTCCTGCTTCGGTGACGGACATTGAAACACTGGCATTTGCGGCATTCAACCTGAACGCCATCAATGTGGACGAGAACAACCCCAACTTTATGTCGATGGACAAGATGCTGTTCAGCAAGGATACCACGACACTTGTGGAATGCCTGATGACCAAAAGCGGAGTCGTCACGTTGCCGCAGTGCACACGTCACTTGGCCGCCAACGCTTTCGCCTATTGCCAGAACATCACCGGCGTGACGCTCCCTGAAGGCCTTGAAAGCATCGGCTACTGGGCCTTTGTGGACAACCAGCATTTGAACAACGTTGTCATTCCCTCGTCGGTGACACATATCGCCCCGGGCCCTTTCGTGAATTGCCCCGCCCTCGTTAACCTCTCCATCGCGGAAGGGAACACGCATTACTATATGGACGGGATGATGATATACTCCGCCGGCAGCGACTCCCTCGTGTCGTGCCACAAGAGCGCCGACTCCGTATTTCTTCCGAACACCCTGCGCTATGTCAACGGCTTCGGCGGCAACAGCAATGTCAAGTATGTCCACGTCCCCGACGGAGTGACCACCATCGGCAACGAGGCGTTCAACGGCAGCTCGCTACGGAGTATCGACCTACCCAGCCATCTGCATTTTATCGACGAATATGCATTCTACTACTGCCAGTCGCTAACCCGCGTCGGTATGCCCACAATATTAGACACTATGGGCGAAGGCTGTTTCCATAGTTGCAACCATCTAACCTCTATTGAGATTCCTAATGGATTACGTACCATCCCCGAGGCTGCATTCTTCATGTGTAACTCCCTGTCGGACATCACTTGGGGCAATGCCGTTGAAATCATTGATACATGTGCTTTCGGCGACTGTTCCTTCACCGAGCTGACACTGCCCCCGACGTTGCGGGTTGTCAGGATGACCGCCTTCATCGGCGACTACAGGGGAAGGCTGAACAGACTTACATTTTCTGCCCCAGTCGACACCATCGAGGTGGACGCATTCTATCGTCAGCCCCTGCAGATGCTACGCCTCAAGAACACCGTTCCTCCCGCAACCACCGACGACGGCTACGGTACATACGGCTGCCTCGACGGGACGGATGTCGACAGCATCGTCGTCCCCTGCGGAAGCCTCAGCGCCTGGCTGGCCGACAGCTATTGGCAAGAATTTGCCGACCGCTACGTCGAGGACTGCAACCTGGGCATCGGCGACCCCTACGTGGAGAGCATCAACATCTACACCCTCGGCGGCCGCATCATCGTCGAGGGCGCCGAGGGCGAAATCGTCTGTATCTATGACATCACCGGCCGCCTCATTCAGACATTCAAACAATCAAGCAATCAGGCAATCCCCTCTGGCGTCTACCTTGTCAGGGTCGGCGACCGTCCTGCGCAGAAAGTGGTGGTGAAAAGGTAGAGAAGAATTTTTTTCGTATTTTTGCACATCCAATGTCAGATTTTTGGCGTTGGATGTGTATTATATTATAGAGATGGACAGACAGACTGCATATACCGAACTGCTGGAGCGCTACCGCCTCATGGTGTGGCGTCTCTGCTGGGTCAGCGCCAATGGCAATTGGTCGCGCTGCAACGACCTGGTGCAGGAGGTCTCCATCGCTCTGTGGCTCCATTTCGACACCCTGCGGCTCGACGCCACTCCTGGCGAGAAACGCGCCTGGGTCTACTGGCAGTGCCGCTCCACCCTCGACCTCCAGCGACGCCTCCAGAAGCCTTCCATGCAGTCGCTGACGACCCTGCTGGAAGAGTCTGTGGCCGACGAGGACACACGGCGTACACAGGAAGAGATAGAGGACCTGATGGCTGTTCTCAGCCCCGAGGAACAGCGGTTGGTGAAGCTCTACCTTGAAGGCTACCGCTCCAACGAGATTGCCAAGACAATGGGCCTCAGCCGCGACAGTGTCTATCAGCGCATGCACCGTGTGGTGGTCAAGGCCCGAAAAACGATGCTGGTGCTATTTTTGCTGCTCATAGCCAGCTCTATCGCCGTGGCCGTGGTGCCGCAATGGCGACACAGCGTTTTCAGCGGAGGTGAGCCGGTGGTGGAGGACACCCTCCCTGTCAATGTCCCTAGCCCGGCCTCGCCAGCAGCGCTAACAGAGGAGATAGAAACCCTGCCGGTTTCGACAGAGGATTCTGTGTCCGATGTAAAGGAGGTGCAGCCGCCGGTGGAGCATCTTAACCTTGCCCTCGAAGACTTTATCAGCTTCGACGACGAGCCCCCCTACCCTACCGTCAGGAAGTTGCTCCCGGCGACTATCGCTATCACGGGAACCATCCTTACCGTCAGCGGACTGGATGGCGAATTGGTGATGCTCTACGACATGGAAGGACGGGTGTTTGCTTCGAAGAGGTGCCGCGGGATGTGCACCTTTGAACTCCCTCCTAACAAGGGCTGTTTCTATGGCTCTTTTCAATACAATCTCCATGTTGGCGATACCCTCTGGATTAAGTTGAGGATATAAAAACCGTTATGAAACTCCGTTTGCTCATAGTCTTGATGGCCCTGACGGCGGCCTTCACCGCCCGCCCGCAGGCCGACAGCCTGACGGTGACAGGCGTAGTGGTCAACACCGTCGATGGCAAGGTGTTGCCCATGTGTCACGTGCAACTGCTGCAGGGGGAGCGTAGCATGGGCATTGCCCTCACCGACAATGACGGCCACTTCACGCTGCCGCCCCTTGCGGCGGGAGGCTACAACCTCCTGATTACCCAGTTCGGCGACACCATGTTGCATTACAAGAATCTGAGCCTGACGCGCGACACCAGGATTCGCAGCATCGTCTTGCCTCCGTCGGATAATGTCGTCCGTGTGCCCTATTTTTCCAACACTTCCAAAATGGTGTGGCTGAACACCGTAAATATCAGTGGCACACGGAATCTGCTCTACAAGATGGGCCTGTTGATTACCAGCCCCAACGACCCACGGCTGTGGAACATGAGCGGACGTATGGAAGGAGGACCTGCCAGCAAAGATCTTTCCTGGCCTCTAGGATGCAACCCCTACCTTCATTCCTTGCTTCTCTCTCCACCCATCTGGATATTATGCAACGAGCCCTGGAATCCTGTGCCCGTCGCCCAGAAAGAATCTGAGAAATCTGAAGAAAATAAAGAAGAACAGTCTCAAGAGGACAAATAATTAAATCTATTGTCCCTTTCACTCCCCTCTCACTCCCCCTTCACTCCTCTCTCATTCCCCTCTCACTCCTCCTTCACTCCCCTCTCACTCCTCTCTCACTCCTCTCTCACTCCTCTCTCACTCCCCTCTCACTCCTCAAGACTTATAATATCCTCGCAGGACGGCGACCATCTGGTTGCCTGTCAGCACCCGTTTGATGACCACCGAGAGTTTCTGCTCGAGGTTGGAGACCACCTTGCGCAGCGGCGGGTGCTTCTGCTCCACCATCTTGGCGATGCGGCGAGCCAGCACCTCGGGTTTCAAGCCACCGTTCTCCTCTTTCTCGATGATGGCCAGCGAGCGGCGGAAGATGGGGCCGTAGTCGGGGTCGTCGAGGGTGGCCTGGCTGTTCTTGCGGCTGCCGGTGAAGCCCGTGGCGAAGTCGCCCGGCTCGACCATGGAGACGGTGATGCCAAAGCCGCGCACCTCGGCGCTCAGGGCCTCGGAAAAGCCTTCGATGGCGAACTTCGAGGCGGAATAGAATCCCTGATAAGGAAGGCCCATGACGCCACCAATGGAGCTGAGGTTGATAATCTTTCCTTTACGCGCCTTGCGCATATACGGCAGCACGGCCTGGCACATATTGACGCAGCCCATGAAGTTGGTGCCCATCTGGAGGTCGATCTCCTCCTCGGTGGCCAGCTCCAGGGCGCCGCCGATACCCATACCGGCATTGTTCACCAGCACGTCTACCCTACTCTGCTCCTTGATGATTTCCGCCACGACGGCGGTTATCTGCTCGCGGTTGCGTACATCGCACTGACAATATTTAATATTGCCCTCCGCGGGCATGGGGCGGCGGCAGAGACCGTAAACAACATGTCCTTTCGAGGCCAGGAGTTCGGCCGTGGCCTTGCCAAAGCCCGACGAGGCGCCGGTGATGATGATTACCTGTTGCATGACTTTTTCTTCTGTTTTTGGATTGCAAAAATACGAAAAAAAGTGAAATCGGAGGGTTTTAAGGGAATGCCTTTAAGTGTTTTTAACTTTAAAACATGTTGATTTTTAAAGATTTTTCGTAATTTTGCAATTTAAAACCATACAATATTTAATATTGAAATTATTAACAATCAAAAAATTAACACAATGAAAAAAGTTTTTTCTTTCTTCGCAATGATTGCCCTCGTGGGCATGATGGTTGCCTGTGGTGACAGCGACAAACCCGGTAAAGACGGTGTTACCGCCAAAAACGAAATCAAAGAAGGCGACAGCGACGTTCTGAAGATGGTCAAAATCACCGACCAGCTGCTTAACATCATGGAGCAGGAGCCCAGCGCCGAGGGTTACGAGATGATGATGAATACCTCGATGAAGATGGCCTCCCTGAACATGGAAGGTATCTCCGAGGAAGAGATCAGCAAAGTTGCCGCTGAGTTCGACTCCAAGTACGCCGACGAGAAGGCCATTGAGGAGAAGATGAACGCCCTTCAGGGCAAATGGACGAAATGGGCTGAGGAGCACCAGGACGAGGCTATGGCCATCGTGATGAAGGCTATGGCTCAGATGGCTCCCGAAGAGGATACCTCTGCCGACGCTGCCGTTGAGGCTGCCGCCGAAGAGGCTCAGGACGTTCAGGAATAATCACTTGAATGATTCAGCAAAAGAGGCTGCACAGTTGCCGTGCAGCCTTTTTTATTTTGTACAAAATAAAAGTCAACTTGTTGCGTTAAATGCTAGAATGAAACGACAGGGCGACATACTGCAGGCGCTCGATGCCTTTATCAGGAAGTACTACAAGAACCTCTTGATAAAAGGTATTTTATATGCTGTCGGCATCATGCTGACGCTCTTTTTGGCGGCGGTGTTGCTGGAGCATTTCGGGTGGCTGTCGCCACTGGCAAGGGCGTTGATTTTCTGGGGGGGATGGCTGTCGGTAGCTGCCGTCTCGGCCTGGCTGGTAGTGCGCCCGCTGCTGAAGATGTACGGCCTGGGCAAATGTATCGACCGGCAGCAGGCCGCCCGCATCATCGGACGCCACTTCCCCGAGGTGAGTGACAAGCTGCTGAACCTGCTGCAGCTGATGTCCGAAGAATCCGATAGTTCAGAATCCAGCAACCTATTGTTGGCTGCCATCGAGCAGAAGGCCGCCACCTTGCGCCCCATACCCTTCCTCAACGCCATTAACCTGAAGGCCAACCGGCGGTACCTGCGCTACGCGCTGCCGCCGCTGGCGATACTTGTCGTGTTGCTGCTGGTGGCACCGACGGTAATCACAGGGCCGGTGAAGCGTATTGCCGATTATAACACGGTCTACGAGCGTCCGGCGCCGTTCCGTTTTGTGGTGTCTACCGACTCCTTGCAGGTGATTTCGGGGAACGATTTCGACCTGACGGTGGATGTCGAGGGAGAGGCGCTACCCAACGAGGTGTCCATCGTCGTCGATGGCTGTCGTCACAGGATGACCAAGCTCTCGCCTGAGCGGTTCGGATACACCTTCAAGCAGGTGCGTCAATCGTTGAATTTCAGCCTGGACGGCGGTGGCGTGACATCGCCGGAGTATCGTCTGGAGATGCTTCCCAATCCGTCGGTGGTGGAGTTCCGCATGCTCCTCTCCTACCCTGCCTATACGGGTCGTGTGCCCGAGACGGTGGTGAATCTGGGCGACGCTGCGGTGCCTGAAGGCACCGTGGTGAAGTGGCTTTTCCAGACCAAGGATGCCCAGCAGATGCTGTTCTTCCGCGACTCCGCGGCTGTGGAGCTTCCTGTGGACCCATCGGGGCGCGTGGAGACCAACCTCCGTGTGATGCACACGATAGACTATGCTTTCTGCGTGGAAAGCAGCCATTCCTCTTCCGACACGTTGCGCTATACCCTCTCGGCCATTGCCGACGCCTTGCCGCAGATTTCGGTCGAGGAGATGATAGATTCGCTGCATCCCGACCGACGTATGTTCCGCGGCCGCATAAAGGATGATTACGGCTTCTCTAAGCTCGTTTTTGTCCATTCGACGACCAACGCCATGGACACGGCCCGAAAGGTCGTCAGCGAGGCTGAATTGGCCTTGAATGGCGAGTCGTCGCAGGAGTTCTTCTTCAGTTTCAACACCGCTGAACTGACACTGGCGCCCGGTGATGTGCTGACCTACTATTTCGAGGTGGCGGACAACGACGCCATCCATGGCCCCAAGAAAGTGCGTTCGCAGGCTTTCGAGATCAAGATTCCCACCACAGAAGAGCTTGACCAGCTGTTCGACCGCAGCAGCAACGAGGTGCGACAGAGCGCCGAGACACAGATGAGCGAGCTGCAGAAACTGCAGGAGGAAATCAACGAGATGATGCGTAAGCTGGTCGACAAGAAGGAGCTTAACTGGCAGGACAAGAAGGACCTGCAGCAGATACAGCAGAAACAGCAGCAGGTGCGGCAGATGATGCAGCAAATGCAGCAGCAGATACAGGAGAACAACCGCCTGGAACAGAAATACCGCGAGCAGAGCGAGCAACTGATGGAGAAACAGCGTGAGCTGGACCGCCTGATGAACGAGGTGATGGACGAAAAGATGAAAGAGACCATGGCGGAGATAGACCGTATGATGAAGGAGCTCGACAAGCAGAAAGTGCAGGAGAATCTGGAGAAGCTGAAGATGGACAACGCAGAGCTGGAAAAGCAGTTGGATCAGAATATCGAGCTCATGAAACGGCTGGAGATCGAGAAGAAGGTGGAGCAGACGATACAGAAGATGGACAAGCTGGCCGAGGAGCAGCGTGATGTTTCGCGTGAAACGGAACAATACAAGGGGAAGGACAATCAGCAGTTGCAGGAGAAACAGAAGGAAATCAATGATAAATTCCAGCAGCTGAAGGAGGATATCGACCAGATTAAGAAAGACTATAAGGAACTGGATCCCAGCACGGATTTCAAGGTGCCTACAGAACTTGAGAAGCAGGTGGAGCAGCACCAGAAAGCGGCACAGCAGAGTCTGCAGAAAGGTAAGAACAAGGATGCCGGCAAGCAGCAGAAAGAGGCCGCCGACGATATGGAGAAGCTCAGCGAGGCGCTGGCCGAGGCTCAGACCGATGCCGAACAAGAGGATCTGGCAGAGGATGCCGAGGAGGTGCGCCAACTGCTGAAAAACCTTGTGAGGCTCTCGTTCAACCAGGAAGAGCTGATAGGCGCTCTGAGTACCATCTATATTCAAGACCCGAAGTATCAGACGATAATATCTCGCCAGAACCGTATCAAGGATGACTTCCGCAATGTGGCCGATTCGCTCCATTCTATGGCCAAGCGGCAGCTGCAGGTAGCCTCGGCTATCAACAAGGATGTGGCTGCGGTGAACAGCAACGTGAACAACTCTCTCAAGGGCTTGCTGGACATGAACCAGTCGTTCTATGGCGCCTATAAGAACACACAGGCGGCACGGTCGATGCAGTATTCGATGACGTCGCTCAACAACCTGGCCTTGGTGCTTGCGGAGAGCCTCGACAAGATGCAAGATCAGATGCGTCAGAACAGCCAGAAAAAGAAGAACGGCCAGTGTAAGAACAAGGGTAAGAGCAATTCACAATGCAGCAATCCTGGCAAGGGAAAGCCGTCGCCCAAGTCGATGCGGCAGATGCAGCAGGAGCTTAACAAGCAGATGGAAGCGCTGAAAAAGCAGCTCGACAAGCAGGGGAAAAAAGCCGATGGACGGCACCAGATAGGGCAAGGTCAGAAGATGAGCGAAGAGTTTGCCAAGATGGCGGCACAGCAGGAGCTGATACGTCGCATGATGCAGGAATACGGCCAGGAATTGAAGCAACAGGATGCGGGTAACAGTAAGCTGGCCAAGGAAATAGACCAGATGATGAAGCAGATGGAGCAGACAGAGACAGACCTGGTGAACCGCACCATTACACACCAAACGATCCAGCGTCAGCAACAAATCATGACCCGTCTGCTGGAGCATGAAAAGGCTGAGATGCAGCGCGAGAAGGAGGAACGGCGCGAGAGCCACGAGGCAGGAGACCTCTACAGCCAGCCGTCGCCAGCCGAACTCGAGAAATACAACAAGCAGCTGAAACCTGCTGCCGATCAGCTCCGTACAGTACCCCCTACCCTCTCGCCCTACTACCGGGAGAAAGTTAACGACTACTTCTACAGATAGTTGTCGGGATGACCCCTTCAATTTTTCATTTTTCATTTTTAGTTTTTCATTTTTTTGTATATTTGTAGCCGTTAAGGATCATAAGAAGAATGACGGAATCTTTTGTTATACAGTCGGATATTGCTAATCTCCCACAGGTGGAGGAGCGCTTGTTTCATTTTTGCCACGAGAATAATGTGGGTAATTATTATTCCGCTGTATCGGTGGCTGCCCTGCAGGCGGTAGAGAATGCCATTGTCCACGGTAATGGGTCGGATTCGACAAAGAATGTGTCGCTGACATTCGACACCAGCCGGGGTGGCATCAGTGTGGAGGTATCCGACGAGGGTAGGGGATTCGATTTCCATCAGTACGGTGGTCTCCCTTCCGGCGAGTCGAACCAGGGGGAGGGTATCTTTGTTATGAAGTCCCTTGCCGACCGACTGACCTTCTCCGAAGGGGGACGGAAAGTGAAACTCGAATTCGATGTTGCCGGCATCGACCCCTCCGACGCCCTTGAGCGCATCGCAACCCTCCGGGCTTCCTTCACCCCTGTTTTGGTATGAAGGATTCCTCTTTTTCCTTCGTCTAGGGAGTATAACTACCTTCCTGAAGCCGTTTCATCGCAAGCATTTTGAGGAAAGTTTCATTCTTTTTATTCATAATTATCTGTTAATTAGTATTCTACATATATAATATGGCTATCCGGTTTAGTGTTCAGGATATAGATTTTGACCTTCCTCAACCTACTGATGTCAAGAAATGGATTACTGAGGTCGTCCAACGTCGTCAAAAGAGGGTGGGGAACATCTCTTACCTCTTCTGCAGTGACGAGTATCTTCTTGGTGCCAATCAGCGCTACCTGAATCATGACACCTATACCGATATTATCACTTTCGACTATGTGGCGGCAGACCTCATCTCGGGTGATATCATGATAAGTGTGGATAGGGTAGGGGAGAACGCTTCCCAATTTGGTGTGCCGTTTATTCATGAACTGCATCGAGTGATTATTCACGGGGTGTTGCATCTGCTGGGTCAGGGTGACAAGAGCCCAGAAGAGGCCGCGCAGATGAGAAAGCTCGAAGAAGAGGCCTTGGCGTTGTTTCCCGTGGAACAAACAGCATAAATATCATATTTTATGACATTTGAACCTTTCGATATTGTAGTTGTAGGAGCAGGCCATGCGGGTGCCGAGGCAGCCGCGTCGGCTGCCAAGTTGGGTGCAAAAGTACTTCTGGTCACCCAGATGCTCGATAATATCTGTCAGATGTCATGTAATCCCGCCATGGGCGGCGTGGCAAAGGGACAGATTGTCCGTGAGGTTGATGCCCTGGGAGGATGGTCGGGTATAGTCACCGACAGGTCGGCTATCCAATTCCGAATGCTCAACCGCTCCAAGGGTCCCGCCATGTGGAGCCCCCGGGCCCAATGTGACAGGATGCTCTTCTCCTCGACATGGCGTCGGGTGCTGGAGAATATCCCCGGTCTCTCCCTCTGGCAGGATGAGGTCGTCGCGCTCTCGTTCGATGGCAAGGCAGTCTCCGGTGTCCTGACTCGCATGGGACATAATATCCCCGCACGTGCCGTTATATTGACTAGCGGCACTTTCCTCAACGGTAAGATCTTCATCGGCGAGGAATCCTGGAGCGGGGGCAGGGTAGGGGAGGCCCCTGCCGTAGGCCTCTCTGACCAACTTCGTGAACAGGGTTTCGAGGTACAGCGTCTCAAAACAGGCACCCCGGTGCGTGTCGACGGCCGTACCATCGATTTCTCTCAACTCCAGATACAGCCGGGAGACGAGCACCCGGATAAATTCTCCTTCTCTGATACCAAGCCTCTTACCGAGCAGAAGCCCTGTTATATCGCCAATACCAATCTCCAGACCCACGACATCCTTCGTACAGGCTTCTCGCGTTCACCGATGTTCTCCGGAAGAATCCAGGGCCGCGGCCCGCGCTATTGCCCCTCTATCGAGGATAAGATTGAACGCTTCTCCGACAAGGATCATCACCAGCTCTTCGTAGAGCCCGAGGGATGGACGTCGCAGAGCTACTACCTCAACGGCTTCTCCTCGTCACTGCCCATCGAGGTGCAATTGGAGGCTTTGCATAGCATAAAAGGATTCGAGCAGGCCCGTATCTTTAAGCCAGGCTATGCCATAGAATATGACTATTTCCCGCCCACTCAACTGGTCTATACCCTTGAGACCAAGCATGTGGAGAACCTTTATTTCGCTGGCCAGATCAACGGTACCACGGGCTATGAAGAGGCGGCATGCCAAGGTCTTATGGCCGGCATCAATGCGGCGCTGAAGCTGCAGGGCAGGGCGCCGTTCGTCTTGGGACGCTCCCAAGCCTATATAGGTGTTTTGATAGACGACCTGGTGACCAAGGGGGTCGACGAGCCCTACCGCATGTTCACGTCGCGTGCCGAATATCGAATCCTCCTCCGCCAGGACAATGCCGACCAGCGCCTCACCCCGCTTGCTCATGCCCTCGGCCTCGCCGACGATGCACGTATGCGTAGGGTGGAGGAGAAACAGTCTTTGTCGGCCTCCTTGATGCGTTCCATCGAGCAGCTCTCCGTGGTTCCGTCGGAGGTGAATGGCTGGCTTGAGGAGCATCAGTCGGCTCCGCTCAGCCAGCGTGTGCGCCTCTCGTCGCTGCTGCTCCGTCCGGAATTGTCGCTCGACATGCTGCTCTCCCTCTCTTCAGGGTTGGAGGCTGAGGTGCAGTCCATGCCCGAGGAGGTCCGCGATGAAGTCAAACAGGAGGTGGAGACGCAGATAAAATACCAGCGTTATATCGAGAAAGAACAGGAGGTGGCCAACCGTATCTTGAAGTTCGAGGACATCAGCCTCCCGACAGATTTCGACTATTTCTCCCTCACGGCCCTGAGCTATGAATGCCGCGAGAAGCTCAACCGCTACCATCCCCAGTCCATCGGACAGGCCTCCCGTATCAGTGGTATATCGCCTGCCGATATCTCCGTTTTGCTTCTTTCGTTTGCTCGTTAAAACAAAAAAATAGCCTATTGTTTCACATGAAACGATAGGCTTATTTTATTTGTTCTATGATGTTTACGATAATTCTTTCAGGTAACTTTTCGACTCGGGACCCAGGTTCATCAGCAGGTCGATGATGCTCAGATTGGGGGTGAAAGGGAGCCTGTCGGAGAAGACTTGGTGGTAGCTTTTGTGGCTTAGCGTAGGGTAGGGGTGTTTGGGGGTGAAGGTGCCACGGAAGTCCGTTTCATAGTCTTTTTTATAGTCTTCGGTGTGCAGGATGTTGCAGGGGCATTTTAATAGCCGCAAAACCCATTTCAGCAGCGCGTCGTTCAAGTCAGTGAGCCTCTCGTAGCGGGGAGCCAACAGGGCCTCCAGGTCGTCCTTGTAATAGAGGAAATAGGGCGATGCGCTGTAGGCTGCCGTCAGTGTGCGGAAGTGGATGGTGTTCCAGCGCTCTTTATAGTCTATGCCCACCTCTTCTGTGCGAGAATGGTTGTTCCGCACGACAGGGACCGTCAGGGTCCTGACGCCTCCGGCTGTCATGATCTCTGCGCGGTTGCGGTAGGTCTGTTTGGGGAATGTTTCCTTGGTCTCGATATATACCTCTGGGTAGCGGACAAGCGCTGCGACATAGGCAATGGGGGGCAGATAGGCGGTGCTGAAAACGGGAATCATGCGCCAATGATGATGGAGATAAGTTCTCCGTTGTCGAAATAGAAGTCGATATTTCCTTCGTTGAAGGTCACACGGCGCTCTCCCCAGTCTTCCTCGTCCACATCCTGTTCCGTGATGCCGTTGTCCACCAGGAGCTTCACAAGCTCTCTTTCGTTGAGGTCGAACACCTGTGCGCCAAACAGCGTGCAGTCCTCGTTGGCGATATCGATGCATGCCAGGACGGGATTTTCCCCTTCGCAGAATAGGGTGATGCCCTCTTCCGTATACCTCAGCACGGTGGTGCTTTCATCGGCGGCGTTGTCGATGTTCTCCACCTCGTCGGCCGTTCCCAGCAGGTTTACTATCTCTTCCACCGGCATGCCGAATTCAATTTCTCCGAGACCTTTCTTAAGATGTATTGTCAAATCCATAGTTGAAATATTTTTACAAATATACGACTTTTTTCTCATTCGGGTGAAAATATTTTTTTGCCGCCCCTCTTTTTTCTTCCCTCAACAATTGTCTGTTTCTGAGAATGAAAGAAGCCCTTGCTTCTTATATGCTTCTTATATGCCTCTTTACGCTTTTTTAACCCTAAAACAATATTTTTTGTGTATTTTCGTTACCGGAATAAATAGTATTTTGTTGTAAAATTACCTCCAATTATGGCAAAAAGTATAGGTGAATTTGAGGGGAAAATGGTGGGTCGCTACGGGGATAGGGTGGCATATCTGTGGAAACGCAGGCAGTGTTTCCGCGCCCATGTGGCACACATTGCCTACCCCAACAGCCCGAGTCAGAAGTCCGAGCGCGACTGGTTCGTCTCCATGGTCCGCTTCGCGTCGAAAGCTACGTCGGCGCTGAAGCTGGGACTTCGAGAGAGTGCCGATCAGGCGCAGATGTCGGAAGGGAACTATTTCGTGCGGCAGAACAAGCCCGCATTCCATAATGAGGAGGGTGCCGTCCGCATCGATTATCCGTCGCTGACGATAGCGGAGGGCCCGGCGGCGGATGTCTATTTCGCCAAGCCGCGATTCGAGGATGGCGAGGTCGTCGTCGTTCCTTTCGAGAAGAACGCTCACCTCCTTCGCCCTTCTTCCGACGATAAGGTATACCTTTATTTCTATAATGCAGACCTTGCCGAAGGTTTTCTTTCTGCTCCTGTATTGCGTCGTAGCAAGGTGGTGCAGGTGCGCCTTCCGCAGTCCTGGAGTGGCAGCGAGGTCCACATCTATGGCTTTGTCATCGACCGCGCGGGACGGTCGTCGACCTCCACCTATGTCGGCGCCGGTCGCGTGAATTGCATGGAGGAGAATGGCACCTTTGTGCCCGTCAACAAAGGCTGGCAGGACTTCGTCAATCTGGCGGAATACTCCCAGGGTGTCCCGCCGGCAGCCCTCGGCGACAAGGCGTCGCCAGCGGTGTGCCGGGAAGAGGAATCTTCCGACCCGCCGCCCGACGTTCCATGAGGATTGAAACACCCCTCTTTTTTGTAAAAATGGCCGTCGCAGGGCTGTTTTTACAGTCGTCTATTTGCCTTTTCCGAATTTATTGTTGTTGAATTATACTATTGTTTATCAGTATAATACGGCAAATCGTCGCCTTATTTTTATAAAAATTTTTGTCCATTGATAAAAAAGTTGTACTTTTGCAAACTCAATTTGTGGCAGAAAGCCGCGTTTTGATGACTCAGTAGCTCAGTAGGTAGAGCACAACACTTTTAATGTTGGGGTCCTGGGTTCGAGCCCCAGCTGGGTCACCGATTAATGAGGTGAGTGACTGACTCAGTAGCTCAGCAGGTAGAGCACAACACTTTTAATGTTGGGGTCCTGGGTTCGAGCCCCAGCTGGGTCACCAACCAATACTAGGACCGGAACGAACACTTCCGGTTTTTTTGTATGAAGAATATAGGCAAAATACTGGTTCTATGTGTTCTGTCGCTGTTTCTCCCGATGTCACCCGCGGTGGCTCAGCAGTCGCAGGAGCAGATGGCTGCCTATTACTATGGCAATGGTGAGTTCGAGCAGGCTGCCCAGCTCTACGAATCCCTGTATAAGGCCTATTCCAACAAATACTACTATCAGCGGCTTTACAACGCTTATCTCAAACTCGGCGAGTATAAGGACGCCCTCCGTCTGGCGGAGAAACGCCTGAAAGGCAACCCCAAAGAGCTCTCGCTATACGTCGACCAAGGCAACGTCTATCTCCTTCAGGACAAGGAGAAGAAAGCCAAGAAATGCTTCGACAACGCTATCGAGGAAATCTCGACAAACCTGGCCCCCATCCCCGATCTGGCGATGGCCTTCGTCAATGTCGGCAGGTACGATTATGCCGTCAAGACCTACCTGACGGCACGCCAGAAAACGCGCAGCCCGCAGCTCTATTTCAGCGAGCTGGTCGGCGTCTACCAGGCCATGGGCGACTATCAGGCGATGACAAACGAGTATTTCGACCTCCTCGACAAGCAGCCGGGGATGATGGCCTCCATACAGGTGAACATGCAGAAGTCCATGCTGGAAGCCCCCGACAGCCGCCTTTCCGACGGCATCCGGCAGGCGTTGGTCGACCGTGTCCGCCAGAACCCCAACAACCATACCTACCTGGAGATGATGATATGGTTCTCCGTGCAGCAGAAGGATTTTGCCTTTGCCCTCACGCAGGCTCAGGCTGTCGACGCCCGCTTCCCCGAGAAGGGTGGCGAGCAGCTCTTGCGTGTGGCGCGCATCGCCTTCGAGAACGAGAGCTATGATGTGGCGGCCGAGGCCTATCGCCTGATCATGCAGAAAGGGCAGGAGAACCCCTATTATTTCGAGAGCCGTGTGGGTGAGCTCGAGGTGGATTTCGCCCGCATCAACCATAACTATGCCATTGATAGCAAGGACTTTTCCCTTCTCAAGCAGAGGTATCTCGACGCCTTCGCCGAGCTAGGGAAGAACGAGCGCACCGTGCCGCTGATGCGTCATTATGCCCAGCTGATGGCCTATTATGGCGACGATGTGCAGGCCGCCGTCAGCATGCTCGACGATGTGCTGGAGATACCCCGTCTGAAAGCCGCCATCCGCGACGAGGTGAAGCTCGAACTGGGTGACCTTCTGCTTTTTGGCGGCTCCATCTGGGACGCCTCGCTGCTTTACATGCAGGTCGAGAAAGCCAACAAAAACGACCTCCTCGGCGCACAGGCCAAGTACAAGAACGCCAAGCTCTCCTACTATAACCATGACTTCGACTGGGCCAGCTCGCAGCTGAAGGTTCTGCGGTCGTCGACCTCCAAGCTGATCGCCAACGACGCCATGGAGCTCTCCTTGTTAATCTCTGATAACATGGAAGATGACAGCACCTATACCATGCTCGAGCTCTTCGCCGACGCCGACCTGCTGCTCTACCGCAACCAATTGGACTCTGCGTGGGAGGGCTTCGACCAGATTACCCGTCGCACGCTCTCCCATCCTCTGTTCGACGAGATACTTATGCGCAAAGCGCAGATCCGCATGAAGCAGGCGCGCTACGCCGAGGCCGACTCACTCCTGCAGAAACTGGTGGATTTTTATCCCACCGACATCACTGCCGACGACGCCCTCATGCTGATGGCGGAACTCAACGAGACCCACCTCGCCAACAGCGCCAAAGCCCTCGAATGCTACGAAAAGCTGCTCGTCGACTACCCCACCTCGCTCTATGCCGACCGCGCCCGCAAACGCTATAACACACTGAAAGCAAGTAATTCTCCCATGAACCGCGAAGCGGGAAATTAGAGTAATTCGCCATAGATTGACCCGCGTCAGCAATTCGCCCCATTCGAATAATTAGCCGTTGAAAGAAGATTAGCAGCAAGATGAATGAAGTAAAAGCCAAAAAGTTCCTCGGACAGCATTTCCTCACCGACGAGAGCATCGCCCAGCGCATCGTGGAGAGCCTCACGGGCCGCACCTCCAACCTCATCGAGATAGGTCCCGGCATGGGTGTGCTGACTAAATACCTGATACTAAAGCCCGAACTCAACTTTCATGTGGTCGAGATAGACCGCGAGTCTGTGGCATGGCTCCACGAGCACTACCCTACGCTCAAAGTCATCGAAGGCGACTTCCTGAAACTCGACCTAAGCGCCTTGTTCCATGACACTTTCGCCGTCATAGGCAACTTCCCCTACAACATCTCGTCGCAGATCCTTTTCCGTGTCTTCGAGTGCCGCAATCAGGCTGTCGAGGTGGTGGGAATGTTCCAGAAAGAGGTGGCCGAGCGTGTCGCCGCAGGGCCGGGGAGCAAGACCTACGGCATCTTATCTGTCTTGCTATCAGCCTTCTACAACATCGAATACCTCTTCACCGTCCACGAGCATGTCTTCAACCCGCCTCCCAAGGTCAAATCGGCCGTCATCCGACTCACGCGCAACGGCGTAACATCCTTGGAATGTGATGAGAAGCTCTTCGTACAGGTGGTAAAGGCCGGCTTCAACCAGCGAAGAAAAACCCTTCGCAACGCCCTTCGTTCGTCCAACCTCCCCATCGAGAACGTCGACGAGACCTTCCTCTCCAAGCGCGCCGAACAACTCTCCGTCGACGAATTCATCACGATAACAAAAACCATACAATTCTCCTGCTTCGCGACTACCCGCTAAACTCTTATCTCAATCAATGGTGTGCCTGCGGATACCTATTAAATCAATTAAATGCAATGAGCAACTAAAAAAACTATCAGCACTACTTGCTGTCTGCCACTTGCTTCTTAAAAGACAACAAAAACAACAAATTGCGGCAGCCATTCATTTGTCCCTCTCACTCCCTTTCACTTCCCCGTCACTCCCCCATCACTCCCCAAAGTTAACCCCTTTAATCATTAATCGTTAATCATTAATCATTACAATAAAAAAACCATTGTCCCTCTCACTCCCCCGTCACTCCTCTCTCACTCCCCAAAGTTAACCCCTTTAATCATTAATCGTTAATCATTAATCATTAAAAAATGTCAATACTTGCCTTTATCTCGCTCTCTTTAGCACTGGGAATCAGTGCCATGGTGCTGATGCACCGCTGTGCCGACGCGGCACCGATACCGCTGTCGTCGGGAATGCTTGTCGCCTTCACCTTGTCGGTGGTGCATGTGGTGCTCTTTGTGTTGGGAATGCTGGTGGGCAACTATTTCCATTTTGCCGACACGCAGAATCCCGATGCCTTTGCCAAGTCCAATGCCTTGGTTCTCTTGGGTTTCTCCGTTGTCGTGGCCGTCAAGCTGTTGTTGCCCCACCTGGGCCGCAAGGCCAAGCCCATGGCTTTCGACCTCAATGCCGGCACCGTGCGTGTCTTGCTGTTCACCATAGCCACTGGTATCAACGGTTTCCTCCTTGGCATGGGTGTGGGCTTCGTCGCCCTGCTGGGTGGCAGTCTTCACAAAGCCCTCTGGCCTTTGTTCGTCGCCACATTCCTCTTCTCCAGTCTTGGCATCATGTTCGGCCGCCAGCATGTGCCCTTGCGTCCGCGCCGCTGGATGGCTGTCTCGGCTGTCGTCATTGTCGCCACCGCCGTCGTGACGGTCGTTGCCGCCGGCTGATGGCACCTTTGCCGCCAGCTCCGCGTAATCCATGAGCCTCGAGCCCAGATATTGGCTGTCGCTGGTGCGGCCGGCATAGTCTTTCACGAAACCATAGAGGTGCACCTCGTTGCCCGCCCAGCGGCCGGGCAGCGCTATCTCCGCTCGCCGGCTGCGGCGGCAGACGGGGGTGGAGAGCACCCCCTCGTCCATCGCCGGACACCAGGCGAAGAGGTACACCAGATCGTCGCCGTCGGCACGCAGATGCCGCGGGTTCTTCTCAAAGGGCACCACCACCACCCGCTCATCACTCCTCCCTCCTCGTTCATCACTCATCCCTCCCCACTCATCACTCATCCCTCCCCGTTCATCACTCATCACTCCTCGTTCATCACTCATCACTCCCCACTCATCACTAATAAACCCCACCGGCGCCACCGGTCCCTGTGCCACCGCGAGGCTCATGTAGTCGACAGCCAGACGGCCCTCCTCGAGGGTGAAGCAGGGGCGGTTGATGCTCATGAAATGGTTATACTCGGTGCGGTGCGCCTTCACGGCCTCGCTGTGGAGGCCGATGCGCAGTGCCGCCGAGAAATGCGAGGCCAGCTGCGACACCTGAGCGAAAAGGCCGCGTGCCGAGCGCTGCCGCGCGGTGCGCGGGTCGTGCACCGTATGCGGCCGTGCCCGCAGGCACCACCGTCCGCGCCATTGGTAGCCGATGACTGTGCCCACCGTGCCGCGGTAGGCATCGTTGATTCCGTAACGTTGTTTTGCCATGATGGTAATGATTAATGTTTAATGATTAATGGATTAAGGACCTTAAGGTCTTTAAGGTCCCTAAGGTCACTATATTTTAATTTCGAGCGAATGACGCGAATAACGCCTGCGGCAGCCGCCGCGCGAAGCCAGCGGCATAAGCGAAATTAGCCAGCAATTGACCAGCGGCAGCAATTAGTTTAATAAGTATAATTCGCCGTTAAAAAAAGTATATTTTGCCGTTGAAAAGGGTCACTATATAATATAAGCCCTGAGGATGTTACCCTCGCTGAATTCAAGTTATAAACGCAACACCAAGGGTGTAAAATGTTGACCTAATTGCTGGTGCAAATATAGCAAAAACATTTCATAAGGAGAGCGGAAGCCGAATCTTTTTCTTGGACGGTGATTGATG
>Ga0247610_10000304_pt1 | contig 76698 bp, 78 predicted proteins | sample 174DNAGHGhighgp2_FD_193483 | JGI IMG/M metagenome (GOLD analysis project Ga0247610, IMG submission 193483) | Sheep rumen microbial communities from Palmerston North, Manawatu-Wanganui, New Zealand - 1742 DNA GHGhigh gp2 | ecosystem: Host-associated > Mammals > Digestive system > Stomach > Rumen...
GGATGGATGTCAACAAATTTAGTACAACTGTAAACTCTTTTAGGAAAGTGTAAACAGATTCCAGGAGAGTGACAAGTAATTTAGTTAAAATAAGTAAAAAACTGTCAACACTATTTAGGAAAAGTCACTCCCCTCAAACTGACAATACTGACAATACTGACATGGCGATTTTTTCTTCCAAAGTGCCAAAAGTGTCAATAGTGCCAAGTCATTTTGCATGGCGATATTGACGATATTGGCGATATCGCCAACTTCGCCACTTTCGCCAATGCATTTTTTCTTTTTGGGAACAATTTTTGGCTGTTTCTGACGAACCAATTGACCTACAAACGTTAGTGATTACTTAGATATTTGTTAGATATTACTTAATCATTGCCCTTACTCTTACCTAATCAGCACCTATCCAATGCCTATGCAGGTCGATGGTATATCGTATTCCACCCTATCTTATATATACTTTGTATATATCCCGTAATTTTGATTTTCTCCTCTTTATATTCCGATTTGTTTGAAGCCTTTATCCTGCTTTCCCATCAATAACCGATGATCACGCCTCGATTTCCCATTTACTCAATTTCGCGCAAAATTATAAAAAAAATCTCATATATGCAAGCATATACGAGAAATTCGTTTATAAAAATCATTTTTGCATCTACAACGAACTATTTACGGCACATTCCCTACTCCCCATCCTCCTTCAACTTCGCTAGCAGTTCCAATCCTTTGGCCGTAAGTTTATAGGCTTGTTCGGGTATTCCTTTGCGACTGCAAAGGTACAAAATTTTTTCGACTTGTGCAAGTTTTCTGCCATAAAAAGGTACAAGCTTGTGCATTTTGTTGCCTTAAAGGTACAAGCCTAAAGGAACAAGCCAGAACCACAACAATGGTAATAAGCTTGTTCCTTTAAGAACATTTAATAAAGTATTAAATAAATAAAAGGTACAAGCTAAACCTGTACCTTTAGTAATATACGACCCTACTTAAAGCGAGACCAGAAGGCTTCATTGGCTTTACGCGTTTGGTCTGCGGAACTTGGATAGTTTTCAATAAACTAAGTTAAGCAATAATCGTTTCCTCTAGTGATAAGAACTTGGCACAATCCACTTTGTCGCTGAGCATCTTTTGACGACGGGATTGGAAAGTGGCTCGGCGTTCTTCGTCAACCCTGACCTATCAAACTCCTATAAACTCATCCAGCTTCCCGAATATCTCTGCTTGCGTCGCAAGACTCTGCGCCATGCTTGCTTCCCCACTCTTCGCTCCGTCCAGATACCGCATTATCCGCTAACCGCATCGATTTGCACACGGATATTTTTCGCCATTATCAGTCACATCCTCAAACGGCAGTTCCTCCACATCTTTCTTCGGCTGCTCCGACAGGATATAATCCGATGCACGTTCTTTCGACACCACCGATCGTCCCAGCCGTTTCTCCATTGTCTCACGTGCCTCACGAGCCACGCTGCCACCTTCCTGTGCCACACGTTTGTTTTCCTCCATCGTCTGTGGATTCGATTGCCGCGAGTACTCCGTTGTCGCCACTTCCGCAAGCGTGTTCAGCGCCAATTCGATGTTCGTCATGTTGTCCCGCAAGTTCTCCTTCGTCAACCCTTTGAACTTCTTATATTGCCCTGTTGTCATGCCGCTCCATGCTTGCGTCAGCACATTCGTCAGTATCGCAAAATCCTTATGTTCCGTGATCCCGCTGCGCTGCCATTCGTCCGTCAACTCCTTCCGCATCTCAATGGAACGCATCCGTTCGTTGATCCATTTGTCAGAATAACCCTTGCGTCGATAGTCCTCAACAGCCATCTGGAATGTCAGCTCTGGATCTATCATCTGATCAATTCGCATCTGTCCCAACTCAGCCAACCACTGCTTTACTGGCTCTGCTTTCTTCGATGGTATCGACTGTATAATGCGGAATATGCCTTGTAAATCAGCAGCTTGGACCTTACGACGTTTCCCGTCTAAAGCCTCCATTTCAACAGGGGTACAAATTGTACCCCACTTGAGGTTCAGTTCTGCATCACGTGTACGCAAACGCTTGATATACTGCTTTGCATCTGCACTATCTGTTAATACTTGCACAATATCCAGCACAGAAAAATAATACTTCTCATGCTCTTCATCCCATACGATACGTACTTGCTTACCTTCAAACAATTTGATTACTGATTCGTTAGCCATAATATCCGGTGTCTTTAATATATTTTACATTTTCAGTAGGGGTACAATTTGTACCCCACCTGACCAAAGTCAGTCAACTAATTTTGCGATTGCAAAATTACAAAAAAAATCTCACATATACAAATTTATGTGAGACTTTTTTCTAAATATTTTACTTTTGTTGGTAATACTGGCCATTGGGGGCTAACCAAGAAAACTATATTTGTATTTTTTGTATTTTTGCCGCTATGGGTTGAATGGAAAGGGATATTAAATAACATTTATGTTATTGAGGGTAGTTGATTAGTAGGTTATCTAAAAATTTATTTTCAAGTAAGCTAATAAGCAAGTAGCCTCAGGAACGGCACGTTCATATCCTTTCATTCGTCCATAGCGTTATTTTTTTTATAATTTTTTGGTTACCTAGATAGAATGTTTTCGATTGTTTTCTTCCCAGGTTTTTGTGTCGTTTTCCTTTAACTTCTTTTTAAGTTCTGATGCCATGTCTGTATCTTTATCTGTTTTACACCGCCATTTTACTCTTTTATCACCGCCATTGCTCGTTTTGCACCGCCATTCCCTACTCTTTCTCCTACATTTTCCGTGCCATCAGCGCTGAATCTATTTTCTGTATTTTTGTTTATTTCAGTTAGTAAAGCATGATATCCACGGATATGAGTACCCTCCTCCTCTTTAATAACTGTGTTTTCTTTGTATTTTACTTATCTCGTTTTCTTCTCCGTTTTCCTTTAACTCAATCTTTTGGGACCATATTGGCCATTTTTGACGTACCCAAAGATCAGAATCTCTTTTTTGAGAGTGCAACGCTTTTTTGTTTGTTTTTTTCTGATGATGGATGTCGACTCGTGGAGTCAAGGGTTTGTTCGGATGAGTCATGTTAAATGTATTTATAAATGAATCAGCGGAACAAATACTTATGAGCATGCAATGCTCTCATCCATCATCAGTGTTTTTTGGGTTTTCTTCAATCCCAAAAATTCAAAGTGGTCAAAATCGACCACTTTAAATCCCTTAAAACTCCGTCTGCCGAAAATCGCGTTTGACGTCAGACGACTGTCCGTCGCGGTTGGTATTGATATCGCCCCACGAAAGGCCTTCGTAATGACCATCGTAGTCCACGTCTTTCCATTGCCGCACCAGATCCACCACCGTCTTACCCGGCCAGCGACCCAGCACATCCGCAAACTCCGCCTCTTTATTGGTCACCACCAGCACATCGCTCTCACGGCACACAGCCTCCAGGTCGTCCGTCACAAAATGCTGCAAGTGCGGTATCTTCGCCATGATGAAGTCCTTGTTCGTGCCGGTTAACTCGCTCACTTTCACGTTCTTGTCGTAAATCCGAATCTCGAATCCCTTGCCCAGCAGACTCTCCACAACATCCACTATCGGCGAGCATCGCAGGTCGTCCGTTCCCGACTTAAACGACAAGCCGAGTATCCCGACGCGACGCTGTCCTTGCGCCATGATCAACTGCACCGCACGACGTTTCTGCAACTCGTTCGACTCGCCAATCGCCTCAATCACCGGTACTTCTACATAATGGTCATGTGCCAGGGTCTTCAGTGCCTTCATATCCTTCGGCAAGCACGAACCACCATACGCAAACCCCGGCTTAAAGTAATACGGACTGATATTCAGCTGCTTGTCTTTGCAGAAGATCTCCATCACTTTGTGGCTGTCGATGTTGAGTTCTTTGCAGATGTTACCCACCTCGTTGCCGAACACAATCTTCAGCGCGTGATAGGTGTTGTTCACGTACTTCATCATCTCTGCCACGCGTATGTCGGTGCAGATGAACTCCGCCTCGATGCCCTTGTAGATCTCCCGGAACACAGCCTCTGCTTCCGGCATGTCGGTGCCCACCAGTGTCAACGGCGGGTTAAAATAATCCTTCACAGACGTCCCTTCGCGCAGGAACTCCGGATTACTAACGATAGTAAAATCGACACCTCGTTTCAAGCCGCTTGCCTCTTCGATGATTTCCCCCACTTTCTCATTCGTCCCCGGCAGCACCGTCGATCGAATCGCAATGATATGACGCAATCCGTCTTTGTTAGCCGGTTTGTCGCTCAAAGCAGCACCAATCTGCTCCGCTACTTTGTAAATGTAATTGAGGTTCAAATGCCCCTCTTTAGATGAAGGTGTACCAACCACAATGAAAGAAACATCGGTGGCATGAACAGCCTCACGAACGTCCATCGTCGCGCTCATCAACCCTTTCTCATGCGCCTCAGCACACAGCTCCGCAATCCCTTCCTCGATGATGGTCGGCTTACCCTCGTTAATCAGCCTTACTTTGTTTTCATTCACATCGACACCGACTACCCGATGTCCCAATTTCGCCAGACACGCAGCTCCCACGCATCCGACATACCCTAATCCAAAAATCGATATATTCATATTCTATGCTTCTTATTATTTTTTTATTCTATCCCTAATTTTTTGAAAAATATTTTATTTCGGCGTCTTGCATTTGTAAGTATGGTTTGATATGGTATGATTTCTATATACACGTTGTTCGCCATGCGCATCATACTATTATATGGTGTTTCAGTAAAACCTGCCAATGAAGCTCTTGCCGACATTGATACATAGGCATTAGCATCAACAACATAATAATAAAAAATCGGAGTGTTAGGTTTAACCAAAACATTTGGTTTATTATAATCTTTCAATTTCCCCTCAAGTACACCTAATATCTGGTCTCCCATTTGCTTACTAAATTCTTCAAATGTAATCGACCTGTTGGGGCGCTTAAATTCGAATATTACTATTGAATTTATTTCCGAGTATTCATTCCTCTCTCCATAATAGTATGGTATATCATATATCGCTAAATCTGTTTCTTTACGACTCTCTGCCCCTTCAGCAGGAACATGATCTTTAATTTGTTTATCAGAATATATAAACCGATGAAAGGTAAGTCTATCATCAAGCAACCATAGATTGTGTTTGTCATAGGGTATTGTATCTTGATCCCCTCCCATGGTATATATTAAATTATGCAGCACAGACTCTTCTTCATAATTGTTATGCTTTTCGCACCATTGTAAATATTTATCTAAAAGATTGATAACCGTTTTTCTATGGGCGATATACTGAGCCAACCTGCTATAACCTTCTTGAGTGGCATTCTCGACTACTTCCCTTAATAAATCTTTATAGTCATCTTTATTGCTATAATCTCTCTTGAATAATTTTTCTCTCTTCTTTTTTGCTTCTTTACTCTTTTTAAATTGATACTCATGAAAATGTGCATCGAGATCTTTTTCATCTACATCATTTGGAATTGAAGTTAAAAAACTATCATCATAATTTAGATGCCGATATTCCAAACCATCATCTGAAGTTAAAAAAGATTCCACTTTCCTTTTTACCGTCTCTATGCGTTCTTGAACTATTTCCGGGAATATCTCCTTTATTACCGCTACTGTCGCAACATCGATATCTTTTTCTACTATTAATTTCAAATCCTCCGAAAACTTCAATTCATTGGATTCTTGTTCTCCACTTCCTTTAATTTTGGGAAAATTGAACTCATTCCTAGACATGTTTACTAATGAATCCAAATAGGTAGACACTACATAGACTGTATAGAAATAAGACTGTTCGTCTTCTTCAATTGGAGAGGCAAATAGTGGAAATATTTTATCTATTCGTTTTCCCTTTACCTTACGATTATGACCACACAGCAACAATTCATGATATTTTGCCTTATCATTTCTTACAAAATACCAATTAAATGATTGTTTTTTAATTTTATAAGAATAAGTGAATTTGATATATTCATCTGGAGAAAACTGATTAGATAGATTAATTACTAGACCATCCTCCACCACTTTAATAACAGGAGCCTGATTGTTTAAATAATACAATAAACAATGTGCCAGAATTTCGTCAGCAATATCTTCTTGAGAATATTTTGCGGATTCGTCTATAAATTTTTTATTAATATCGTCTAATATAATAGTAGTAGATATATCATTTTTTGTCTCTTCATATTCCGGCTGAGACAATCCACCTTGTCTTGTCAACTGAAATGTAACATATTGATGGGATTGCGTTGTTTGAATAATACTATTGACATACATGCTGTCAAACACAGATAAGATGGCAAATCGACCTAATCCTTTACCTCCTAAACTTATTTTCTTAGTTGAATGTGCATGCTCAAAGCTCTCGAGATTAGATGCTGTAAATCCTATACCATTATCTGTAATTTTTATCTTCTGAATTGGGAAATGCTCATGTTTTTCAAATAATTCATTCTGTGTCTTATCTCTAATTATCTCTATTGTCATATAACCCTTGTCAGGATTAATACCTCTTTCTGCGATAGCTTGTATGGAATTTACAACAAGTTCAAATATAGGAAACAACACATCACTTTGAGACAAATTCATTTCTCTAATGATGCCCTCTATATCGGTTTTCATTATATTATTCATAGTACCTCTTTACATTCAAATATTTATTCTGTCAGCTAGTTATTATATTATGGCTTTTCATATGCATTTTTCTATGTCGAGGTTGAATGTCTGCGCGTTCTCACTACAATCCTTCAAAACATCTTTTACATAATCATCACTAACCATCCGTCTATTTAAGTGCGAATAACAGGGGTTTATCATCCATCCCTCATACATATCCCCATCAGCAACATCCTTATTAACGACCATCTCCCCACGCTTATTCTCATCTTTAGACTTATAAGTTATTTCTAGAAGATCTTGTATAAGTTCACTTTCAAACCATTGTCCCATCATATTTTTATAAAGTACTCGAAGTGTTATCTCCGGACCTTTATAAGCATCGAGATAAGGGTTCGTCTCTATCCGTTTCATGTTCTTTGCATGAGATATTTCCAAATCTTCTACTATATCACGGAATTGACTCGTCTCAAAATGGATATCAGCTTCTTCTATCTTTCCCACTCCAATAGAGTAATCATATTCTGGAATTAAATGAGCGTAAACTATTTTCTTCTCTTGCTGGTGTCGCATTTTTGCATATAAAAGTGTATATATAGACACCGCAGAGGAATCACCAACATTCTTCATTTTGCAATGAAAGGTCAATTGTACTCTCACATAGTCCGATGCGTCAAAAGCCACTCCAGAAACTTTTTCTATAGATGGTATAATATACGGTTGCCTATCTTCCTTTGTCTGCTTAATAGACTCAAGAAAAGCCTGTTCTGTGTACTTTAACTGTTGTCTTGTAAATACCACATACAGTATAGTCACAAGCAACATACACAACGAGCATATTACTTGTATCAAATTTGCGTTTTCGCTTATGTATTGGAGAACACACATATGGATTGCTTTTTACGAGGGAATTTGCATTATTTTACGAATCTCCGCATCAGATGCAGTGTATTTATTCTCTAATAGATATTGTAACATATTATCCAAACACTGTATATGAGATGCTGTACGCAATGCATGAAACAATCTCGCAAATGTTACATCTTCTTTTGCCGTAGTGGTCTTGGTGATTTTTCTTAACTCATTGAGTTCTGTCGGCAATCCATAGTCAGCAAGATTCACATTTAGTTCTTCAGCTGCATCTAAGATAAACATTTCTATTGCCGGTTTGATTTGAATCAAATAATGTGGCTTTGTTTTATGCTTGCAAACAATGATATGTTCCGATTCGCCAATTTGCTCGAATTGCTCTACAGCCTTAGGCTCTTTTTTATCTTTGTCAATTACAGCTATTGCAAATTGATCTGATAATCTGACATCTAATGTTTTGCATACCGTTGCACATCCTTTTTGATGATTACACGACTTATTTAGCAGAACATTCATCAAATTAGTGTCCACATAACACTCCGGCACAACTATATTTTCTCTTTGCATAATCAGTCTAAAAATGCTTCTGCGTTAAAGAACAAATCGATTCCGTAGTTATACACTTCGTCCATCTCTTCCTTTGACAAAGTTTTCACTATGGTCTTACCATCTTTGTAATCAACAATGTGAATAGCCACATCCAGAGACTTATCTTCCAAAAACTCGTTTATCACATATGGACTGTGCGTTGTGATGAAATACTGGTTACTCGGATTTTGGATAATCGTCTGCGCGATTTTACTAATATACGGAGGATATGCGTGAGCTTCCAACTCTTCGAACATTAATACTGATTCTTTATTGCTATCTACAGCAGCCTTGTAGAACATTAAGCGTTTTATAGAATCTGCCAATGCCACATATGGTATAATGAACGAGGATGTATCATCAACTGGTTTCAGGACTCGCACTTCTTGCTGAGCCAAATCAAACGTCAGTTGCAAATCATACTCTTTTAATAAATTCACAAAATACTGTTTCAGCGGCTCATTTTGCTGAAGGACCTGCATCATATTATTTCCATCCCACGGACATAGGAAAGGCATATCTACTTGCGTCGTCCAATCTCTATTATCATGATTTTCATATACATATGGTTTAAAAATAGGATATTCAGCAAGTCCTTTTTTAACTTTTAAATCCACGATACCTAACGATTGCTGCCCTTTCTGGTGACGAGCAATAACATTAATCTGGTTAGAAGCGGTGTTCACAATTTGCATACCATAATCCCCTACAGTAATATCAATAGGTTTTGACACATTTCCATTATAGAACAACGCGGATGTTCGCTCAATACGGAAAATTGATCCTAATGATTTCTTCATAGGGTATAAATATGGGATAGCCAAACAAGATAGAGCTTCTATAATATTACTCTTACCCACATTAGGACGCCCAATAAATAGGTTGAACGTTTTACATCCTTGAATCTTCACATCTTCTAAGGATTTAAAGTTTTGGATGACTATATTCTCTATCTTTTTCATTATAAAAATAGTTTAATTTTCTAAATTTTCACTACACAACCTTTGCCGCTGCAAAGGTACTAAAAAAATCTCACATATACAAATTTATGTGAGATTTTCTTTCATTTATCTTATTTTTGTAATGAAAAGAACGATTTTTTATTGGTAAGATTGGTGATTTTTGGCCAACTATGAAAGATAAACTGTATTTTTTGTATTTTTGACATCAATAGCAGTTACATCTATCCCCTCCCCCGTGACTGCTGTTGATGTTATTTTTTTTGTTTTCTTTTTTGATTACTTATTATCCTCAACAAGGCGCAACATATAAGCGTTGATATCTATAAACTCACTATCGATATGCCTCTGTAACGCATCTTGCTTCTTTGCACACTCTGCCGGATCAGTTGGCAGCGAACCAATCCACTCCTCAAACCCCATCGTCCGCTGAGTCTGCAAACTCGCCACCTTGCTCGCCGCCGCATTAGCAGGCATCGAGTACCGTATCCCCAGATAGTACGACGGTACGCCTAACAACGCTGCCTCACGTGCCATCGAGTCTCCCGACGACACCAACCCCGCCGCATAGTATATCAGGCTGTGTATATCCTCTATCGGTTCCTGCAGCAGAATCCAATCAGCCGGATATTCGTCTCGCCGCTTCTTCTCCTCCAGCGAAAAGAGCACCCGCATGTCCGTGGGTATCATCTCTTTGATACCCAGTATCGCCCCGCTTGCTTGTCCGGCATAGTTGATCGTCCCGACACTCACCTCGCGTAGGAACATATACTCCTTCGGCTTCAACCCATATTTCTCTAATACCTCCACCTTCGGAACGAAAGTCCGGGGATTGAGATACGCCCATTCTTTCGTGCACCGCAACACATGCGAAGGTGCCCCTATCGTCTCGTCCTCATATACGCAGAAGTTACACTCCGTGTTCCATTTCTCTTTCCCTTTCCTGTCGAATGTCTGGGGATCATCTCCGAACGAGTAGTTCGGTATCTTTTTCATCTTACACACCCATGCCAACAGCATTCCGTTGGAAAAACCGATGTCTATCTTCTTCCCCCGCGCCCAATGCCATAGCTTGATGGCACGCATTAGGTTCGCGTCCCATATAGCCGACCATTTGTTCATCCGGTGCTTACCAATCACTTCCACGCTCACCCCTTCCCATCCGGCAGTCTCGGCTTTGGCTATCTTTGCATTCTTTCCTCTGTCGAGCACAGTCAGATACACCCGATGTCCTCGTGCCGATAGTTCCCGCATCAACGGCTTGTAAAAATTAAACTGCGGAATATGTGCTATATCAATCCAAATATTCATATCAATGTCTTTTTACGTATAAAATAGGGCTCAGCAATATATACATGATAGCAGGTAACGGATCTCTCCATGCCCACACCGCACTCTCATGCTTTATCTTATAACTCTTCACCACCTCTTTCAACCCCATCCGTCCGTGCAAAATCTCTTTAGCGATGACAGTCCAATCCGTCAATCGTTCTACCCAAGCAACTTTATCTTTTTGGTCCATTGCGGGACATTTTTGACCAACTCCATTAAATTCATCAATCAACGCCCCGATAAACGAGAACCCCAGCTGATTACTTATCGTATGCCACTTCCACGCCCTCGTGTTGATCTCCAAGAACTTGTACTCTCCAGTCCTCGCATCCCACATCCATTCCACCTCACCAACACCGCTGTAATTAGTCATACGCAGCAGCGCCTCCGTCTGCTCCTGAATCTGCGGCACAAAACAACTGATTGCGTACGTCGTTGAGTTCCCAAAATCCATCGGGTTCTGCCGGATCCGGTTCGCTTGCATCGACACGACTATCTCCCCTTCTGCAGCCATCACGCCGCATGAATACAAGTTCTTCGCTCCCCCGTCCAGGAACTCCTGCACCACCAGCGTCTCCAACGGATATCCCTTCGCTGCAATCCGCGTGTATGTCGCTTTCAGACTCGCCGCATCGTCACACCGAAACGCTTTCTTCCCGAATGTCGCATGAAAACTGTACATCACAGCCGGTTTCACCACCACCGGATACGGCAGCTCCTCACTCAACGCCTCCACTTCTTCCATCGTATCGGGATACCAACACTTCGGACAATGCACTCCATTCGCCTCTGCAAACCGATAGGCTCTGCGCTTGTCGTTGAATAGTTCAATCACCTTTGGCTCCGGCACACCCAATGCAAACCGCTCCTTATACTCTTCATACCTCCCGCACAACATCTCCACTGCCTCGTCATTGGTTGGAAACAGCATCGTCCCCTTCTCTGGCAGTTCCAGTTCATCTATTATCTTTAATCTATCATCTATGTTCTCGCAGACATAGGTCTCACTTACGGCTCTCGAGAACCGCGCCACCTGATATTTGTCTTCGACAATAAGAACAACTTCAAGCCCCTTTGCTTTGACTTGTCGTGCAAGTCCCAGCGCTTGTATATGTCCACCAAATATAACGACTCGCTGTATCATGCAAGAATCTCCTTATATATATTTATAATGCGTTTCGCGACTTGCTCATTGCTGAGTTCCAAATCCAGAATCCGCTGTCTGCCATTTGTTCGTCCCTCAAACTTCAATGCATCATTTAACAATTGCACCATTTCATCCAGACTCTTTTCATCCGCATCCCACCGCTCATGCGTCTTACGAGGATTCCGCAAAATCCAGTGCCCTGGCTCATCGCCAAACAACTCCCGCACATCTGCAATGTCTGTCGCCAAGCAAGGGCAATTGCATGCCATCGCTTCCTTGAGTGCTTGAGGAGATCCTTCGCTATGACTCGGCAGCGCAAACAAATCACACGCATTCATACGCAACACGCATTGTTCTCTGGACAAGCCACGCATCTCCACGATTTCAATGTGTGATTTCAAATTTAAGATTTCAAGTTTCAAATTTAATTTATCCACCGCTTCTTTCAACAGCGCATAGTTTTTGCGCGTATTGTCAAATGCGCCTCCGAAAAGAATGTATTTCTTCTTCGCATCCCATCCAAGTTGCTTACGTGCTTCCGCCTTATCCATCACCACACATTCATCCATGTTCACTCCGCACGGAATAATACTATAGTTGCGAGCCTTAAAGTACGACAAGTCACGTATATGCTGCGCCACATAGATCACATGCTTCGCTCTCAGTGACATCAACGATGACGCAAAGTTCACCACCGGATTCAACGTCTCGCCATTATGGAAGGTTGTAACTACCGGCACTAGTCCCTGCAACTCTGCTGTGATAGCAGAAAGTCCAAAATGAGCATGTACGATGTCGGGTTTAAATTCTCGTATCTTTTTCTTTAGCTCCCCAACAGCCTTCACATAGTTTCCTCGCACAAGGAAAAACTCCACCTCGTTCCCTAACGCACGAATCGCTTCGCCTTGTTCAGTTACGAATGGTAGTTGATGATCAACGAAATTTTTCTTATATCTACTTACTTCTAATACTCTCATACTCATTATAACATTATTTGCCGTATCAATCCTGGTAATTCGCTATGCTCATTATACCATATTATATTAATACCAAACTCCTTCATCATCGCCTCCTGCTTCTCCCAATGCTCTTGATTAATCACGCTCATCACATCCTCGCCTAATTGTTCCTTTTTCAAAAACACATAATGCGGAAACCTGTCTATCTCTGCCGGTGAATTTCCTTCCTCCGAACGCGAAAAATCCAACAGCCTCCGCAAATTCGGATCATTCATCGACAATCCAATAAAGAAGCACGTCGTGTTATTCATCGAATACAACTGCACTACATTTGCCCAGTTGTGATTATTCTTGTATAGTTCGTGGTAATCTTTCTCGCTCAGTATCGGTGTCGATGATATCAATTCACGTTGCGGTATCATCCCATGCACATGGTATATCGGAAGCTTCTTTGCCGCATTCCTATTCTTTCCATAAACCGAGTAATACTCTTTATAACCTATCTTATCCAACCCGGTCTCAATCAAATCATCATAATTATAGGTTATCACATGCGATATCTGCCGATGCCCTTTCTCCGACGCAATCACGTCGCATAGCACATCCACCAACCGCGAATCATGCTGATTTGCGTATAGCACATCCTTGATGCGTTCCGAGAACCTCGCCATGTTCCCATACCCGTTATACGCGTATCTCCCAACGATTATGCTGGAGTTGTTGCATGCTTTTACCACGTCATCGGCATATTTATCGGATATGTATGCAAATGGCTTGCGTCCTTTGCGCTTAAACATCCCCGCTAACAACTCATTCCACTTCGGCAACCCGGCATCTACCGACACTCCGGCTCCTATGAACAACGTCACTCTCTCCCGATCAAATGCCCTTCTCGCCTCTTCCTTGATCAGCCATTGGTTGCTCAACTTCACCATCACATTATCTACCACCCTCTTGACATCTCTCGGCTCCTTTGCTACTATATCATACCCCTCTTCATCCGTCCTTTCTTTTATTCGCTTTAGGAATGCGTTCCATGTATATACCTCTATTCCACTCGGCACTTTCATTCCGGCTATAGGTCGTACAGCTGGACTAAACGTCTTAAAGATGATTACTAATCGAACCGGATTTCCTTTTGGCAGATTTCTCTTGTGCCATGCGTCTAACCTTTCTGCATATTCATATATAGTGTCTGGCATCAAGTAGTACTTTACTACAACCGCTGTATCTCCATACCACCCTAATGCCTTACATCCTTGTTGAAGATACAGATTAAACAACATCTCCCGATTGAGTTGGAATTGATCTACGTATCTCACCTCCTCATCAGTCAAACATTGCAGTATTCGAGTAACTACATCCTCCTCGAATTTAATGGTTTGCAGCACTATGTCTCTGTTATTCTCTGCCATCTATCAAAATCTCTAATTCTAAAACTTAGTTCTATATGTCGCTGACATCTAAACGTCCGTCATAATGCAAGGCGCCCTATTCATCCCATGCCCACCACATCGGTTGGTCGATGTTACCATGTACATTCTCGCTATCCCTGCGACCTATCCGATGATATCGCGGATTCAGTTTTCCTTCTTGTGCCCCGAGGAATGTCCCGATGTCGGTATGTACATGCCAAAAGGCGCGTCCATCACCCCGATAACTGTTCAACCAATCGATATAGTCATTCTCTCGCCATAGACTGTATTCCTCGATAAAGTCATGCGACGAGAACTCTCTTTGTTTCTTTGCTCTCAATCTCTCGAGCACCACCTCCGCCTGTTCTATTGATATCAAATTCATATTTGATTTTTATTACAATCCTTACACTTTACACCTTACACCATCAAAGGCTCGCGATTGATCTAGATCATGCCCCTTCCTTTGAGCTTAAACCAGTTCCACACCAAACATATCCCCACCTCACTCAGGACGCAAAGAAAACAAAGTAACATTTCTCTGCTTATTGATTTTATCTAACATACTTTAAGTATATATGTTTTCCCAAGCTTCTTAGATCATCTATAAAACTATATTTTGAGAATACTATTCTTGGAATATAGGCATATATTGTGCCGAATTTCAATTTATAAATATTCATTCCTCCAAAATTTAACGCCTTTACTCCATGTTCTTTAAGAATACAGATAGCCTCCCATACCATTATCTCATTGGGGCAAAACTTTTGGTAACGCTGGTAACTTGCACCTGTATGATAGATTGTTTCTTCTACACCAATGAAAAATAAAGCGGAAGACATCACTTGCTCTATTCCATTCTCGTCCTTACCTATTACTTGAATCATTAGTACTTTGTCGGGGAATAATTCTTCGCATGCCTTTTGAAGTCTTTGTAAGGATTGCCCTAATTTTGGTTTTGGGGTATGATGCCGAGCACAAACATCACAAATCTGATCGTAATGGATAGCCAAAAAATCTTTGATATCTTTTTTATTTGTTATGACACGAGTGTACAACCCTAATTTGCGGGCTTTGTTTATACAATATTTGGCTGATTTATAATGCAACCCAGCCCATAAATCTTCTGTCGAACCATTCATTGGAAGATATAAAGTGGGACGAACTGTATATTTTAGTCCTACCTCATCGAAAAACTTGTTTCTCCACGTATGTTGATCTGTCCATTCTATATGATCTTCTCTTAATTGCCAATCGTCAACAGACACATAGAGCGCATAGTGATTCTTGAAAACCCAATTAATCATCTCTTGGTATAATTGTATTCTTTCCTTTGTGTCTATAGGCTGTTTTAAAATGATCCCTTGCGTATAGCCTAAACTATCAAGCGGGGAACAAATTAATTTAAAAAAACGACCTATCATTGTTCCTATGAAATAACCTATTACTATACCATTTTGTTGTATTTTAGCAATAAATGTTTTATAACCACAACGATGTACATAATTATCCCATTGTTGAGAATGGAAACAAGTACATTCTTCTAATGCTTCTATTTCTTTCCAATTCACGTCAGAAGGATTTAATTTGATAAATGTGTACTTCTGCGGAATTTTGTGATTTTCAAAAGGATTCATATTTTTATGAATAATAAAGTTGACAATACTTATGCTTCCTGAAATATCGCCAAAACCGTGTTATTGGAACTTTAAGCGAAATCTCAAAAAGAGAGAATAAAACAATGCGTTAATATACATATGCCTCACATCATCTCTGCGATGAGGGTTTATCCTATGTTATTCATTTTTTTTTTGGGGGGGGCTTCTCTATCGCAATGCTTTGCTCCCAATCTTCCGATCACTACCTCCGCCTGTTCTATTGATATCAAATTCATATATCAAAATATTTAGTTTCTAAAATCACCTATTCTAAATGTGCAGACATCTAAACGTCAGTCTAAATGCTCCGCATCTAAAGATACTCCATCTATCTACTATGAGATTTCATCCTCTTTAAAAACCGATATAGTTCGAACATAACTCGATTTTTTGAGCATGTTTTTTTGAAACGACTAACCCCATCACAATTCTTCCCATATTTCTTCGCTGCCTCATAGTCTCCTACCTCAAATGCCTTCGCCATAAGTCTTCCATTAGCATATCGTTCCCATCCTTGTTCATCATAGGGAAATTTTTGCGGAAACAATTCTCCTAAATATCGATATACCTCTTTATCCTTTGCCATCCGCTTGGCTAGACGTTCCACCGAATCAGGACGCGTTATACTAACCGTTTCAATCCCAAATGTCGCTGTTGATACCGGCAACACATCGATATCCGTGTACGCTGTTAGGATTACCCACGCCGGCCAATCTTGCAGCGACAATCTACGCTTAATAAATTCATCAAGATCCAAATGTACTTTCAGAAAGTCAGCACGATACATGATGGTCGCATTACAAAAATAACAAGCGCCCCACATAGATTGCTGGATATCACTATGATCAATGATTGCTTTCCATTCCTTGATCTCCCCTGTCGTTCGATTATGCGTCCGGTGATTAGTGATGCATATATTGCATTCCTGATGGCTTTCCATATAATCCAACTGGATCTGCAACTTATGTTCATTGTGCCAATAATCGTCATTATCACAGTTGCAGATATACTTACCTTTGCATACCTTCACACACGTTGCCCAATTGGCTCCCAATCCCATGTTGTGTTCGTGGAATAATAATTTGACGACATCAGGATGCTGCTCTTTGTATTTGAGCAACACCTCACGCGCATTGTCTGTCGAGCAATCGTCGCCAATGACAATTTCTAAATCAGCATCCACCTTCTGTGCAAGGATGCTATCTATCGTCTGTCCTACTGTATCCGCTCGGTTATAAGACGGGATAACTACGGATATTAATATTTTATCTTCTTTCTTCATATTTTTTATATCTAATACGCAGTTCTAAATGCGCAGCATCTAAATGAGTTCATCTATAATCTATATACTATCATCTATGCATCGTAATATGAGCTTATATCATGCCGCGCCCTTTGAGTTTAAACCAGTTCCATACTAAGCAAATAAACACTTCCAGTACAAGCACCATAGGGAACCACTTTCTCATTTTGGCGTTCGTCTTGGCAATTTGTACTCCATATGCCGCAAACAGCATCAACATAGGTATTACCGGCATATGGAATCGCCCGGACTGCGCAAACGGACTCAGCGCCAACACTACGTGATACCCTACGGTATACGCTATTACAAATACATGTTGTCGCCATTCGCCGCTAATCAGCATCATGAAAAATACGATAATCACAAAGAACGATAGGATATTCTTGATATAACTACCTCCGGACAACTGTCGTTGAAGTACCTGACTCTCCAGTGCCACGTTAAAGGACGGAAATGGTATTGTAAAGATCAAAGGCGCGAAGACTGCTTTTCCGGCATACTTAGCAAACGCATTGCCTCCTTTACGAGTACTTCGCCACTCCATATTCGTTTGTTGATAATTCGATTGAGCATTATCTACCATCGACTGTGTCTGTTCACGCAGACTATCTCCTAACCCCACAAGTAAAGTTATGGCTACCAATACTCCGGCGATAACCTTCTTTCCCATGCCCATCACTCGATTTGATGCCATGATAACGTGTGCTAGTACCGCCATAAAAGCCACTGCGCCTAAGGCGGCTCGGAAGAAGAATAGAGCAAACCCGGCAATAATTCCTGGTAAAAGGCTCTTTATGGTCAGTCCCTTCGGAGACGTAACCGCTTTATCCATTTGATCTACACAAACGCAACAAAGAAACACCATCTCCGTTTCTTTGAACATGTTGCCGCACCAGTAGATCATATTGGGATTGAATGCCATGAATAGCGCAGCCATGCGTGCAACGCCTTCTCCGAAATGACGTTTTGCTACATGATAGATACAAACGGAACAGTATGCGCTAAACAATGCCTTGAATAAAAACGGCACAAACACATCGCTCTCTCCACCTGTTAATATGTGAATCATTGCTAACCATAAAGGATAGCCTACATCATCAATCTGACCACCCCACTCGCCTTGGAGTGCTGCGAATGTAACTCTTGACTCTCCGGTAATCCATTCGGCGATAGCCTTTCCAAATGGCATGTACCATTCCACATCTGCGCCATCCCCATAGGTAGTTCCCCAATAGTCTGGATTGAAAACAAAGTAGCAATAGAGTACCCAGATTAAGCGGATAATCAATCCGGCAATGAATATATTTCGAACAAAGACTTTTTCCCTCTTTCGTTCCATGCTCTTTGATAGCGACATGCTACCATAGAAGAATAGCATTACCGAAATACCGGCGATTAACGCGTCGCGAAGTTCCATTGGATATCCGAATGTGGCAAAACATGCAATCATCGCGACAAAGAAGAATACAATAGATTTACCAGTTAGCCAATTGGGGACTGTCAATTCTTTAGCACGCGGCATTTGCGTTCCCATGCCAAAACGTTGCATCCATCGTTCTCTCCATCCTCTCGGACGCGGTGCATTCATCGGCGATGGTGGCAACATCGGCCCATTTTGTGGTTGATTATATGTATATTGACTATTGTTCATCATGCTTTTTCTAAAAACTCTGCTATTCTTCCGCAGGCCAATCCGTCTCCGTAAGGATTAACTGCTTGCGACATCCGTTGGTATGCAGATTCATCATCCAGCAACGTACTCACCTCATTCACGATCTTATCGTAGTTCGTTCCCACCAGATGTACCGTCCCGGACTCCAACGCCTCCGGACGTTCCGTCGTATCGCGCATCACCAGTACCGGCTTACCCAATCCCGGAGCCTCTTCCTGTATTCCTCCCGAATCCGTCAGCACAATCGTACTCTGCTCCATCAAGTACACAAAACTCAAATACTCCAACGGCTCAATGAAAAATAAATTTTCATTTATTCCTATGCCATTGTTGCATTCATTTTTTGGCATTTTTTGATTATTTTTTTCGGATGAATCCGTCATGGCATTTGAACAAGATTGAGCATCAGACTGTCCAAGAGCTTGTTCTTGAGCAGACTGAGGATCAAGGCTGTTGGAGTTACTGCAAGTAACTTGGGATTCATCTTTTTTGGTTACCTCTCCAAAGATCTGCTGTATCGGTTTGCGAACGTTGGGATTAAGGTGCATCGGATAGACGAAATCCACCTCCGGATACTTAGCTGCCAAATCCCGTATAGCCGTACACATACTGATGAACCCATCCCCGAAGTTCTCTCTCCGGTGTCCGGTTATCAGCACCAACCGACGAGAACCATCCAACCGAGTCGTGTCGTATCCGGCATCCTTCAGCACTCCACGAAGTTGGCTCTGCAATGCCGCATCATTCTTAATCTTATCAACCACCATATACAGCGCATCAATCACCGTATTCCCCGTCACGAGGACCCGCTCCTCGCTTACATTCTCCCGCATCAGATTAGCCTTCGCCAACGGAGTCGGCGCAAAATGATACGTCGCAATCCGTCCTGTCATCTGTCGGTTCATCTCCTCCGGCCATGGACTGTAGATGTTCCCCGTCCGCAACCCGGCTTCCACATGCCCCACTGGTATCTGCTGATAGAACGCAGCCAACGCCGCAGCCGTACTCGTCGTAGTATCTCCATGCACCAGCACCACATCCGGCTGTACCTCTTTCAGCACATCCCGCATACCTACCAGCACACGACTCGTCACGTCGTACAAGTCCTGATTGGCTTGCATGATATTCAGATCATAATCCGGCACGATGTCAAATATCCGCAGCACTTGATCCAACATCTGCCGATGTTGTCCTGTTACGGCTACAACGGTTTTGAACTGCTCAGGCAGCGACTGCAATTTCTTCACCAGCGGCGCCATCTTAATAGCTTCCGGGCGTGTTCCAAATACAAGTAATATAGTTTTACGCATAATGCATTTCACATAGTCTATCTGTTCTACATTTCGATTTCATAATCCGGCTTGGCATTTAACGCAGATTGTATCGGCTCTATGGCTAACCCATGATTTCTCAACTCATCTTTCACTACCTCTCTAAACCAATTTGGTGCCAAAGGAGAGACATACACATTCTCTATCAAATTTTCCAATGTTACCGCATGGACCATTCTTGTGATTACAGCCTTAGGAGTTTTCTTTTCAAATTCAGCAATGGTAGCGTCTTTGGGAGAAAGAGCAGTCATAACTCGTACCTCCCTCTCATGTTCAAAAGACTTGCGTTTATACCAAAAATAGGAGTCCGGTACATCTAGTTTTTGAGAATAGTCTACATATGACACTCTGCCTATCTTCAGAAACGGATATTTCGCGGTTTCTTCCTTTAATCTCTTATAAGTAGTTTGAATAGCTACCCCTTCCGGATTAAACCGAGTATATAACTTCCACATTGCCTCCGACTCCACCTCGTTTTCATGCCAACAATTAAAAAAAGTATATCTTCTTTCTTTGCTTCCGAACGAATCTTCTTTTCCGGATGCTTTCTTAGATACTGCTTCTTGTGCTATCCCACAAGCCCCCTCGAATGGGTCTTCAAATCGGAAAGCAGGAACATATAACATCTGCTTGGTGTTGAGCATCGAAATAAACTTTGCAAAACTCATATATCGCCAAAGTTTCGTCTCTGGTGCAATATTAAACCTATTTTCCGGTGTTACTTTCATACACTTTTCTACTTTGATTCACGCGTGCCTACATTGTACACTCGCGTATATACACATAAAAACCGCGGCAAAGGTACAAAAAAATTCCCACATATACAAGAAAAAAGCCCAATATTCGTTAAAAAAATTAGATTTTTAATCTAAAAACGAAGATTGGGCTGTTTTTCTTATTGCTAATTGCTCAATGGTGAGCGCGCTTCGCGCTAATGGTGCGATAATATTGTTTATTGATTAATGGTGAGCGCGCTTTGCGCTAATGGTGCGATAGTATTGCTAATTGATTAATGGTGAGCGCGCTTTGCGCTAATGGTGCGATAGTATTGCTAATTGATTAATGGTGAGCGCGCTTTGCGCTAATGGTGCGATAGTATTGCTAATTGATTAATGGTGAGCGCGCTTCGCGCTAATGGTGTTACTTTTTAAGTCGTTTTTTGACAGTGATAATACTCGCGGTAAGCATTCGCATTATCTCTTCCGCATCCGCATAAAGGCTATTAAAAAGTTTGTCGTCTATATACTCTGTCTCCTTGAGGAGTTCAAGCCAATACAACGTTTCGTTACATTCCTTCTGCGCAATAGCTAACTTATGCACAAAGTCAATCTCGCTCTCAGCGGCAATAGCCTCTCGGTGATTGGCACCGATGGCTGTGCCGGAACGCTGAATCTGGTCAGCTATGTTATATTCATGTTTCTGCTCATTCAGATAGTTCTTCAGTTTTACCATCCGAATGGCGAAAGCCATAAATTTTTGTTTGTAGATATTATCCTTCTCGTTTGTCATTTGTCATTTCTTCCGATCTGCTGACGCCGTATGGTCATTTCCCACCTGCCGGTTGTTATTTATGTTTTGTTTCTTATTCATCGTAATGCATCTTTTGTAATAGTCATTCCTTCTGTATATCCGAACATCGACTTTACTATATTTCTAATCACCAAATGCTCTAACTTATACACCATTGAGGCATCTGGTATATTTCCACTGCTATCGATATAGATATGATCTGCATCATTATGGATAGCCGCAATGACAAAATAAGAGGCTGGTATGGCGAATCCGTAATCATGCTCCATCTTCTCAAATTTTTTCTTAGTTTCCTTTGTCTGTTCGAAGGCGTCTCTTTGCTCTTGTGTTGTCAACCTTTTATATACATTTACCTCACTTTTTAGACGAACAGCTACTGCTACCGCATACGGATCATACTCTTCTTCCCCTTTTAAATATTTATTAAGTTCCTCTATTAGGTACGTATGAAATTCTTCTTGCCGTCCCCATGATATTCGTATTCCTCTAATATCATATGGACGTAACTTTTCTGTCAAATCCATGTCTGTTGGAGAATAATGCAGAATGTAATGTGATATCTTATCGTATAAATCATTCTCTGTAGCATCATTTTTGTTTAGTGCTTGTCGCAACGCTATAAACTTCTTCATGCACTCATTGGGCATTGCTTTTACCGGTTTTAAATACTGCACGTTCAGCACCTTATGGTTAAGCACCTTCGAACGGAAATTTTCTTGCGCCAAATGGGTAAGCCAAATAATATATAAATTATCTTTGTGGCGCTTTAACAAGCGTGTGAGATAATATTGAGCTACAAGTATATTTGCATCATCTAAATAATCAAAAATCTCATCAATGATTAATATGCCTTTCTTGGATTCATTCAACATCTTTGCGTTAAATCCGAGCAAATCCACAAAGAATGTCAACAAATCGCGCTGACCATTGGAGATGCTCCTCGCTTTTGGATACACTACGTACAATTTACCGTTTCTTTCTTCTAATTTTAAAGCCTTCCATGTATTATTTAACACACACACTTCGCTTTCTATAAAATTTCTGAATTTCAAATAGGATGCGTATTCACATGCCTTCTTAAATGCTTTTGCGTCCTGATGATAGATATCCATCAATTGATGGAAAACAATAAAAGTTTGCAGTCTATCTGCATTTGCATACATACGATACAAGTTCGCAAAATTGGCATAATGCTCATCCGCTTCAATTTTACCAAACACGGCAGGATCGAAGTTTTGTGCCAACGCAGTTGAAGTACCATGAAAATTAAGTATATATTGCATGCACTCATCAATCAAAGCTCCTCGATTTTTTTGTGCATGGAATGCTGTGAACGCCGCGCCAAAGTCTTTGAGTTTTGTTTGCAAAACCAAGTTCCCGTAAAATATATCCATGGAGCGTGTGAGTAACAGTTTCTTCTTTCCAAATGCTTCCTTCTCCTTTTTGGATACACTTTTAAAAGACACTTGTTCAACAGCCTTCCCCACCTCAACATCTTGTATATTCATATACTTTGTTACGGGGATGGCCCTACCAATGCGTTTCACAGACGCATATACTCCTAAACGACTATGTATCGTATGCGTTAGAAAATGCGTTGCTATTTCATTTCGCTCCCCATCTGCACAATATGTAGCTATTCCATCCGCATCTTCTTCTGTAATCGACAAGAATGGTACTAATTTGGCGTTTTCTTGATATTTATCCTCGTCCTTTACCGCCAAACAATTAGCATTCAAAGCCTCAAAAGCTGTGGTCAACGATGTTTTCCCAAAACCATTTGGTGCTATAACCAAATTTATCTTATTCGGGAACAAAGCCACATCCATACTCTTGCCTACCGCATCGTAACCCTTAATATTTTTTATCGTTATGTTTGATATCATGTTTCACCGCATTAAAAAGTATCGTCTTCAAAGATCTCGCGCAAGAATGTTTCCATGATTTCTTTGACACACATCAAATGTCTATCATTGTATTCAGAATACAGTGTAAACGAAGCCTCTCTTATTACTGCATGAAAATACATATTCCGCAAGTAATAAGCATACCACAACATGAAAATAAACTTATCTGCTTGCTTCTTTGTAATGTCTTCACTTGTCGTTATCAAATAGTTATGAACGTTTGATTTGATGGTTGTGGCATTGGCAGTGGCAACTGCATCAATCTTTGTGCGTATCGCGCTTTCGTTTTGACGAAAGACATCTAAGACTTCTGCTTTTGTAAAATAGTTCAACCAGTTCGTTACAAACCTGCTACTTGGTATATGCTCTATTTTGTCTAATAGGAAAGCATTAAACTTAAACATTCTTTCATTCAAATCAACCGTATTAGCACATGCGAATGTTCGTGCATATTTATCCTGATGTTGCAATACGTGGTCTATCATACCCCGGATACCGGCATTATCGTTACTCTGTCCAGTTAATTCTCTAAATAAGCAATTGTATGCACGCCAAAGACATTCGAACTTATGATATGGATGCAAAGAATATTGTTCCCTCAGGAAATATGACATCGCGATACGATAGTTATAATCTCTTTTCGTATGGCCCATCCTCTTGACAACCGCATCTAATGGCAATGGCACTATAGCATGACTTCGCTCTGGGAATGGTTGTTTGAAATTCCTTATCGCTTTATAGTAATACGTTTTCGAATTTATACCCTTGCGAGACATGGCGATGCTTTTTATCTTTACGCATTTATCACATGTCAAGCAATATAGTAAGATAGCCTTCCTAATTTGAATATGAATAGAATTTCCGTTGCCATAAATCTTATTTGTTTTGTCAGATATGAAAAAATTTCTTTTTGAATCAATCCGGATGACGTTCCTCTTACTGAAATTATAGGTATCTGTTTCAGGCGTATGCTTACTATATAGCACTTGCATATCCGGTCTACCTGTTAAAACCGGATTCTCGTCTGAAAATCTAATAACAATTTTATATTTCCAAATGTCACTCATTTGTTTTTCCCCTTCGTTTTCTCACATAGTTTTTCTATCGATTCGATTTCTTCTAATACTGATGGATACGACTCCGGATAGGTTAAATCTAAGCGCACATACTGACGTCCTTTCGGAGCGTAGAACTCAACAATACGACCCAGGTTAATTTCAAAATACCTTTCGTCAAAATTCTCATATTCTTCATTTTCGATATTCGAATAGAAGTGAGATACTGGTTCTATTTCTTTGAGATCTCGCTCTTCCAATAACTTAAATTTCCTACTGTAAACTACGGGCACTTGCCCTTTCTCTACAACGATAGCTACATCCATCCTGCATTTGAACTGATGTATCTCACATCCGTTAATCAGCCATGTATTATCACCTACCAACTGCAATTTTCTTGCGCCATCTGCGTTAACATTCAGATAGTTAGCAATAAAATTGCCACTTACCCATACTTCAAATCTCGAATCCAGTTGCAGTCTTTCGATTGCGTCCACAATCTGGTTATACCCTATCTTATATGACTTTTGTGGAGGCACAATCAAGAAACATTGCGAATAATACGTCCAACGCACATCCGCATTGATTTTCTTAACCAATGTTTCCGGCAAATCGTATCCCCACTCTACTCCTTCCGACAAATATGTCTTAGGAACTGGGAAACGATATTCATACCGCGACTTATCATACATTAATTCGAAATCTGTGGGTTGCACATCTGTCGCTGGCAATCCTAATTTATCTTCCAAGATTGCCTCTTTTAGTTCATTTAGGAAGCGTTCCTTTTTATCTTGAGAAACTTTAGGATGCTTTTTGAGTTCTTCAATATGTTCGTTTAACTCCTCGATATATTGCTCCAACAATGTATTCGCCTTCTCAGTGTAATCATAATAAGGACTAAGGCATCTGTTTACAATGTCTAGTTGCCTCTGCCACTCTCTCACTTGACTCAAAAGCCATTGCGCATTTCCTAAATCTTGTTTGCAGATAGATATATTAGTACCTAATTCAGGAAGTGTCATCGGCTCCGAATAGGTAATATTATAGTCATTCACCGATTGTAGTCGCAAATAGGATAGCGCAATGTATCTCACTGCCAATGATTTAATATTTTCGTCAATCAGCACGCCTCCTCTCATTCCTCGCATCGTAAACTTAGTTAGCCAATTAAAGTCTTGCGAACTGATAAACCGTAACTCTTCTATGAGCTTGGGAAACGTATTGAGTAGCAAGTCGTACTTTGGTGGATACATATGTGAATAATACAATACCTCTCTCAATGTTTCCCATTGATTTCCATACACAAGCGCGGCACACACCATTGTATTAAAATGCCGCGAACCTTTGATTTCTTCTTCATTTGTTTTACCTGATTCGTATTTAGCTTGAGATGCTCCTGCAAACTGATCCGCCCAACTCCAGTAGCGGATTATTTGTTCGGTATTATTTGCATAGAGCGATGATTGTATGAATCTCCACGTCCACAATTCTCTCATCTCCTTATCGAATTTTGATTCTGAAGACAGAATTGTATCCCATAAATCAGAACTCTTGCAGTAGATAGTCTGCCTTTTCGGGTCGGATTCTTCTAATAATTTGACTATGGAATGCAGTATTCGATTCTTTGTGTCTGAATCCGATTCTTCTCTTATATACTTAAAAACTATTCTCGTTGCTTGCCTTATTAAATCTGGTTCGGTTTCTATGACGTATAACCTTGAAAAAGCGAAGATTTCACTGATTCGCTTGTTCCGAGCATTCTCAGAGACGAGCATCTCCAGAAATGCTGGAGGTATAATGGCTTTTTGTATGACGTAATGGATATAATAAAGGTTCACCAACTGCGCAAGTGTTAAAAGCGATTGCATGCAAAGGATACTGAGGCAACAACACTCATCGTCTTGACATAGATAAATCAAAAAAGGAGAAAGTATTGCGACTGGGATTGCGATTCCCATCAGCACGCGAAATATCACTAGCGATGGTTTGTTTATTACATATTGAGTAAGTATAGCTGAATGATATTTATCGTCAATACGTTGAGCCGCTTGCAGGATTAAAGGATATGCCACGCCAATCAATGCCGCAAATAGCGACATGATTCCGCTTATCGTATATGATATAAAATCCTGCATCCTTTTTTATCGTACTAAAACCTACCCTCGTCCCATGAATCGGAGAATGTAACGTCTTGCAAGATTTTTCCTTCAACGATTACAGTACTCCTATCGGGGTTGTTTTGAAATGTTCTACTCCCATCTCTTGACTTAGATGTGATTTTTAACCACTGTTCGCCTTTCTCTAATTTCCAGAAATCCCCATCTGCACCATTATCTTCGTGTTCAACCACATATGATTCTGCTTCCCATGGAAGATGAAACATGCGACCTTCTTTTTCGCACTTTTTTGCCTTTTCCTTAATAGCTTCTAAAATTTCTTGCATAGCCAGTTGTTTAAATGTCAATACTACATTTATCCGCTTGTACATATTGTTTACGCATACGCACAAATTCTGCAAATATACCCTCTTTAACCTCCATCACATTCACAATCTGTGAGCCAAATGCTACCGTCACAATCACTCCCAGCACTGCCACACATACCCCGATAAGACTCTTTGGCTTAATCACACAATGCGGCATCACCTCAAATATCCATAATGAAAATACCAATAAGCACATAGCAATTGCCGCAACGGATAGGCATAGTGCCCAGGTGGATTTTCTATTTTGATTTTTCATATTTTCTTTTATTTGTAATCTTACACACACACATCTCTCCCGAAAGCGAGGGGTGATTATGAGGCGGTTATTAGTTTAAGTTCCACGACCTATTTCTTCCCTATCCCTTTCTTCGCTTTCGCATTCAGCGCACGGATCGTCTCCATATAATCCTCCTCGGCTGGAGACAACCGACGTTCCTTGAATTTCTTCAGTTCATCCAGCGCATGCTCTTTCGCTTGATCTGCAGATACTCGTCCTTTTCCGGCCAACACCGGACGTTTGTTCACACGAATCAGGTCTTCCAGCAGCGCCATATAATCAGACATATACATGTACTGGTGCAACTTCGCTTGCATCTCCGCGAAATCAAAGAAACCGCTTACCAAGCTCCGCATGGCATCCAGTTCTGTATCAGTCATGTAGTTCTTGGCTATCGTCACTTTGGCTGTTGTCGGATACTCACCTGTTGTCAGCCCCATGAACGGCTGGTTCGCATCTGCACGTTCCATAATCAACTCGCTGGCCGTATGCCCATGAATAGCAAAATGGAACTTATTCTGGTATGCCGCAAAGAACTCATGCGCTGCCTGTGAGTTCTTGTCGTAGTCATGTGCCGTAGCATATAGATCCAGCACTTGCCTGTAAATCATTCGCTCATCGGTACGAATCTCTTGAATCCGTTGTAACAGCTCTCGCCAGTACTGTCCACCTCCGTTACCTTTCAAACGCTCGTCATCCAAAGTAAAGCCTTTGACGATGTACTCATGGATACGTTTGGTCGCCCATTGACGGAACTGCACACCGCGCTGACTTTTTACGCGATAGCCAACAGAAATAATAACGTCCAAGTTATAATAAGTCAACTCTCTGGTCTGTGTTTTGCCATCTATCGCGCCGTGCAGAGTGGTGTGTGCAAAATTTGCACATACCACATTTCTATCCAATTCTCCTTCGGAGAAAATATTGGCAATATGCCTTCCTATAGCCGTCCTGTCTCTTTGGAATAACTGAGCCATCTGCTCTTGTGTAATCCACACAGTCTCGCCATCAAGCCGCACGTCCAGTTGTGTCGTCCCGTCTTGTGTCTGGTAAATTACTATCTCGCCTTTATTATCCATATTACCTATCTTATGCGTATTATCTATTTTATGCGTACGCGCTTACATATGCGCACAATAATTTGGGTGCAAAGGTACAAAAAAATTCCCACATATGCAAGCATATGGGGAATAAAATGCATTTTTTCTTCATTTTGTCATATAAATTGCTTATAAATATAAAAAAGTGCAGGAGATTTCTCTCCCGCACTCGGATAGGTGCTACTCACGCTTAGTTGCGCGGGTGCTCTTGATCGTAAGCAGCACCCTCCACCATCCAGTACCAAGCTTTGAGCGTCTTCTTACCTCCGGCGAGGTCCTTTTGGGCGATGAAGGCCATCTGATCCTGCGTGATCTTGCTCAGGTCCTTCGAGCGGGTAGCTACAGCCGCCGCTACTGCCGTGAAGCGGACACGAGCAAAAAGCTCGTTAGCGCCCGGCGAGGTGCTGCGCTCCACTTTCTTGCGGAGGTACAAACGGTTGCAATTTGGGTTCTCCGTCGCTGCTACGCGGTGCGTACCGAGCAACATCTTCGCGCAGCTGTGCTGTCCGTTCTTTCCGGGTTTCGATAATGCGCCGGAAACTGAATCTATACCGGCGCTCCATTCTACTTTTGCCATTGTTGTAATGAATTAAGGTTTAATGATTTAATGTTTAATGAATTGTTTGTTTGAGGATAACCGAAAACATCGGCAGCTTGACTCTTTAAGAGCCTAAATCTAATCGCCTAAATATCCACTTGTGAGTAAACTCCCAGATGTATATTTGCCGCTTATCTTCCAGTCTGACATTAGGATGTCATACTGCTGCCTCTCAAGAAAACACGTCGTTTCACGCCGTAGAAGAAAATAGCTTTTCATGCAAGCATGCTAACCCGCATGCTTCTTAATGCATGAAAGTTCTACGCTGCTTCCTGCTCTGCTAATAAAATGCGATGGTTGTCGCATTTTGGAGGGAATATGGGTTGATTACTGTTTTCTTTGACCAAAGGTCGTTTTCTTAAAAGGAATCTATAGAAATCACTCGTGATTGCTATGGGAGGGTTGGCTTGTAAGGGCGATCGGAGCTCGCTCACAATCGCATTTAGAAGATTACACTCCGGAGCCGTGTGGGCTCATAGATTCCGCGTTTTCGGTTAATCACTTTTACCCTTGTGCGGCATCGTACGCGGCGGATTCGAGGGACCAGATGTAACTCCTCATCGTGGTTTTGCCTCCAGCCGTGTTCTTCTGCGCGTTGAAAGCCGCGAGATCAGCCGCTTGCTTCGAGGTGTCTTTCAGACGTGCGTTCACGGCTGCGGAAACGGCGGAGAACTTACTCCGATGTTCAACCTCATCTGCCGAAACAGGAGTCGAACGGGTCACGGAGTTGAGTCCGCGGAGGTACATACGATTGCACTTACCGACTTGAGTCGTGGGTGCGTTACGGTGCGTAGCCAGAACCATCTTCTGATCTACTGCGTGCGGCGATTTCTTGTTGATCTTAGTCAACGCGCCGCTCAATGAGCTGACAACGTCAGCATAAACTGCTACTGCCATAGTTTAAAGGTTTTGGTTAAATAGGTTAATAACTTTGTTGATTGTTTCTGGATCTAATCCGGTCAGTCACTTCTTCTTCCCTTGATAGTCTTCTACTGTCTTGGTCTGAATAGTTACTGATTCGGATTTGTCTCCGCTTTGCGTGCTGTACGTAGATGTGGTCGTTACCGTCCTCCATGCTCGGCACGATGTGGCTGTGATGCCTATCGCACCAATAGCCAGGATGATAAAGATCTTTCTCATTTTTTGTGGATAATTTTTGGTTGTTTTTGACTCACCCCAAATTGAGATTGGTGTAATTACAGATTTCCAAGCGGGTCTCCTCATGAGCCGATTGTTCTGCCAACCATCTGGATGTCAGTTGTTGCTCCACGTATGGCGACACAAGGATACAGCCTTTACTGTGCTCAGGTTTCGTCCCGCGATGGACTCGTATGCCGCTTCGTCCCGGCACCTGTTCCAAGAGTGGCAAGAGTCTCTGGAACTTAGGCGATTTGCTCACCTGAATCTTATAGATCAGTGCCGGAACGAGATAGTCTTCGTTTTCAAGCGTGTCGCAGATGTAGTGCAACCGTTCGGTGAGCAATTGGGTACGATTGTTGAAATAATGACTCGTCCAATACAGCTTCCCTCGCACAGCCTTCCCATCTGCCGCTTTTCGTATCAGTTTATAATACATACGCGTTACTTTTTATGTTTGTACACATAGTCTATTCCGAATAAAGCACCGGCAAAGGTTGTAACTTCTCCGAATCCAACCAGCAGCGATTCGTGTATCTGCCCCGGAGGCGTGATGAATGTTCCGATAAAAAGCAGCACGAGTCCTCCGAGTGAAAGGATAGCTGCTGTGATGAGTTGAATATCAAATTTCATATGCATGTTTAATTAAAATTTCTTTTGGGATCATTGTTGGCCATTTTTGACCGACAAATCAAAAATCGCTGCAAATATGCACACGTTTTTCGGGTTTTTGCAAATTTTTCCGAAGAAACTCCCCAAAAACTTTCGGAAAAACGTTTTCTGCATCACCAAAAGCAGAGCCTTAAGGCTCTACTTCTAGTACGCGTACTCAAGGAAATCTTGAACCTCTTCTTTCGTAAATCCTGTCTGCTCAGTGTAGTCGAAAATCCTTCTATGGAGTCTCCAGCATTCCAGTAGAGTCCGCATGTCATACTCTGAGATTTCCTCTCCGGCACGCTCATTAAGCATTTGATGCAAATCGTACGATGAAAAACATTTTTCCTCCTGTTCCATAAGCATTTACCATTTACCACTTACCATTCACCATTACGGCTATAGTTCATGAAACGTTTTGAAATTCAACACATCGTGGTAATCCATTTCATCCATCTGCGGAGGCAGTATCGACCATTTGTCATGCTTGGCTTTCGGATCGTACAACCCCGCTTCAATCAATGCTTCTTGAAATTCCTTCCCTTCCACCTTGATATTGGACAAGATGAATCCATCGCTGGCCATCTGTGCGCACTCGAAAATGAACCGCAAGTGTCCGTCACGGATTCGGGGACCTTTAGGATTGCGGATAGAATAGAATTTCCCATCTCGCCTCGTTATTGAGTACCCGTATATTCTCCCCAAACTCCCTGTCAGTGACTTGCACTTCTTTGATAATATCACTTCCATATTCAAATCATTTTTTGATAATTGTTGGACATTTTTGACTTATATCTAATGACTCGATAAAATCGAGTCATTCTCGAGAGAATCTCGAATCATTATCGAACCATTGTCGATACCTCGATTCAATTTCAAATCAAAAATCTTAAATCTAAAATCTCCAATTTGACTATTCGGGTCTTCCCGATGAAGACGCCGTATAGTCAATCGTATCCTCCCAGTCTGTCACCGGTTCCTGAAGAGGTTCGATGTCCATCGCAAAGTCATGGATCATGAGCAGTACATCTTGCAACTGTGGTTCCATGCCGACAATCATCCCGATATCGGGAATCATGTCTTCACCGGTCGTGTTTGTTGCCAACACCAACTGCGTCTTGGCTCTCGGCTCTGATAAGATTACCAACGCATTACGATGTTTGTCTCCTGCCAACCACTTCCGGATCGGCTTTATCAGCGCATTCAGCGCTTCTTCACTTTTCTTGCTCATTGTTTTGTTCCTTTTCTTTTAAGTATTGTTCATAATTGAAATTCATCCCGTAGTTAATCGGCAAGTGATGCTTCTCCGCGTCTTCCAGCGTGTAGATACCATACTCACCGTTGTACTGAGCACTTACCATCCGCTTTTTCTTCACCATGTCTTCGAACTCTCCGGTGTAGTTATAATTCTTAGGTGGTGGCAACTTAGGCATCTGATAATCTTGGATATACCAGTCCGGACGCGATTTCCAGAACCCATCCGGTTTGGCAAGTTCGGCGAGGATAGCTGCCTTTCGTTCATCTTCATGAATGGAATCCCAATTCTCCTGCGCGCGCTCCAATTGATATCGGGTGTATAATCCGCCGCGTTGCTCAAACGCGGCGACAAAGGTATCAAAGGTGAGAGACGCGGTTGGCGACACATCACGCTTCGGCGTGTGTGCTGTTTCAATTTTTTCTGTTCCCATTGTCTTATTAGTATTAGGGGGTGTGGGGGGAAAAGAGTCATTTGACGTGACCGGAGTGTCATTTGAAATGGCATCTTTGTCATCTGACGTGACATCATAGATGGTGTATATATGTTTGCCATCGATGCGTATGAATCCATCCTTCTCCAGTTCGTGCAACAGGTTATACAAAGCCGTTCGTTTGAGCCGCAGTTTGGCTGCCAACAACTCTTTGTCTCCCGTCCACCCATTACCGTTTTTGGTCAAGCCATAGAGTAGAGCAAACACGCGACATTGCGCGTATTTGCTGGGGAAAGCATCCCACATCCACTCTATTTCATCGGCATGCCAGTACATTTACACAACAGCGATGTAATGCTCCGTCTTCACCTCGAACTTCGGATGCTTGTCGACGTATCGTTCGGCATCGGTGTTCATGTTGTTCTTGCACTTCTGCTGCTTGGCTTTGAGATCTTTGATCTCCTTCTCCAGACGCTTAAACTCCTTGTTCTCTGCACGCCAGCTAACAGCATGCTCACCGGTGTACTTGTCTGAATCAGACAGGTCAATCGCCTCGCGGTTCTCCTTGTACTGATAACGGCAGTTCTTGTACTCAAACTCCTTCTTGCCATCAGCAAGCACTTCCTGTACTTCCGGCAAGGTTTCCGCAAAGTCTGCAGCTGCCTTGTCGATAGATATTCCATACTCCGGATCATCCATCTTAACGGCATTACCGGCAGCTTTCTCCAGTTCGCGATAGAAACGAAGTTTCTCTATCGGGTCAAGGTTGCATGCCGTAGCGGCTTTGTAAATCAAGTTTGTTAACTGTTCTCTTGTCACTTGTCCTCTTGCTATCAGCTCCGGACATAATACTAATTCTTTTTCCATATACTTTAAATTTTTGGGTCATTGTTGGCCATTTTTGACTATCCAACAAAGAAGATTATTGTTTTTGATATTTTTGCCATTGATAGTAAAATGTTTTTTGATGTTTTCTTATTTTTTTTGTAAGGCAGCAGTGCGATATTCATATCAGACTGAAATGGGATCGAGCGAATATACGTCTGGAAATAATCGAAGTCGCTAAGCGACGAGACGCTTATTTCAAAGCGGATATTTGGGCGATTACATTAGGACTTGTAAAGTCATGCTGCCGCGTTTTTGGTTTACTAATAAGATCTCTCTATTACTATCAATGGTATTTTTTTTATTTTCTTTTTGGGTTAACTGAGGATTAAAACTCCCGATGATGCTTAAAATCATCTTCCATGATTTTGGCGGGATCTCCCACTGTCAGCGTCGCAAAGATTTTCAGCAATCGCGGTTGCGGGATGTTAAGAGGGTCCAATGATGGATCATTCAGTTGCTTCGCGGCTTTTCGGAGCCGTCTGAGGATCTGCGCACACCGTCGATTTTCCTCCTTCGTCACGATGCGCAAGTTCACCTTCCGGCAATCGTCGATATTGCCGTTGATGTGGTCTATCTCCTCGCCATCCTTGCGCACACCAATCCATGCAAGAACAACAAGCAGATGGACATCGTACTTCTTACCGCCAAATATCACGTATGGATAACGAGGTCCGTTAGGAACACCGTTCGGAGATTTTTGGCCGTAATTCTTCTTGCGGTTGTACTGGATGCTGATTTGTCGTAGCCCGTACTTGGTGAGCGAATAGACTCGTCCACCTTTGGACAGATAGAGGTGTACTCCGGGAATGGCTTGCTTGAGGAGCGAGCCGTTACGGAGGCGGAGGATACGTGGTCCTTCAGAGACCACAGTGAAGGGCACGGGTGGTAGCGGCCGCCGTGGTGTTTTGGGTTTTCTGCGTCGGTTGCGCAGATGACGCTCTGCGATACAGAGCGATTTGCAACAATTTTTCATTTAAACGAAAGCTTTGTGCTTGGCTTTGGTTGGAACGGCCGTTCACGTGCGCACAAGTCACCAAAACTTTCGCTGGTTATTGTATTTTGTTAATTGTCCGGCATGGGATGCCGGTTGTTCTGTTCGTTCGCATATTTGCGGACGCTTCTTTCTTCGTCTATTTCGTTCGGATTGAATCCGAACATTCTTTGTCAGGTGCGCGAGGCGAAAGACTCGCGTTATTTTTGGTCATATTGGTAATTTTGGACTACCAAAAACCAATGCAGTGGACTCTGACTTCCAAAATCCGCTGCAAAATTACAGCAATTGTTTTATACTCAAAAGCCCATAACAATCGAGTTTAGTAGAAAACTAGTCTAATGGAATATAATCGCGTATAAAAACACTACTTCTGCTCCTTTTCGATGCTTTTAAAACAGTACATAAGTGGGTCTTTCTGGACGTTCCATCCTGTAAGCACGCTTAACCGAATCGAATAGCGTAACCACGACTCGGATTTCCATTTCCTTTTCTTCTCTCTAAGCCACGGATGCGTCGTGAGCATGTGGACGAGATAGCCGTAGTCATTGACAGGGAATTGAAAGTCAAACTCCTGTTTCTCGTCACTGATGGACGAGAGATTGAGTCGACCAATGAGTTGCGCGATACGTGTTGCACTTTTTGCGTTAGCGGTGTTTCGCTCCGCGATTGCTTGCAGTTCATCCTGCAAGGCTTGAATGATTTTTGATTTCTCCATAAATTTGGTTATTGATTGTAAATAAATACAATACGCCCGATGGCTCTTACACCACCGAGCGTATCTTGGTTAACTATATAAACGAAAATAGAGTTGCAACTCCTTTCGGAATCACAACTCTATTCTGTCATGTCTCAATATCAATCGCTACTTCATACACCGTACACTTTACACCATACACTAAAATCGCAAGATTTTCCTGGTAAACTCCTCCGATGCCTCTTTCGTGAGGTGCGTCGCATTATACCATCCGTCTTCCGGTATTTCCCATTCGGATGCATCGACGCATATTGCTGAACTGTCTAATGAGTGTAATACATCCTCCATCAGAGCGATTTGCTCTTTCGGCAACAATCTCTTATATTCCTCCATCACCGGCATCAATACGATCACCGGTTGTACATTATGTGCTTTGCATAGATTAACAATTGCTTTCAAATACCGCGTATTCTCCTCAATTACCATTGACCATTTACCACTTACCATTCTGTCATTGTCTACCAATGACTGCACATCCTTATTCCACCACTCCGCTCCTGTATCCGCTGCTTCTTTGGTATGCCCTACCCGTTGACCGAGACTGTCACAGCGCGTTACGTCGCGAGAGACTGCGTACTTGATGATCTTCTTGATGAGCATCTCCGGATTGCAGATCTCGAAGCTATACTTGCTTATCGGCCAGCGAGGATACAGATCCATATAGATGGTATAGTATGTTCGGCGATTATCTTCGGTGGTTGCACCTAACGAATGATATCCCAATCCTACTATCACCGTTTGGAGCGAATCCATTCCTTCGATGTATTTGGCTAATAGCCGATAATCATCTTCGAGCGTTTGGCTGCTATTCGCCAAATTGAAAGCTTGCGGCAATACGTATGGGTTTAATCCATCATAGGCATTCGATGATCCCAATATCAGCGTCTGTATCTGCGCGCCATGCTGCTCTATATAATCTCGCTTATACGTATAGGAGTTTGGAATGGATTCTGCACCCCACTCCAGCGCACCGAAGAACAGCAGCGCGACTACCATAAACAACCCTATGTCTTGCAAAAACCGTTTCACGATTCTAGTGTACAGTGTATAGTGTATAGTGTATAGTGTATTAATCTTTCGGGAGATATTTAGCACGCAATGCAGATAGTTGCTTGCCAACAGAGTTGATACTATCGGCTATTGCAACAAACTGTTCCTTAGTAATATACCCCAAGTCAACGGATATGTCCAATTGACTTTCCACTTCCATCATGGAGGCATAGGCTATTTCCAAGAAGTGCACCTTCTCTTTATCGGAGTAGCGGCTCATGCCTTCTGCGATATTCGATGTAATCGATATGGCTGCGCGACGAATTTGGTCGCATAGCGCATAGCGCTCCTCTGCCGGATATTGTTTTAGGAGTTTATACACGTCTACCACCAACGCTTTTGCGTCCTTGTAAACATTCAATGTTTGATAAGAATATTCATTCATAATAATTAATTTTACTACCGTACACCGTACACTCTACACCATACACCATTTTTTCAAAACTGAAAATAGATAAACGCATCACCTGAGTCGCCTTTCCACAATATCATCGTAATGAGCACAATGTATATTGCATATCGCAACACACGGCTAGTCATACGATTCAGTACTAAACCATGCGCTTCGTTTCGCTGCAGCCATTCTACTCCTATCATTACGACAATACCGATGGCCATAAATAGCATTTCTTGCATCGGCAAAATATACGGAGCGCTCCATAAAGTCCCGCTGCAAATATTACAAAACACATCCCACGCTTCTGACAGGGACGGAGCACGGAAGATGATCCAGCCGATGGTGACGAGCACAAAGGTGACGAGCATCTGCGGCAATTGCGTCCAGACTAAAGGAACATCTTTGTATCGCTTCGATTTACCCAATAGGATCAGCGGTAAAAAGAGCAGCACGTTATACAATCCCCACACCAAATACGTCCAGTTTGCCCCGTGCCACAATCCACATATCAAAAACACAATCATCACATTCCTTGCAATAATAAGTTTCTTCTTACTTTCCACCGTACACCTTACACCATACACCACATTGGGTCGAGAACCGCCCAATGGTATATAGACATAGTCTCGGAACCATGAGGTAAGACTGATATGCCATCTTCTCCAGAACTCCGCGATATCCCGGCTGAAATACGGGTTATTGAAGTTCCGCATCAGCTTGATACCAAAGAGTTTGGCTGTACCGATAGCTATATCCGAATATCCGGAGAAGTCGCCATAGATCTGGAATGTAAACAAAATGGCAGCGAGCAGCAATGTGCTTCCGCTCTGCGTATCATAGGTTGACCAAACTTGATCCACGTACATCGCGCAGTTATCCGCGACTACTATCTTCTTAAATAGTCCCCACAATATCTGCCGCATTCCGTCCACGCCTTGTTCATAACTGAATGTTCGTTTCTGCAAGAACTGCGGCAAGAGGTTCGTCGCTCGTTCGATAGGTCCTGCAACCAGCTGCGGGAAGAAAGCCACGTATGCAAAGAAGGCAACAATATCGCGTGTAGGTTCTATATTCTTGCGATACACATCAATCGAGTAACTGAGCGCCTGGAAAGTATAGAAACTAATACCTACAGGTAGGATCACCTTTAGAGTGAACGAATGAAGGAGTGAAGGTTGAACGGACTCCGCAAAGAACGTCGTTATAAATTCTGTTACAAAGAAATCATAGTATTTGAATACTGCCAAAATTCCCAGGTTGATAACAATATTGGTTATCAGCCAGAATTTTGGCGATAGTGTACGGTGTATGGTGTAAGGTGTAAGGTGAATTAGCAAACCACTTGCGTATGAACAAAGCGATGTGAATGCAATGAGAATTAGAAACCTCCAATCCCACCAACCATAGAATACATATGATGCGAGAACCACAAAGAGGTTTTGTAGTTTCAGCTGATTCCGAAGCAGCCAGTATATAGCAAACACTATCGGAAGAAAGAAAAGATATTCTAAACTATTGAACAGCACCCTTCATCTTGCGCTTCAACTGCACAATCTTGTCCGTCAATTTCCTTCCAAGAATATGGTCACATATCCACTCTTTCATCAACTGTTTGCGCGTCTTTTCTACCCAAGACCCAGCGAAATGATGGATACAATAGGTGTTCTTGGTGAGTTTCAGCACACGTGTACTCGTCAGCGGACAGAAGTAGTCAACGGGGAAGACATGCATATCGTTTTTATAGACTTGATACTTCCCATTAATCACAAACCCACCGGCAGTCATGATGTTCGCAATAGGCACCGTATTGGGCGTCAGATCCAACGTACCGTCCGGATTGATAAAATGCTTTCCTTCATAATACGCCAATTGCTCTTTTACCCATACGCCATGCGGAGCGGATGCCATCAGTCCAGTCACAGGAGCATTAGCCATACTTGCCTCATATCCCGTAAATGCCGGGAGTTCCATCAGTTCGCCCAACGGACGCAGTATCTCCACGTCCGTATCCATATAAACGCCGCCGAATTTCTCCAATGCCCATAAACGAACTACATCCGTCACAAATGCAAACTTACGATTATCATACGCTTCACGCGCATAGGGATACATATCGAGATCGAATGTCTCTTCGTTCCATAAGCGCAACTCATACTCCGGTAGATACTTCTTCCAACTCTCAATGCATTTTACAGCCAGTTCCGGCATCTCTTTACCACCGAACCAGCAATAATGAATTATTTTCGGTATCCTACTCATATATTAAATGTTATATAATTGACTCATAGAGTCGCTTGTATTGTTCCGAAACTATTTCTATCGTAAAATTTTTCATCACTTTCTCGCGTGCCTTTTTACTCATTGCGCCATCTGTATTACTCGTCAAACACCACTCAATACCTCTTGCCAAATCATCACAATCTCGTTCTGCAGCCAAATAACCATTCTGCTTATGGTCAATCATATCGCTGTTACCTCCTATGTCAAATCCAACTACCGGTGTTCCACACGATAAGCTCTCCATAATCGTATTGGAAAGATTTTCATTAAGAGACGGCACAACCATCACATCCGCTTGTGTATATACATCAGCCAACACTCTATTATCATTTACGTATCCTAAAAATAATACCTCAATATGCTTAAATGCCATGGGCAAATCTTGTTGATTAGCACCAAAAACCGCCAATTTAGCCTCTATTCCTTGTTGATCTAATAACTGGAGCGCCTTTAGTAAATATGCAAACCCCTTACGGCTATCAGATGCTGCATTCATTGCTCCATAAAGAATAAGAGGTTTGGGTCGACCTGCTGATTTATCCAAAATAGGACGGAATAAGTCTGTGTCTATGCAATTGGGTATCACGTGTACCGGAAAACGTCCTAACAATGCACTCTTCTTTGCACACTCTCCCAACCATCTGCTGGGGGTGACGATATGCAAATCCAAATCTTTGTATGAGACTAGTTTCTTTTCAAATACCTCGTATGCCAGATCCCTCTCCTTTTTTGATCCCAGCATCGGACAGGTGCCGCAATGCGTTTGATACTTTTCGCATTCTACAAAGTAATGACAAACCCCGCAAAATGCCCAACTATCATGCAGTGTCCACACGATTGGTTTGTGTATCTTCTTTAGTTCGCGTATATCCAAGAATCGTTCATTAATCCAATGGAGATGTACGATGTCATAGTCTATTTTTTGGAATGCCCCATGAACTCTTGTACCACGTAAGTCGGACATGTATGCGTCTTGCTTCGTCCTTTTATAGGGCTTCCATTTGAAGTACTGCCATTTATTTTTAACCTTGTGGGCTATCCAATCGCATATTCGATAAAGCATATTCCGCGGGATAAAATTCGATATCGGCTTCACATCTTCAGAACTAGTTCCTTTGTGAAGCACTAACATTTCTGCATCAACTCCATTCTGCTGTACTCCACGCATAATCCGCATCGCGGCTCTAGCCGCTCCGCCATGACAACTTGATGTATTTACAAATAGTATTTTCATTCTACAATTTTCTCTCTGTTAACTTCTTCCTTATGATTATAATCATCGGTAATAAAACAACACAACTCAATCCACTAAAAACAAACTTCCATTTTGCGTCCAACACATTAAAAATATCACCCATTAACAAACGCGATACAAATAATAAAATTATCCAATGCAATATGTAGAAATCCATTGCATTGCGGCCTACCCATTGTAGCACGGAAAATTTCAATAACGGTTGTAGATAGTAGAATAACGCATCTATGATGAAACATCCACATAGAGCCACTCCTACCCCATGGATATACTCCCATATTGATTCTTCACTCTGAGATATATACCTAACCGCCGCCGTTGGAGTATGATTAATCCACAATAGCGTACTACATACAACCACTACGCTAACGATTATTTTCCAGTTCCCCTCATATTTGCACAGGATCTTCCCCATTGCAAAATAACATACTCCCATTATTCCACTTCCAATATACACTGGCACATATTCACTATTTATCAGCATCAACATCAATCCTCCTAACAAGCCTATAAAAAAACACATTAACACGCTCACTTTTTTCTCTCTTAAAAAGGCAAATAAACATTGCGTAGCAAACAGACTTGGCAAAAACCATAAAGGTGGATTACCAGGTATTGTTCCTCCCAGTATTAAACTTCGTATCGGAGTGTACAAATACGGTTTCATTGATGTCTCATGTTCAATCAGCATACATGCAATCAAAATAAGTTGTCCTATTAACCCATACACCGCGAATGGTTTTATGAATTTGCCCCCCCCTATATTCGCCGCCTCGCGCATCGTTCTTTCTTTACTTAACGCTCCTGCTTTGTAGTAGAACCAAGGCATAAAAAAGAATAAGATATTAGGATAGTCCAGTGGAAATCCGCTTACCTGCAAAAGATGTCCAAACATCATCCATAGGATCATTATTCCAGCAACGACATCGATATATTCCTTGCGTACTCCTTCTCTCATCTCTTTTTACTTATTGCTAGCGACTCCTCTATATACAATCTCAATTTTGAAATCTCCTTCTCGGTAATTTCAACTGGGTTATTCTTTAATCGATCCACGTTCACTTGGCTAAGCAACTCTTGCAAGTCTTTGCCTCTCGATCCTTCATATCTCAATCCAATACGATTGATATAATCAAGGAAGTACTGCCTAATATCCGCATCTTTATCAATACTCAACATCCAACGTAGTTCGTCAGATTTCGGATTGTTCTTTAGATTCAGTTCTGCAAAGAATGGGAACGTGATAGCCACAGCATGTCCATGTGGATAACCGCAATGCGTGGTGAATGCATAGGAGAATGCATGAGGTGCAGTTGTTTTGGTGATATTGATAGCACGTCCTGCCCAATAGGCACCATAGAGTAAATCATCCCGCAGACGCGTGTCAGTCGGATTCTCGATGCACTGAGGCAGCACACTATGGATATACGAAATGGCACGCAGCGCATACACATCACTCTCATCCGTTGCATTCGGATTCCAGAAAGCTTCTATGGCTTGTGCCAATGCATCAAAACCGGTACAAGCGGTTAGATAAGCATTGTTATGATAGGTGAACGGAGGATAAAGAATAGCAACATCCGGCAAGATATCATCAGCTTCGATGCTATGCTTTATTCCGTTCTTATACACCACCGCAAAGTGCGTAGCTTCTGCTCCCGTTCCGGCTGTCGATGGAATAGCCCACAGCGGAACATTTACACCTTGCTCTGCTGAGTAATGACGGATGAGTTTCGCCATATCCATCACGCTACCTCCACCGATAGCAATGATCACATCCGGCTTAACTTGCTGCAACAAATCCACGCCTTGCTGCGCTTCATCATCCTTTGGATTAACCGAGAAATCTGTAAATTCAGTTACTTGCAATTCCTTGCACACTTCCTTCATTACCTCCGCAGCACCGCAAGCTACATACGAACCCTTGCCATGCACAAGAAATACCCGTTCCGCATGCATCGAACCTAACTTGCCCCGCAAGATAGATTCTATATCGTCCGTTGTATAGTACAATAACTGCTTCATTTCTTCAACTCTTCCATTAAAGCGTTTTTGTTTTCTTGCGGAGTAGTTGTCGGACGACCAAGATCCTTGCGATTTCCCTTACGCACACAAATTTGCAGCAATGCCGGTTTAGCGCAATCATCCAACTTCCTAAGCGCAGCATGCAGTTCTTCGGCATTCGTTGTATTCAGCACCGTCTTATATCCCATCGCTGCACCTATCTGCGGAAGATTGATTTCCAATCCCACTGTAGGTTGTCCTCCTACGGAATCGTGAGCACCATTGTTATACACGATGTGGATATAATTCTTCGGAGCTTGCGATGCCGTGATAGCCATATTGCCCAAATGCATGATAGCCGCACCGTCTCCGTCAAATACCACCACCCTTCTCTCCGGCTTCTGCAACGCAATGCCCAGCGCAATCTGACTCGCATGTCCCATAGATCCGACTGTCAGAAAGTCATGCGCATGACCTTGATGTTTCGCCTCGCGGTACTCAAACAACTCCCGACTAATCATTCCCGTCGTGGACACCACGATATCATCCTCGCGCAACTTATCCACCACAATCTTAATCGCTTCCTCACGACCTAATGCCCAGTCCGAAGACACTTGATTTTGTAGTTTATACTCTTCAAACGTTCCCTTCCTTACTATCAGCGCATAGATGCCGTTCGTCTCCCGTATCTCCCGCAGCGCACCATCCGTCTGCTTCTCCCAATTCTCATCCAATACGGCATAGTTAATACCCATCGCGTCCAGCAGCGACAGCGTCACTTTTCCTTGCTTCACATGCTGCGGTTCGTCATGCACTCCCGGTTCTCCGCGCCAACCAATCACCAGCAGCAGCGGCATCCGGTACACATCCGCATCCATCAGACTCAGCAACGGATTCACCGCATTGCCTTCCCCCGAGTTCTGCATATAGACGCACCCCGTCTTTCCCGTTGCCAAATGGTAACCGGCAGCCAGAGCCACCGCACCACCTTCGTTCGCCGCAATTATATTGTTCTCACGCGCCACATTGTCCGTGATGTACGCACAGAGGTTCTTCAGCAGCGAGTCCGGCACTCCGGCAAAGAAATCCACGCCACCTTTGCGCAATCGCTCTATGAATTGTCTTGGTTCAATCATTGTTTCGTTCCCGGAATTAACGTCAATATCTCCTTAATCGGCATGCAGTACTCCTCACTCGCCTCCTTGCATCGGCCATGCTCCAGGATACTCTCCGCACAATGCACCATAGCCGGATACGCCGAACGCAGCATGTGGTTCGCGTAGATCACGATGTTCACGCCCCACTCCGCAAACTCATCCTCCGTGATATGATTGAACGTTGTCGGCACCACCACAATCGGGGTGTGACTGTCCTTCTCGCGGAACCGCTTGCAGAACTCGTGGATATCCTCTCCGTCCTTGTTGCGCGAATGAATCATCACACCATCTGCACCGGCTGCCACGTATGCGAAAGCACGTTCTAACGCGTCCTCCACCGGTTTTCCGGCAATCAGACTCTCTATCCGCGCAATGACCATGAAATCATCTGTAATCTGCGCTTGTTTACCGCTATGGATCTTCGCGCAGAACCCTTCAATCGTGTCCTGCGTCTGCACGGCATCCGTGCCGAACAACGAGTTCTGTTTCAGTCCCACCTTATCCTCGATAATCACAGCCGATATACCCAAACGCTCCAAGGTACGAACCATGAATGGGAAGTGCTCCAACTTACCACCTGTATCTCCGTCGAAAATAACCGGCTTCGTTGTCACTTCCAGCGCGTCATTCAGGTCATGCAGACGTGTCGTCAGGTCCACCGCTTCGATATCCGGTTTACCCTTGCTCGTCGAGTCTGTCAACGAACTGGCCCACATACCGTCGAACTCCAACTTCATCCCGTTCTTCTGCACGAACGTATGCTCCACGATCAGTCCGGTCAAACCGCTATGGCTCTCCAGAATCCGCACAATCTTCTTTGCGTTAATCAACCGACGCAAACGCTTCATGCGAATCTCCGGTGTCGTACCGATTTCCTTCAATCGCTCATTGAGCATCGAGGACGAGATACCCTTCGTGTAAGGCACGTCAATCACCTGTCCACCCCATTCGGCGATACAGTCGATGATGTCCTGACGCGTCTTCTGCTGCACTCCCGTCTTCCAGTCGTCGCCATGCACCACATAGTCCGGCTTCAGTTCGCGCAAGTTTGGACGATAATCCAAAGTCGTCTGCGGCACCACCGCATCCACGCCTTTCAGATTGCTCACGATCAGCGCTCTCTGCTCATAATCAAGGTACGGCAAACGCTTGTAACTCGCAATCGCAGCATCTGTCAACACGCCCACTGTCACGCGACCCAACTTAGCCGCTTCGTGGATAATATTCAAGTGCCCCGGATGAATTATGTCGGCACTCATTCCTACATATACTTGTTTTGTTTCCATATTCTAAACTTTAGACATTACTTATACGCATATCCGTGCTTGGGGAAATACTCATAATAAGGGGTCTCCGGATCAAACATAATAAAGTCATGTGTTGTCTTGTCGTCCGGTACTTGCATATAGTCTCCATATGTCTGCGTCAAGATATTATGATATCCCTTCGGAATACGCACTTTCAGCATCTCAAAATCTCGCTCTTCGTATTCTGCCCAGTCGGCTGCATTCCATGTCCATTTAGGATTATATCCCAGAATGACACATCCTACTCTATTCGTTTTCCCATTATAAGCACTTGCATACTTATTGAATCGTGCAAACAATTGCTCAGGATTAGGAGAACCAATTTTGCGATAATGTATGTAATGCACCAACATCTTTAATTTCGCAACGCCTCCCTTCTTTTCGCTTCGGTAGAACGTTCCGCAGAACCGCGCCATATACTGGATATTATGAAGTTTGCTCAAGTATCCCTTCAACCCTCTTGGAGTTTCGGGCAAGTAATCCAACGGATAAATATCCATATACATTCCGCAGTTCATACGCGATGCCCAATGTTCGGGACTCGCTCCCGTCGTCATACTATTGCTCAGACGAGAGAACATAAAGAAGAACCGACCATTATCTGTCTTTGGATTTTGGAAAAAATAGGGATGCTCAAACTCCTTTTCACCTATTTCCAACAACTTGTCATAATCCACACGTGGCATTACAATATCCACATCGTTATCCCATGGGATATAACCTTTATGCCTAATTACACCCAGCAGAGATCCAAATCCCACATACCAACATAGATTGTACTTTTCGCACACACGCATAAACTCATGCAGCAAATCAAGCTGCACAGCCCAAATTTTCTTCACTTCTTCAGATACACGATAGTCATATCGGACCTCATCTCCGAAAAATGATTTTTGTATTTCTAACTTTATAGGTAATGCCATTTGCATTATAAGTATATAAATTCATATATTCAAATTTCTACCCCATCTAACTCGCATTAAACACGAAAAATCGTGCGCGCCTTAATCAGCGCGCAAAGGTACAAAAAAAAATCCATATACACAAGTATATGGACATTTATTTCTTTTTTTTCTTCATTTTGTAATCATTCTTATCAGTTTTTGTTTACAAAGACTTCCTATTTGCCGTATTTTTCTTTCTAACTTCAGCCACCATATCGGTTTCTCATATTGAGCTTTTGCTTTCTTCGATTGCTTACTCCAATCAACTTTCTTAAGTTCAGCCGCAGCGGCATCATGATACTCATCGCTCAGCCAATAATCCATTAAGCCGTTGATACGCAATTTATCCAACAATGCCTTCCACTCTCTTCTATCGACTCTCGACTCTCGACTCTCGACTATCGATTCTATCTCCCCAAGATTGAAAAGCATATGATATTGCGGTGAGTGCAAATTTCTAGTCGCACGTAGATGCGCGGGCACATCATTATTATAATACGCGAGAGGTTTCTCGCAAAATGCGACCTTATATTGTAACGCAGTCTTTGCCCATAGCAAAAAATCTTCACCTAATTTGATTCCAACCGGAAAACCGCCCATCTCATCAAACACCTTCCGCGACATACACGTTGTAATGGATGTAACAGGCATCTCTCCATGTACATACGCTTCCGGATAGTTCATATACCCTCGCTCTAAGTTCAACGCCACATGCGTTTTACCCGGCTTGTAATATACATAGTTCGTTGCATATAATCCCGCATCGGGATATTCCTTTATTAGCCGATCCATCTCTTCTATCCACGTTGGTTCCCACCAATCATCTGCATCTAAGAAGCACACATACTCTCCCTTCGATTTCGCCACACCATTATTCCGCGCCGCCGCAACTCCCACATTCTTCTGACTTAAAATTTGAAATTTGAAATTATAAATCCTAAATTGCTCGACGCACTCCTTGACTACAGCAAGTGAGTTGTCGGTGCTACCATCATCCACAACGATACACTCGAAGTCTTTGTACGTCTGCGCGATAACACTTTCAAGTGTTCGTCGAACGTATGCTTCTTTATTATATAAGGGCACTATAACACTAAACCTTGGTCTCATCTTTTTATCACTTTAAGCGAATCCAAATCATGCGCCAATTTCTCAGAAATCAAATTTGCCCCACATTTATTGAGATGCGTCGAATTATAGAAGTATGTACTATCCTGCACTATCGGATGATCCCAGTAGTCTAATAGAGTAACTTCGGCTTCTTTTGCCACACTCTCATACCGCACACACATCTCTGTCCTATTGGTAAACCGTTCCTGCAACTCATGATAAATAGGCACTTTCACAAGCACAACTGTCTGCCCTTCTGCTTTCCTATCCATGATAAACTGCACGATTGAGTTGGCTGCGTCCGTGTCAAATGGCAACTGCACCGAATCTAGAATATTCAAACTCGCTCTATCCCAATCATATTCATTCCCTCTATGCCCCTTATATAAGCCATCATTCTCGAACGATTGTTTGCCAAAGAAACTTGCAATGCCATGCTCAATCTCTTCCCGATAACCGATATAACGCCACATCGGGCAGTACCGATCCATGAACGTCAGTTCCATGCAATCGCTTACCTCCGTCACTAAAGAGTCATCTAACCATCTATACGGAAAGAACTGCTCGCGTTCATAGGGTTGACCAGTCCTGTCAAATGAACCTTCATCAAACACGATCACCACAACTCCTGGTTTTTTCTCTGCATAGCGCATATAAGTATGATACCGCAACGGCTGACATGGCAACCACGGATGTCCGTCTATACCAAGATTATATGCACTTATGCCCAATATCGTATCCACCACACAAGGATTGAAACCTGCCCAACAGGATGATGCGCCGATAAACACCAGGTCATTATCCAAGTTCTGACCATTATAGATGTCATTCCATACGGCATATTGTCGGATGGTCGTCTTTCTAAGCCCTTTCGATACAATCACATCCCCTACAATAGCTATTCCAAGTATCAGGACGATGAACAAAACTATATCTCTTAAAAATCGCTTCATATTAGAATTGGAAATAAATAAATGTCTCTGCATGTCCTCCGACCCATATCAACAGCACAACCATCGCACCATAGATACAATACCGCAGTGCCTTACTCTTCACGCCATCCAGCACCAATCCATGTTCTTTATTCCGCTGTAGCCATTCAATAACCACCATCGTCAATATAAACAAGAACTGAGGAATATAGTAGATACGCGTTCCCAAATCAGGGATGGTGCATATACTCTTATCACACATCCCGCATAGATACGTCCATGCCAATTGCATATCCGCAGCACGGAAGATAACCAAACCGATTACTACCAAGATCAATGTCAACACGATTCGTCCGAAATCTTTCAGTACCGGCAAACCTAATCGATTCGTCTGTACCACATCATTCTTATAGAATGCACCTGTCAGTATCAATGGTATAAACAGCAAGCCATGATACATGCCATATACGCCGTATGCCCAATTATCGCCATGCCACAGACCGACTATCACGAAATTCACCACAATAGCTATCGTCATACCGACCTTGCCCCAATTGCGCATCTTGAGATTGAGCGGCATAAATACATAATCTGTCATCCATCCGGTTAAGGATATATGCCAACGGCGCCAAAAATCTGCGATATTGAGCGCAAAGAGCGGATAGCGGAAGTTAGGCGTCACCTTTAGACCTAACCACTTGCCGACACCAATCGCCATGTCGCTATAGCCGGAGAAGTCGGCATAGATTTGAAACAGATAGAGCACCGCTGCTACCATTAATGTACTTCCTGAATGTCCACCGACATTCTCCCATATTTGGTCCACATAGATAGCACAATTATCGGCAATCACCATCTTCTTGAACATGCCCCATAGAAACTGCCTGCTTCCGTCCACTGCCATGTCATAGTCAAATACTCGTAGCTTCGTCAACTGCTTCATGAAAGAAGGTCGATCAATAGGTCCGGATAAGATACAAGGGAAGAATGCAATATAGGTCGCGAACTGCACAAAGTCTGATGTCGGTTGAATCTTTCCATGCTGTACATCCAGTACGTAGGCCAACAACTTGAATGTGAAGAAACTAATACCCAACGGCATGATAATCTTCATCGTATGCCAACTCGTCTGCATGCCAAATAGGTTAAACAAGTCCACAAACGATTGGATGAAGAAATTCAGGTACTTGAAGTACAGCAGAAATCCTACACCTAATACCACACCGATTGCAGTCAACCATCCGGCAATCTTCTCGCCTTTCGCATCTTCGCGATCCCATGCCTTGCCGATATAGATACCGAGCACATAGAAGATAACCGTTGCTAATAGCAATATCGGCACAATCTTCAGACTCGCGTAGCCATAGAAGAAGTAACTGGATAGCAGCAGAATCCAATTTTGCAGCGTCTTGCTGTTCTTACCGGCAAACCAGTATAGAAAGAAAACAACTACAAAGAACAGGAAAAATGTAATTGAATTAAATACCATTAGCCAAGTTTTTTCTCGATACTATTTACAATCTCTCCTACGTTCTGCCAACTCATCATCTCACGGAGCGAGAACTTGATATTCAGTTCTTTCTCCATAGCGATAACCAACTGAGCATGACTAAGACTTGTCCATTCCTGGATGTCCTCAGCAGCTGTCTCATCCGTTAACAATATACTGTCATTTCCTAATTCTCTGCGAAAGATCTCTTGCACTCTCGCCATAATTTCATCTCTTGTCATAACTATTTAGTTTAATTTTTGTTTTAATGCATTACGATCCACTTTCTCGCTCTTATTTAGAGGGAACGTTGGTTCAAATAGGATTCGTGTCGGAATCATGTATGCCGGCATTTGAGTGCGCAGGTACTCAACCAACGGCTTCGTATCTTCCTGCTGGGCTTCTACGAACAATCCTATCTCTGTCAAGTTCTTATCATTCTGGAACGCAATCGCTATCACGCGTCGTTCGTTCTGGTAGAACGTACGTGCATGATGCTCAATCTCTCCTAACTCCACACGGAAGCCTTGGATCTTCGCTTGCTGGTCAATGCGTCCGGAATACATGATATTCCCGCTCTCATGCCAATAACACAAGTCTCCCGTATGGTAGTAGCGTACTCCTTCACGCACAAAGAATGAAGACGCATTCTTTTCATCGTTCTTCCAATATCCCGGTGTCACCTGATCTCCGGCAACGCATAACTCACCCTTCTCTTGTCCCTCTACCAAACTACCATCCTCGCGGATGATAATCGCTTGGACGTTTGCCAAGGGTTTACCAATCGAGATGATTCCGTTCAGACTCAGGTTCTCTCCTCCGCGCGTCAGCTTGTAGTACGTGCAGTAGATGGTTGCCTCTGTCGGACCATAGAAATCATAGATCTCCGTGTTCTTCGCGCAACCATACCACGCTTCCATCAAGTCCACCGGACAAGCCTCAGCCGTGAGGATACATGCTTTCATGCTGCTTGCATCAAACTCCTCGAAGTACGGACGCAGGTACGTCAGCATGGAGGGAGCCATCGCACCAAACGTGATGCCTTGCTCTTGTATCAGCGATGCGGCATAGAGGTACTTCACCTGTCCGTACGGTACGGTATAGACGCATGCTCCGCGTGTCAGCGCCACGAGGTAGGATTGCACCGAGACGTCGAACGTCAAGTCAAAAACCTGCATGCACCGGTCTTCCGGTGTGATGTCGATGCCGGTTTGCCAGAACGAGTCCATGAAAGCGGCTATGTTCCGTCGCGTGAGCTGTACACCTTTGGGGACTCCTGTACTGCCACTGGTGAACAGGATATATGCCAAGTCGTCTTCACTCGCCTCTGCCCAATCGTCGAGCAGATCACCCGTGTACGGTGCATCACACGCATCCAGCACGTTCGAGCAACCCACTTGCTCCTTGATGGACACGATACGCTCCTCCGGCCATGACGGATGCAGTGGCACGTATGCCTTGCCTTCCATCCAAAGCGCAAAGATCGACGCGTAGGTATTCAAGTCGTCATGCAGCGACAGTCCCCAGATCTGTTCGTCTTTCTCCGCTGCACGGATGACACTGCGGATAGCCGATACACGTTCCGCGAACTGACGATAAGTGTAGTACGTATCGCTAATATAAAATGCATTCTGCTCTGCGCGATTGCGGATAGCCTCCCGTACAGGAGTTAATATGTTCTTCTCAAAATTTTTCATGCTTGTATCATTTTATTGTGATAATATTTCTTATGATTATTTACTTTCTATATATTCAGACGCTAATTATCATATCTTCCATAAATGCTGCCCTGTATTCTCTATAATCTCTCCTAACTGATCGGACGTAACAAACTCTACATCCGGCCAGCGTTTCACTATCTCTTGCAGCAAGCGTTTGAATTCCGGCAAATTCCTATCCGTATTGATGCTATCAATCGAACCAATAAAGTTCACACGATGTGCACATATATTCGCAGCCTTACCCCACTTAAACGCAATCTCTATGCGCTTCATACAATCGCTAAAATAGTCCATCTCTGGTCGAACGGAAGGTTCAAAATGGCAATTGCGAAACAATCTAATCAATCCTGCTCTTGTACGAGTACCTTGGAAACCGCGTTTTAACCATACCACTCTTTCATCATCTCCTAATGGCATTTTCTGATCAAATGCTGCTTGCAGATACCGCACTCCCTTTTTCTTCAAGATTTGTTCTACCTTTGGATGCCACTCGTATGTAGGTACAATAAAAGATTTACTCTCAAAGCCAAATATCTCATTGAACATCCGTAGTGCATCATCTATGATTATCTCAAATTCCTTAATATCGGCATCCAACCCGGAATTAAAAGCACCCATGTAATACTCCTTGATAGAAGCATCCACCAAATCCGTCAGTCCCCATGTACCTAAATCAAATGCAGTACGTGTTATTGGTTCACCTTTGCGAAGTGTTTGCAACCATTTCTTCACATACAGGTGTTCCCTACCGTGACTCTGCGGATGGAATACTCCGGCAGCCATTCCTTCTTTCCACATTTCGAACGCACCTGCATGAGCTGCATCGCGTTTCAGTGTCTCTGTGAATGGTTCGAAATAGTACTTGGTAAACTCACTCTCCATGATTTTATCGAACACCGGATTCGCAGATAACGTATTAGCCGTTATTACAGCCGGATGTCCGTTCTTGTCCTTCACCGATTGCAGCACCTCAAACAAGTTCTCTAAGTCGTGCTTCGTAGCGAGATTATCAAACCGACAATACGGATCTTTATCTACGCGTATTCCTCTGCGCATAAACTCTTCATACACCTCTCTCGAAGGCATACGTATCGTTCCCCAATCATCCGATTCGATAACTACCAAATGGCGCTTCGTCCGCCACCCGAACATATTATGCAACTCTTTTCTTGTAGGTATCCACATATTCTAAAATCTTCAATAAAATATCTAAATTTTCACGCAGTGAAACAGTCCCCATCTCCGTATTGTACACTTCCGTCTTTTGGTAAGTCCATTCCTTTAGGTACTGAGAAAGAAATCTCTTGCACACTATGTTTTGGGAAATAAATCTCCTTCTTTAGATACTCCGCAAGCGGTTTATGCTCCGTCACGAATTGCTCCATCTTCATCCGCTTCACATGGTCACGGATCGACGCAAAGACTTTTGTCTTCTGTGCCTCGTCGTAATATAGATACAAAATATGCAACACATCTGCATTTTGCTTCATCAGATAGAATCCAATCAACTCTTCCTTATCCCATACCTGTACGGAAAACAATTCTGTATGCGATGTCTCTGCTTTAAACACCGGCAGAGTTCTATCAATTCGTTCTGCCAATGGCGCTGTATACGTGTACGGATAATGCAACACCCAGTTCAATGTTCCCTGCGTACGAAGCATATAATCACTTCCGCTATGAGCTTTAATGAACGCATATGTGTTTGCATCTACTTGTGGTATGTAGCGCAACGTATATTTCTCTTGCTTTGTCGAACGTTCTATCAAACGGTGTAAGCATTTTTGCGCAGAACGAACAAAAGCGACCATTTTGCCTTTAGGTGTACTCTTGTCTATCTTGCTCCCCAACGCATAGCGATGAGTATAGGTTGCCTTATGCCCAAAGTACGCAAATATCTCTACGGTATCTTCTGCACCCCACCGATCGAGACAATATTCTGCACCATACACCTCTACAAGACTACCAATAACAATTAGTCCATACCCATTGCCGCGATGCTTGGGATCACACCATAGAGTCGAGAACCACCAATAGCGTTTGTTATTAATCATCTCCGGAAAGGCAGTCGTATAGGCCACATTCTCTCCTTCAACAAAGATAGCCGCTACTACAGGATCATCATCCTTCACGTACGGATTATGAATAATTGCATACGCACGGAGTGGAGCGATTATCCGTTCCGACAATCCTTCCGCAGCATGGTTATGCTCTACCCATTCGCGCAGCTGGGCTACCGTATATAATTTCAATTCCGGCATTATGCTATATGTTTTAATGTTGAGTCAATCACCGCACCCATGTTACGCAATTGAAGCACCTCCATCATCTTAAATTTGAATCCATACTTGTCCTCTATAGCTGTGAGGAACTGCATGAAGCTCAAACTCGTCCATGTATCCACATCGGCGGCTTCCATTGTGTCGGTTATTACTAATTCCGGTTTTGCAAATATCTCTCTTGCAATCCCTTGAATCACCAATGTCAATTCTTCTCTATTCATATGTTTTGTTTATCAAATTCGTGTATTTATTTTTTTAGTATGTGCCATTTTTCGAGTTTAAATAATACTCGCTCCATGAAATAGACTAACCCATATAGATGATGCTTTTTAAGCCTATCCATTTGCATCATCTCAAAAGCGTACTTGTCATAGTCTCGCAATATAGCTGGCGGCAACACCTCTTCTAATACTTTTCTTCGCTCCTTCTTATCTAATTCTTTATGCGTCGAACTGATACCATGCACATCAAAAAATGCCACATCAACATCCACAAATATCGGTTTTAATTGCCCTACTCCTATCGCCTCCAAAAACCATTTCCAATCACTTACAATACGAAGCGACTCATCAAACATACCATATTTGTCTGCTTCGAATAACTCTCTCTTAAAAAAGGATGTCTCATGTGGATAGGACGACTCATACAATTGCAATAATGAATATTTAATGTCTTTTCCTTGGGGATAACGTCTACCTTCATCATCAATATCGATGCACGTTCCAAATAGCATTTTAGGATTATTATGTTTCTCCAATTCCCCCGCTATTTGCTCTAACACATCCGGTGCTGCATACCAGTCTCCGCTATTCAGGAATTGTATATAACCTCCCGTTGCCTTTCGAATGCCTTTATTCATCGCATTATAGATGCCCTTGTCTTTTTCAGACACCCAAATAACACTCTTACCACTTCCCTCTTCACTTTTAACTTTCGTAACGTATTCTTGAATAACATTCACGGAGTCGTCCGAACTGCCTCCATCAATCACGATATGCTCGATGTTATGATAATTCTGTGCAGCGACGGACTCCAATGTCCGACGCAGTCCCACTGCATCATTATAATTTACTGTAATAACTGATATTTTCATATCCTATTTTTCAACCTTTCATTTATTATCCTTAATCCGTTTATACACCATTAATAATCTATGTCGCCAATCGTTGCTATATAGCATCTTGAGATAGATGTAATTCCAAGTATCTCTTATCCAACCTTTTGATAATGCTTTTGCAAAACATTTGGCATCTAAATCTAAGTCTATCTGTTGGCTTTGAGGATGTGTCAATGGCATAATAGAGTATACCGGTTTATCTCCTCTTCCATCATTTTTTAATGTATGCGTTCCTTCAGCATCAAAACCAATGTTGGAAACTAAATTCACTTTCGGATGAATCGTCAACGCATTGTTTTTAAATAGAAGTATCTGCATTTGATAGTCCCAATAACTCTTCTTTTCCGTATCTCGTTGTGTATCGGATAACTTCACAAACCACCAGTTTGCCTCCGCCCTATTCCTAGTCAAATGCAATACATGTTTCCGAAAAGCCTTGGCATCCATATCTTGTAGATCCAAATCAAATCCATTCCACGTTCTACGCCATCCTGCCCATGCGCCGGTTACCATATAGTGACTAAACCCATACGAACCTTCGCACTTCCATCGATCATGATACAGCGTCGAGTTAATGAACTGCACACGTTCATCATCTTTATATCGCTCTAACAACTCCTCACAGTACCCAAAGAAATCCGGGTGCGGCAAACAGTCATCTTCCATCACTATCCCTTGCTCTACGTTCTCAAAGAACCATGTGATTCCCGCTTGCGGACCGGGCCCACAACCAAGGTTCTGCTTCTGATAGAGCGTATGCAACGTGAAATCCTTATGCCCTATCGCATACGGAGCGGTTAACTCATTGATAACATCCCGCACCTCTTGGCACTTGATTCTATCGTTATCATTCCCATCTCTCGCTCCGTCCTGGCATACATACAACTCTTGAGGTTCTTGTTTTAGAATCTCTGTCAACACGCGTCTGGTATGCTCCGGACGGTTAAATGTTATTAACAATATCGGTGTATTAAATGTCATATTCCCAATTACCAATTATCTATCATCTATAATCTATCATCTATCAAACAAATATCGTTATTCCATAACGCACTGCCAACCATGTACGCCAATTTACTAATTCTCTACATTCACTTATTGTCTTATCAATATTTTGAATATAGACATTTCGTTGAGGTCTCGACAGTGCCTTAATCTCATTCCTCAGACTAGTCAAAAAATTTGTTACCATTTGGTTTATTGCTTCTTTCGCCTCTTCCGTTTGCACGATATGTAGACATCTATGACAACGTTCAACTAAATTTACTCTCCATGCTAATCGCTCTGGAGACATTGGTGCTATTGTTACTGACTCTGTATTAATTCTATAGTCATATGCCACAATCGGAGAATACATCACTCTATCAGATGCTATAAATGCACGCATTATATAATCCGTATCCTCATACATGGCATTTTCTATAAACAACAACTCATTCTTTTGTAGAAACTCTCTATTAAACAGCTGTCTCCATGCACCACATAATTTATCATACCAGCGACACGATTTGTTAGCAAATAAATAGTCCTCACCTCTTAGTATTTCGTTATCTGATTTTTCATTCTTCCAAATCCTTCCTCCTCGAGAATAATCAAACTGCAAGATATCCACTCTACTCGATTCTGCCTGATTGAGCATATTTTTTAACACATTAGGATAGGCTGTATCATCACTATCTACATACCAAACATATTCTCCCTTCGCTTCTCTCAATCCGGTATTCCGTGCTCCGCCGAGTTTCTTATTCCGCTCATGACAAACCAGTCGTAGCGTCTTATACTCCTTCTGCAACCGCTCCACTATCGCCCTGCTCCCATCGGGGCTGCAATCATCCACGCATATCACCTCATACTCCTCCTGCGGAATATCTTGGTCATACAGAGAACGAATACATTCCTCAATGTATTTCTCTACATTGTAAAACGGCACTATGATTGATAATCGAATCATTTATTGTGAAATCTTCTCATTCTTATTAAAATCCTTCAAGAACGACCAAACCACCAATATCAGTAGTATTCCCACAGGGAATGCCGCAATAATAGTAACCGACTGCAAGCTATACAAAGTATTCTCTGCAAATAGCAGCGCAATCGGGAAGATGATAAACAGCACACTCCACAACGCACGGATATACTTATTAGGTTCCTCGTCCGGTTTCAAGTTCTTGTAAGAATAAGCCGAAGCCACATAAGTGATGCCATCCAGCGTCGTGCTGTAGAACGCAATCATCGTTATCGCCAACAATATCAGCGCCAATGCCGGTAACGGCAGCGTGTCAAAAATCATCATAATGGCATTGTACATATCGCCATTCTGCACTTCGCCAATCACATCCACACCATGCTTCATCTGCTGTGCCAAACCATAGTTACCGATGATAATAAACGACATGAACGTACCTGCCAATCCATATCCAAACGTACCAAGAACCACATTCTTAATCGTACGTCCCTTACTGATAATAGCTATAAAGAACGGAGTGGCGATACTCCATACCAACCAATATGCCCAATAGTAAATCGTCCAATCTTGCGCAAACGTATCATTCCGCAATGGGTCGATATAGGTCGATAGGCCCACAAAGTTCTGTACCAAATTACCAAGCGATGTGAATCCAGTCTCAATGATATATCGCGTTTCACCTCCCAAGAACAAGAAGTAGAACAACAGCGCAAAGAACAGATACGAACAAATCGAAGCTAACTTAGAAATACCAGTCAGTCCGAAAAGCACCGTAATCGTGTACACCGTGCAAATCAACAAGAGCACAATGATCACCATTCCTGTTGTTGCCGGAATACCAAGCACTACCGACAATGCTCTGGTCAGCAGTGGAGTAGCCAACGAAAATGTTGTAGCTGTAGCGCAAACAATCGCAAACACAGCCGTGATGTCCACCACATATCCCAACACACCATCCACATGCTTTCCGAACAACGGACGCATAGCCTCCGAGAAACGTTGGCGTTCACGCTTCCGCACATGTATCATGTATGCAAAGCACACGGCCAACACCACGTAACTTGCCCAAGCGATTGGTCCCCAGTGGAACAACGTGAACGTAGGTCCCCATGTCTGCAAACTGCCTAACGATGCCACATGAGCCTCACCTCCGTACAATGCCCATTCGCACAACGAATAGAACAGGATGTCGGCTGCCATCGTGGACGTGAAAATCATCGTTCCCCACTTGAAATTGCTGTACAACGGCTTGCGTTCGTCACCTAACACCGTCTTTCCGTACTTGCTCGAAAATGCCCAATACAAAGCCGTTAACACACACCCGATTCCGATGAACGAATAATACAATCCGATGGTGTCGCCAAAGAATGCACGCCATGAATCTACTGTCGTTTTCGAATGCTCCGGGAAGAGCATAAACACTGCCATCAAGCATAGCACGATGACAAAAGGTACAATTGTTGTTACCCAATCAATTCGTTTTACCCAATTTTTATCTGTCATAATAACTCTAAATTTTTCATTGCACGTTCAAATCGCATTCTTCCGTATCCTCCAAAGTCATCGCCTTTGGCTTCTTTAATTACCGTCCATTGCGCCCAAAGGTAATCCCACAAGACCTGATAGATCAACAATCGCTCCGGCAAATCAGCAGGTATCTTTCCTTCAAAATAATGCTCCAGTACGATATCCTGACTTTCCTTACTAAACTCACTCTCCAAGAACAACGCAGCTAGTTCTGCCACCGGATCATTCATGCCGCTGTACTCCCAGTCAATCAGATAAATCTTCCCATTCACATCCTTAATGAAGTTCTCCGGCACACCGTCATTGTGGCACGGTTTCAACTCTACCCCAATATGGTTCAGTCGGTGTTCGAGCGCAATAACTTGCGAATACCCCCCCCTGTTACTATTATACATCTTCGCTCCGGATTTCTCCATCAGGAAGTTGTATTTATCAATCTCGTGGAAGATATTGAAATCATTCCGTTCCCGCACTCGCGAGTTATGCAGCGTACGATAAATAGCCGCTATCTGCTCCAAATTACTTGCCTCTTGAATGCTTGTCGGATTCAGTGTCTCAGCATTCTCGATATAATCCACCAGCTTGATACCTGTCTTCCGATTAAAGTACTCAATCGTCGGATGAATACCCATCTTCTGCGCTAACATCGAGTTCAACTCCTCGTTCTCTCGCTCCACCATTCCATCCGCTCCGTTTCCCGGAATACGCAACACATACGACTTATCCCCGAACAGCACTTTGTAGTTGAAATTACTCATTCCACCTACCCTGTCGATCGAGAAATCAGTCGGTGCTGCATCAGGAAAAATCTGCTGCAAGTAATCTATGATTACACTCTCTTTTAACATTTCGTTATTTCTCCGTTTTTGTATAAATACTCAGTCCCTTCATATAGGAAGGTTAATGATTGTCCTTCCGTTTCTTTCGTTTTCTTGAATCCGCTCAGTTCGCTCTCTCGGCATTGCAGTTCACGACTAATCGCCTTCACTATCGCAGAATGCGTATCATCCATATACGTCTTATCAAACATCCTTAGTTCGTCCAACGAATCAAACTCCCTCAATTCCTCATCCGCAAACCGCACCACTTGCATCATTGGAAATTCCTGCAAATGCTTGATATACACGTCTTCCCAATACATCTGCTTCGTCTCATCATACGCATATTCTCGCGTCAGAATCTCTCCAAACATCATTGAAAAATCTTCGCTGAAATACGCAAATCCAGCCATATACCATGCATCCGCACCTCCTATTTGCACTGCACGAATACCATCCTCTGCATCCAATTCCAAGCAGTACTCATTCGTCTTTCCTGCCGCATAAAGAGCTGCGTATGCGCTCTGCTGCAGATCCTGCAAGAACGGATTCTTCTCGTAATACTGATCCGAACAGCAGATATACGTATTGCACAACCGATCCACTACGTGGATCATCGACGAGGTGTTGTTATAACGCGTATAGTCTTCGTTCTTCACAAACTGCACGCCATACTTCTCCCCAAGATACGCAAACTGCTCTGCCATATATCCCACAACAATCGTCACATCATTCACTCCGGCTTCGTGTAACTGCCGGATCTGACGCTCAATCAGCACTTCGCCCTTCACATCCACCAAACCTTTCGGTTTCTCGTAAGACAAAGGCACAAAGCGCGAGGACGTTCCTGCTGCTATGATAATGGCGTTACGTTTCATTAGAATCCGAAATAAGCCGAAGCCGTGAAATAGAATTTATTCCGATACGGGTTATACACTAATGCTGCCTTCAGCGGCAAAGTCCACCAATTAATACGCACATTATACGTATATTGCAGCATCACATTGCTCACCGAGAACTTCTTCTCATAGTCATTATAGAAACTCTTGTTCGGAGACATACCGCATGCAAGAGCCACACGATGATCATTCAAGAAATCATAATACAGACCTAACTCGATGTAACTGGAATATGCATTTTTCGTTGTTCCCGGCAATAAATCTGCTCCCGCAACATATGTGGAAGCTAAAATCCAGAACGGCAATTTCTCGGGATAATATCCAATAACTGCCTCCAGATAATGTCCTGTCTCTCCGTGCTTGAAATTAAAATAATTATCATTCTCTCCTACTGCTGACGGATAATAGTAGTCATTCAAACCAATCGTCACACCGTAAAACGAGTAACTGATACCCAAATCCACCTCCGAGTGACTACCGTTCACAGCATAACCACCCATTGCATAGATATTAAGTCCCCATTTGTTAAAATAGATTTGCGGGAATAGTGTCGGGGCTGTACCATATTCGATACCACGCCACATGTACTTCGTTTGCAACTCAATACCCAAATGAACAGGTGATTCTTTTAACTTTGCACCCCATGAATTACGCTTCGGTTTAGCCGTTGAATCGGCTGCAGCCACCGCTGCCGAATCCGTCACTTTCGCGGCTTCGTGTTCCACAACCTTTGCCGCCGGTTCTTGAATCACTACGGCTTTCGCAATATACACAGTATCCACTTTCGTCACATACACCGTGTCATGCTTCACCGCTTCCTGTGCGTAGCTTATTACACAAAAAACCGGTAATACGAATAACAATGAGATACATAATTTCTTCATAATGCTCATATAGATTTTAAAATATTCTCCAATTCATTTTTAACGACTTTCATGTCTACTCCATTTTTCTTCGCCCAAGTGTGAAGATTTCCACGTCCCATATCATGGTGCAATACTCCTGACTTAGGAAATGACTTATAATCAGAATAACATTCTGCCACATGCGACTCGCTCTTATTGGGAGCTGCATAGTTTGCGCCCTCAAACGATATGGTAGAAAGAGGGAAGATGCTATCTTTTCTAAAACAATAGGTATGATATGGGTCTGCCAAATACAAATACTCTGTTTCCCCATTCGCATAGACCTTATCCCAATTCCCACATTTCGAATAGAATTCCATCGCTTGTTTTACCTCTGCATTAGATGGCATATCGGTTCGCATCTCATCTAGCGCATAAATATCCAACCATACTCCTGTTTGCTGATGACGATAACCTAATCCTATAGCCTTGGAATTAAACGAATCTTCTGGACAATATACATCTTCCTTGATATCAAAAGGCCAATCGCCAAGTTCCTCTCGTAATACTTGCAGCAAGTTTTGATAGTCACTCCGCGTCATTGAAATATCCATATCATCATCCCACGGAATAAAACCATGATGACGAACTGCTCCTAATAAAGTACCCCAATCTAACCAATAGGTCATCTTATGTTTCTTGCATATTTTATCGAATATACGCAATAACAACGCATCACATTCTTGCATGATTCGAAGATCCGAGTTAGTTGTCGGAGGCAATGTCGTTACATCATTAAGGCTATTAAGGAAATACTGTAATGTATCCACCTCTTGCCGTAGACTCGCCGACAAATACTGCTCCTTACGTAAATCTGCTTGCATCTTATCTATGCCAAGCATACGCCAAATCCCACTCCTGATTTTTCGAAAAATAATATTCATTTCTTTATTGCCTTTAGTTTCAATAACATTCTTACTATCCATCCCATCTTTCCGTTCTTCAAATACTCATATTCTTTTTCCACTCGCTCCAATCGTTTTAACTCACTATAGTCTCTTCTCACACGTGGCATTATGCGCTGACGCACTCCCTCTCTTTCTTCGTTATGCGCTTGCTGCACACGCTTCGAATTACTGATTCCTTCTCCATCAAACAATGCTACCACAAAATCCAACGGCTCATAACTCGCATTCTGCTTCATGATCGCATTGAAGAACCATTCCCAGTCCGACACAATGCGATTCCCCTCATTATACATCCCGAACCGCTCAAACGCATCACGCCGGATAAACGTTGATTGGTGCATAAGTGTATCATCGTAGAAGAACGAATAACTCAACTCTTCCTCTTTCTTCGGATAGATCAAATGCCCATTTGTTTCTTTCTCTATTCCTGTTGCAATATCTGTCTTTATATCTGCCTTATAGAAATTCTCCACCACCTCCGCATTCTCCAACGCATCTCCGCTATTCAGAAACAACAAATACTCCCCCTTCGCCATCCGTATCCCCTTGTTCATCGCGTTATAGATGCCTTTATCTTTCTCAGACACCCACTTTATTTGAATGGTGGATTGATCAATGGTGACGCTTTGCTTAATGGTGCTTTCGTATTCCTTTATCACATCCACAGAACCATCGGCGGAGCCACCATCTACGATAATGTGCTCAAAGTTGCGGTTGGTTTGTGCGGCTACGGACTCCAATGTTCTCCGCAATCCTTCCGCGTTGTTATAATTGATTGTAACGATTGATAGTTTCATTTTGCCTATTGTTCTCACCATTCCTATCATACATTCCTAATTTTCTTTGCCGGTACTCCCCCAACAACAGTCCGTACCTCCACATCCTTCGTCACCAGCGACATGGCTCCCACAACTGCCTCATCACCTATCGTCACTCCCTTCAGCACCGTCACATTGCTCGCCAACCAGCATCGCTTACCAATCTTAATCGGTGCAGTAGGCGCATCAGCCGTACTCCGCTGCTTGGCTCTCTCCGCTGCATCCACGCAATGGAAATCCGTACCGTAGATATTACAATTAGCCCCGAGCATCGTACCCTCACCAATCTCAATCTCACTACATGTCACGATACTCGCACCACTCATCCCGACTCCATCGCCAATCTTAATCACCGAACCGGGACCCTCAGCCGACAAGATTACCGGATGATTAACACCCGCTGAATTAGCCGTAGCCTCCGACACCAACGTCACTCCCTTACCGATGATGATCCTTGCGCCCTCAGCACGCTCTATATCCGGCAGACCAACCAACCGCACATATCCCAACTCTGTCTCAACGCCTCTCCGACGCAGATAATCATAGTCCGCCTGTACCTTGCGGCGTGCCAACTCCTCCTGACTCGGATGACAGAAGAAGTCCTTAATCGGCAACCATATATTTTCTACTCGCTTATACATACGATTTACAGATACATCAAACCAAAATACCGTTGATCTACCGGAATACCCTGCGGCGTATAATTACCCTCTACATTTAGCTGCACCGCATTATTCGCCTGCGCCAGATAACTTACCTTCGGATGCGTCACGTCTATTCGCAAGTAATACACGCCATTCGTGAAACCGGCCGGCAACTCCACCTTCTGTTTCAGCACAAAATCGCTGTTGTTCACCTCCAGCGTCTCACCCGTTGACAGCGACGGAGTCTTCTTTGCTACCAGCACATCATTCTCCGTGAAGAAACACAACTCCAGATCCATCGGCACATGTCCCTTATAATGTCCCTTTACCTCCACCTCAATCGTCCGGTTCGGCCACTGCAAATCCACAATATTTGTCTCCGCACCATTCACCTTTACTTCCTCAATCTTCAGGTTCGGATCATTGATCTGGAACGAATCGATGATTGGTTGACCTTCGAACAGCACTGCGTTACTCAGGTACATATCAACCGTATCATTCACATCACCCATAAATTTCACTTGACCTTTCTCCAGCAACACTCCGGTCGTGCAGAGTGCACGGATGGAGGCCATATTATGACTAACGAAGAGGACTGTTCGGCCTTGGCCTTGGGAAACGTCTTTCATCTTACCTATCGCTTTCTTTTGGAACTCCGCATCGCCGACGGCGAGGACTTCGTCCACCACCAATATCTCCGGCTCCAAGAACGCTGCCACCGCAAATCCCAGTCGCACCGTCATTCCCGAGCTATAACGCTTAACCGGGGTGTCGATATACCGTTCGCAGCCGCTGAAGTCGATGATCTCATCGAGCTTGGACTGGATCTCTGCGCGGCTCATGCCCAGGATAGCTCCGTTCATGAAGATATTCTCACGCCCCGTCATCTCGCCATGGAAGCCGGTGCCGACTTCGAGCAGGGAGCCGATACGGCCGTGGGCACGGATGGTACCGGTGGTGGGACCAGTGACGCGGGAGAGGAGTTTGAGGAGGGTGGATTTACCGGCGCCGTTCTTGCCGATGATGCCGACGACGTCGCCTTGCTCGACCTTGAAGTCGATGTCGCGGAGGGCCCAGACGTAATCACTCGCTCCACGAGTGGAACGATCATTAACCTCCCCAATTTTTAAATAGGGATCTTCTTTATGTAACACGTTCGTTATCCAAAAACGTCTTATATCATGAGACAAAGTTTTTGTACTAACTAAGCCTAGTCTGTACTGCTTACTAACATGATCAAATTCTATGGCTGTTGGCATAATCTTTGATTATTGTTTATAGCGGCGTTGCCGCGGTTTGATGTTTATTACTTCGTTGTTTATGTTAATGATCGTTCGTGTATTGCTTCGCGGTTAGTAACTTCGTTGTTTATAGCTGCGCGTTTATAATGTTTATAGCTGCGCGGTGTATAAACGTCCGGAGGACAATCAACCTCTAACGCACTTTAGTGCTATCAACTTGAAGCGTTTATACGGCGTGAGGTTTATCGCTGCGCTGTTTATTATCGACGAAAGTACGTCGAAGCGCGTACAATTTATACGAGATCTTTTCAATCTGCGGTTGTAAAGCATTATACTGCTCCTGCGAGATATAGTTCAAGTCCATAGCCACCTGCAACTGGCTTACCACTTCCATCAAAGAGCCGTACGACATCTCCACAAAATGAGCCTTGTCCTTGGTCGATGTACGTGACGTCCCCTCGGCGATATTGGACGTAACAGAGACTACGGCTCGATGGATTTGGTCCGTCAGAGCATAACGCTCAGACTCAGGGAAACGAGCCGAGAGACTGTATATTGCTTTCACCAAAGCACGGGCTTCGACATATACATCCAATTTTTCAAAACTATATTCTTTCATTGCGTTGCAGTTTATATGGTGTGAAGTTTATCACTTCGTTGTTTATATGGTTTGGCGTTTATTGCTTCCGCTGTTTATACACGTCCCAACGGGACAATCAACCTCTAACGCACTTTAGTGCTATAAACGCCCCTTGGGATTATCATTCATTGGTTAGCTGTTTTAACAATTCAATACCCTTTGGGGTGAGGTAATATTTTTGGTTCTTGCTCTGAGGTTTGTCGGGAATAGTGGGAGCAATAATACCATCAGCCAACATAGGCTGGATAGTTGTACGTCTGAAATAGGTAGCATCGCTCCTATCACACAATTGACGCATTTTTAGCGCAGACATGGGACTACGCAATGCTTCAAGCAGCGAAACTACTTGGTGACAACTTAGTGAGTACTTAGTGACAACTTGGTGACAACTTAGTGACAACATAGTCTCTACTTGGTCACTTACTTGGTCACTACTTAGGACTGATTTATCAGAAAGACGCTCAATGACACACTCATGCTTCTTCGTCTTCTTGTCGTAGTTGATGCCCACGAGGAGGACGGAGCCGACATGGTCAAGGAGCATACCGGCATAGCGTTGCTCTTTGATTTGGGCAATGGCTGTGTCGGCTGAGTGGTTAAACTTCAGTTCCAGCACCACTGCCGGTTTGTCCACATTGCGGTTCGGCAAGAGGACGATATCGGCAAAACCTTTACCGGTTGGGAGTTCACGGATCATCGTGTAATCCTTACGCGCTGCCACGTATGCCAACGAAAGCACGCAAGCCAACGAGTTCTCATCGTTATATTGCAGGATAGACGTATTGTCTTGATGCGCATCATCGATTGCTGTTGCCACAGCCTCCGCATTACCAGCCAAGGTATCGGCCAACAGCCGTTCTGAATCCATCAACATCTTCGTCACACGTCCCCACTCTTTCTCATCACGTATCGTCCGCTCAAACTCCTGCTGCACCTCATAGTTCGGTATCCGAACCACTCCACGATTCTCATCGTACGACAAATATCCCAGATGTATCAGCAACGTCAGCACCGCATCACGGCTATTGATCTCATGAATGTCATTCACGAAACGCCCCACGTCCACTCGCACTTCCTGTCCGGCCAACAACTCCACCACCGAATCCTTCAATCCCTCGAAGTTCATCGAGATATATCGTTTCAACCCCTCATACGTCGTTGTTGCTGTCCAGTAACTGCCTATCTTCCCGCGGTTCAAAGCACGCATCACCGCAAACGGATTATAGATCTCCTTTATCTCACCCATCTCATATCCGTCGTACCACTGCTTGATCTGCGCTGCATCCATCTTGAATTTTTTGCACAGCGCTTGCACCTCATCCTTGGTGAAACCGAAGTATCCTGCTAATGGCCCCGGATTGATCATCGAGAACTCTTCAAAGTTATTGAGCGCAGACTCAGTGTTGTACTGTTTGATGGGAAGGATGCCAGTCATATAGACACCGGCAAAGATTCTGTCCGTAAAACTGGTCTTGAACATACTCCGCAACCAGTCTACGTACTGCCGTATCACTGTCTCGTCATCCATTTCGCGCAAGATAGCGTCCCATTCATCCACAATCATGACGAACTGCTTCTTCGTATGCCCCACTACCGACAGCAATAGTCCCGGCAAAGTATCATTCTCCTCAAACGGCACATCCGGATAAGTTCTCTTCAACTCCTTACTCAGCGCATCGTTCATCTCATGCACCACTCGCTGCCGATCCGATGTCAGTTCCGAGGTGAATCCACTCGCATCCAAGTATATCACCGGGTATTTGTTTAGATGCGGCTCGTAGGATGGGTCTTTGGCGATGTTCAGGTCTTGGAAAAGCGCATGGGAATCCACACTCTCGTCGTAATAGGCGTTCAGCATTTTGGCTGCGATGGACTTGCCGAAACGTCTGGCACGGGTGACGCAGAGGAACTTGCGCTGGGTCCCAAGCACTTTATTGACATACGCGATAAGCATGGACTTATCGACGTACTCGTCCTTTCGCACGGATTCAAACTCCGCATTGCCTATGTTGATATATTTTCCCATTGTTGGTGTGGTTGTTTGCGTTAGTGCTCTTGTACGTACGTATATGCATATGTGTGCGCACAAGGAAACCGGCTGCAAAGGTACGAAAAAAATTTGACATATACAAATATATGAGGAGAAAAGTGCGGAATTTATTGATTTTGCAACAAAATTGGCATGTTTTGGTGAGAATGTAGGTGAAGAATAAGAGATTTTGAGGAGTATCATGTGGAGTGTCATCATGCGCACTATCATGCGTACCATCATACGTACCATCATGCGTACTTAGAGCATCAACATGTCGGAATTTCCGACAAGTTCGAACTACCGAGGGATGCTCGCTACTTAGTGAATAACTTAGTGAATAACTTAGTGAATAACTTAGTGACAACTTTGTGATAGCTTTGTGACTACTTTGTGAATTTTCGGACCTTACTTTGTGAATTATCGTCAAAAGAAAAATCGGAATTTCCGAATTTACTATTGGCAACCGGTAACAAATTGTTACCAGTTCAGTTAGGGGACACATTGTCCCCCACCTAAGAAGTAAAGCACATCCGCTTTACTTTTTGTTTGTAAAGCAATTCAACTTTACTTTTGCTCATGAAGTTAACTTCAGTCGCAAAGGTATTGGCAAATGATAGTCATCGAAATATCAACGCATTACGACGATGAACATCGTAAACAAAAAAAAGCAAGCAACAAGGCTTGCCATATAAAAAAAAGAAGCCTAAGCGGCTTGGAGGAAGGATTGGGTTTGGCGACTTGCCATATTATGACTAACGAATAAAACGGTTCGGCCTTGACCTATCGCGGAACTATCCTCGATACATGTACCATATAACGTTTTCTTTTTCGTAAAAACTCAAACGATTATTTGGTAGGAAGTACTCGGATGTTCTCGCTCCTCCCCATCGCAAAGTCATGCTGCTTTACGCTGGGGACCCCAGTTGGCACTGAGTGCCCTTATCTTTCCGTCTTTCATCTTACCTATCGCTTTCTTTTGGAACTCCGCATCACCCACGGCCAGCACTTCGTCAACAACCAATATCTCCGGCTCCAAGAACGCTGCCACAGCAAATCCCAACCGCACCGTCATACCCGAGCTATAGCGCTTGACCGGGGTGTCGATATACCGTTCGCAGCCGCTGAAGTCAATGATCTCGTCCAGCTTGGACTGGATCTCTGCGCGGCTCATGCCCAGGATAGCTCCGTTCATGAAGATATTCTCCCGTCCCGTCATCTCACCATGGAAGCCGGTGCCGACTTCGAGCAGGGAGCCGATACGGCCGTGGGCTCTTATGGTCCCTGTCGTTGGACCAGTTACACGTGAGAGAAGTTTGAGAAGTGTAGACTTTCCGGCACCGTTCTTGCCGATGATGCCGACGACGTCGCCTTGCTTGACCTTGAAGTCGATGTCGCGGAGGGCCCAGACGTATTCGGAGTTTCCCTTCGAAGCACGGTCGTTGGTTTCGCCGATCTTGAGATACGGGTCCTCCTTGCCAAGGACGTTCGTGATCCAGAAGCGTCTGATATCGTGGCTCAGGGTCTTGGTGGAGACCAAGCCGAGGCGGTATTGCTTGGATACGTGGTTAAATTCTATTGCTGTACTCATTCTTTTAAAAATTTTCTGTTTTATTTTTTTTATGTAACCAAAAAAGAACAATCATCGAGCCCTGCGTCTCTTTACGCAAAAGATCATCAGTCTATTCGTAAACAAGTTTCCAATATACTGCTTATCTTTTTCGTCTAATCGATCCTATGAATAGCATCGATTGATTGTTCGTAAAAAAAGTTCAAAAAATGTCAAAAAAATTCAAGGCATTGTGTGAACTTCTTTTTGTAGCTACAATACGTTTTATTTCTAGGTAACCAAAAAAGGCAGCAGCAGTTTTATTTAGAAAATCAAAAAAACGTTCCATTACATTCCACTTCAAAAAAGCTATGCAGCGTGTAAGAAAACATCAGCGTAGTAGTTAAAAAATGCCGGGTGTCGTCAACTGCAAAGTATAAAAACTTTTTTGGTCTTTTTTGAGAGACAAAGTCGTTTTTTTGGAAGTAGCCGACAGTACAACATCGTGTACTGGTAGAGCGGGATTGACGATTAGGCTGTCTAGGAGTCTTGCTCATAAGCAGACTAATGGGCAATTACGCTCAGGCCGCGTGAGCCATAACCATGCGGCCTGGGGGCTACGCCTTTTTGGGTTACAATAATTCAAAGATCTTTACGGTGGTGCCATTTTCAGGTAATCAAAAAAACGGCAACCTGACTTTTGGGGCCAAAAAACTAAAATACCTCGATTTGACCATTGTTGTTGTGGAACCGCTCCAGTTGGACCTTGGGGCTGGTGCCAAAATTTACAAGGAGCGCAGCCGGATAACCGGTACCACGAAGGTAACCGAACGTCTGGTAATGCTCCTTCTCCGTCAGTTGCGTTAGAGCCTTGCACTCGATGATGACATTGCCGATGGATGTCTCCACAACAAAATCCATCTTGAGGAAGGCCTGGAGCGGCTGGCCCTTGTACATCGGATGGTACTCGAGTTCCTTATGGGTGGATAGTCCGGTGCGGTTCAGCTCGTTGAGGAGCGCTTCCTGGTAGATGTACTCAGGGAGTCCGGGACCCAGGGTTTTGTACACCTCGAAGATAGCTCCGATGATTGGGTAACACGCGTTGACGAGTTCCGTCTTGCGGGGTTCCGGGACCATATGTATTGTTGTTTTATCTTGCATTGTTTACAGAGTGTTTACTGACATGTTTACTGAGGGGTTTACTGACATGTTTACTGAGAGGTTTACTGACTCACCCTTTTCCAAATTCCTCCAAAGTCTTCTCCTTCTCGTATAATAACACCAAGCGCTTGCAATTTCTTTGTATCCTTGTATATCGTTTGACGACTTACACCAAAACGCTCTGACATTTCATCATACGTAGTGTTCGGATTATTAGATATCCATTCAACAATGGCTTCTTGACGTTCATTCAACTTCGTACCGGTCCACGTTTCTGGTCCACTTTTCTGGTCCACAATTTGAGAACCATCTCCGCGTTCAATAATCCAATCGTCTGGTCTGCGGGTAGTGGTGGAGAAGTTAATACCGATGAGGATCTTTTCGCGATTATCGAGAGACCAGGGGAGAGCGTACTCCTTAGATTTGATTTGGTCAAGGGCGATGCGAGCAGTGGAGTCGATCTTGCATTCGATGATATAGACGAACTTGTCCGTACGGAGGAGTAAGTCGATACGGCCATCAGAGGTTTGGTACTCGGCATCCACCTGCAACCCCATCAGCTTGCAAAGGATATAGAGGACGTTACGGAAATGAGATTCGGGTGTAGTTTGGGCATCGTATTGGAAGTCCGCGAAGAAAGACTGCAAACGCTGGAGGAACTGCTCCACGTTGCCGGAACGGAGATCATCCACGAATAAGTTGATAGCCGCTTTGGTGCGGTTCTTCTGCACCGAACTATAATACGGAAGCAAGAACCGGAAGAAGCCTTCGTTCACTTCCTTATTTGGGAAAGTGAGCCAAGTCTGCTGCGCTTCTTCGTCGCTTCGCAAGATAGACAAGTAGCCACTCTGGTACAGCAAAGGAATGATGCTATCACCACTGCCATCTTTGCTATCCAACGCTGCGGTGTCTATCGATTCCTCCAGATTAGGCAGAGGATAGTGATTGCGCTGGAATAGTTCCACAAGCATTGTCGGAGTGCCAGATTCGAACCAATAACTGTCCATCACCCTTTTCGACAAAGCACACATCAAACTAAACGGATTGTACAAGCCAGGGGTAGCATCTACAAAATGGTATCCGTCATACATGCGACGCAAATCTTCACGTACTGCATCGTACGAGAGCTTTTTCTCGTCCGCATACCGCTGGATATAGGGAGCAAGGACGGTGTCCACTTCGTTATCTGTAATGCCACATATTGCCGCATAGTCCCTATCGCGGGAGATGTCGTTGAGATTGTTTAGGTCACTGAAGATACTAACTTTGCTGAACTTGGTGATACCAGTGAGCAGCACAAAGCGGATGTACTGGTTCATTCCTTTTAGCACGCCATAGAAACCGCGCAACTCCTTACGATACTTCTCCTGACGTTCCGGATCATCTATCGCTTCCAGCAACGGCTTGTCATATTCGTCTATCAAGATTACGACACGCTGGTTCGTCTTCTCGTAGGCACGTCGAATCATTCCTTTGAAGCGCAAAGCTATCGTCTGCTCCGTTTCACTCGCCCCAAAAATCTTTTCTTGGTTAGCCAGATAATCATTGAGCATCGTTTGCAGATCCGACTCCGAATCGTAGGACTGAAGACTAAAGTCGATATGGAACACAGGGTGAATTGGCCAGTCGTGCTCCACTTTGCTCAGGAACAAGCCTTCGAACAGTTGACGCTTACCGAGGAAGTAGGCTTCGATGGTCGTCAGCAACAATGACTTACCGAAACGACGAGGACGGGAAAGGAAGAAATACTTTCCTTTCTGCGTCATTCGATAGATCAGTTCCGTCTTATCGACATAAAAATAGCCATCCATTCTCAGTGTTTCGAACACCTGTTCGCCTATCGGCAGTTCTTGCAGTTCCATTGGCTTGCTCTGTTTGGTTGTGGTGCTTCACATGTACGTATATGTACATACATGCACACACAGCAATTCGAGCCGCAAAAGTACAAAAAAATTTTCATATATGCAAATATATGAGGAGAAAAGTGCGGAATTTGTTGATTTTGCAAGGGAAATGGGAGGTTTTGGTGAATTTGAGGGAGTTTTATTGTGGCGATATCGCCATAGATAGAATCAGTATCCGAGGATTACTCAGCAACTGAAATGGTTGTTTCCATTTTGGAAAGAACCACTTAAACCGTGACGATTTGTCACGCTTTCGAACTACTGAGGAAAGCTCAGCAATTGGTGACAGATTGTCACCGGTTCAAGGTAGGGGACAAATTGTTCCCCCCCTTACAAAAAAAAAGAAGCCTACGCGGCTTTTCTATAACTTTCTTTCATTCCATTCTCCAGCAATACTCTTTTCTTGCACAGAGGTTGAATTGCACTTGCCATATTATGACTAACGAAGAGGACTGTTCGGCCTTGGCCTATCGCGGAGCGCCCAGACGTAATCAGAGTTACCCTTCGAAGCACGATCGTTGGTCTCGCCGATCTTAAGATACGGGTCCTCCTTGCCGAGGACGTTGGTGATCCAGAAGCGGCGGATGTCGTGACTCAACGTCTTTGTACTCACCAATCCGAGGCGATACTGTTTACTTACATGCTCAAACTCTATAGCTATGTTATTTCCCATTTTGAAAATTATATTAATTATAACTTTTTTGAAATCATGATTTCATCATCTTGTTTCTTGGCTTGATAATTTTTAGTCGAAAATAAATTTTCACTGAAAAATTCCCAATCCTATAAACACTACCTCCGTAGTCATTTCAAAAAAGAGATTATATTAAAAATAGATTTTTCTTGTTCAACTTCGTTGTTAGTTTTATGCTAGCACACTCGCTGCATAGTTTTTATAATTATTATTTTTCTCCGTTGCGAGATAGATAAGCAGGATTGCTGCTGCGGACAGGAGATAAGAGTGTCTGGGAGCTCGCTCACAAGCAATCTGATATCCAGTACGCGTAAGGCCATATGGCCGGGATCTATCTCATAACGGTATTTTTATTATAATTTTCAGTTTCTAAAAGGCTACCATCTTGAACGTTTTGGGGTCGTAATGGTACTTTTCACATTGTGCGTACACCGGTGCAAAATTATAAAGCACACCATACTGGATGCCGGTGAGGCGCATATAGTTCCAGAGCTGTTGGCGATGTGCATCGGCGAGATTATCAACGGCCTTACACTCTATTAAAATAGGTTGGTCGCCATTCATAACACGGAAGTCAGCGAAATGACGGTGCTCAATGGTGTGGCCCTTGTAGTCGGCCGTGAACAGGAACTCCTTGTCGAAGGGGATGCCACGGAGCGACAGTTCGATAGCCAGTGCGTCCTGGTACATGTACTCGTTGAGGAAGGGTCCGAGGTGTTTGTGCACCTCTTGGCACGCACCCAGGGCCGGGTAGACGAGTTGTTTGTATGTGGATTTGTCTGCGTCAGTCATTTATCATTCTCCTCGTTATCTTCAAACGGCAATGTCGGCAAGGCGAATCGATCAAAGTCCGATTCAAATAGCCGATCCTGAATGACGCGGTACTTCTCAAACTCTGTCTCCGCATACTCCTGCGCTGCCTCGTGGGTCACACTTCCGGCATCCGTCAACAACGGACGCTCATCGCTATTCAAATAGGCATCGATACGCTTTGCCCAATCCTCCATCGTCATCGGGATATGGCGTTTGGCACGTGCCTCCGCAAAATCCAACACAGCCGACACAATATTGCCCATATCCTCCAGTTCGTTCTGCTTCAGATAGTTCTTCGCGATGCTCACATCTGTCTTGACAATCTTACCACTCGGCGCATTCTCCCACGTCGTCAGTCCCATGTGCTCCTTCTCCGCACTGGCACGCTCCATGATCAGTTCGGCTGCCGTATGTTGGTGCACCGCGTAATGCATCTTGTTCTGTATCATCTGGAAGAACTGCCGCGTCATCGGTGCATCCTTGTCGTAGTCCATGCTGGTGGCATAAATGTCCGTCAACTTCTGGTAGAATCGACGCTCGGAGAGACGAATCTCATGGATCTCAGCCAACAAGTGTTCGAAGTAATCCTCGCTCAGGAAGGCTCCGTTCTCCATGCGTTTTCGGTCGAGCACATAGCCTTTGATGGCAAACTGACGCAAGACGCTGGTTGCCCATCTGCGGAACTGGGTGGCGCGAATCGAGTTAACGCGATAACCCACGGAGATGATAGCATCGAGGTTGTAGAACTTTGTCGCGTATTCTTGCCCCGTTGACCCCATGTGTCGGAATTTCCGACATGTGGTCTGCTCGTCCAATTCTCCCGTCTGATAAATATTCTTCAGGTGCTCGGTGATGGTTGTGCGTCCCTTGTCGAAGAGCGTGGCAATCGCATCTTGCGTTGCCCAGATATTCTCATCATGATAGAACACCTGAACACCCTGCGCCTTATCTTCGGCTTGGAAGATCAAGAACTCCGCAGTGGAATTACGTATTTGAAGTTGTTTGGACATATATTCTTGTTTGGTCACCGTACGCACATGTGTACAATACATGCATACATGCACGCACAGCAATTCGAGCCGCAAAATTACACAAAAAATCCCATATACGCAAATATATATGGGAAATTCTTTCAAAAATGTTGATTTTGCAACGAAAACCGACGATTATTCGGTGTAACGACGATTAATTTCGTCCCAATTGATGATTTGCCAGAGAGACTGGAGGTGGGCCGCACGACGATTGCGATAGTCGATGTAATAGGCATGCTCCCATACATCCATCGTCAGCAGCGGTTTCAGGCCTTTGGTGACGGGATTTCCGGCATTGGGTTCTTGGGTGATAACCAGTTTACCATCTTTGTCTGCAGCAAGCCAAACCCACCCCGAACCGAAAAGCGTGGTACCTTTCTGCTCAAACTCCGCTTTGAAGGCTTCGAACGAACCGAAATCGCGGTTGATAGCTTCGAGTATCGCACCTTTCGGCGTGTGGTTGTCGGCTGCTACCGGAGAGAACTGGAGGAAGTACAGGTTGTGGTTCAAGATCTGTCCGGCATTGTTGAAGATAGCGCCTTGCGATTTGGCGACAATCTGCTCCAGCGGCATGGACTCAAACTCCGTTCCGGCAACGAGTTTATTGAGGTTATCGACGTAGGTCTGCAGGTGCTTACCGTGGTGATACTCAATCGTTTCCTGACTAATCACCGGCTCCAACGCGTTGGGGGCGTAAGGGAGCGTAATGAGTGTAAATAATACCTCGATCATAACGTTTAAAGAATTAAAGAGTTAACGAATTAATGGTTAATAATTTTCCGCGAGTAACTGGAAATAGGCTTGAGCGTGGTGGCAAACGGGACACTCTTCGGGTGCAGCCTTGCCGACAACGATATGGCCACAGTTGGAGCACTGCCAGATGCAATCGCCTTCGCGCGAGAAGACAACCTTATCCTCGATATTCTTGAGCAGTTTGCGGTAACGCTCTTCGTGGTGTTTCTCGATCTCGCCTACCATCGCGAACTTGGCAGCAATCTCGATAAATCCCTCTTCCTCAGCCTCTCTCGCCATGCGTGCATACATGTCCGTCCATTCGGCGTTCTCACCTGCAGCAGCGTCTGCGAGGTTGGCAGCGGTGTCGCTGATCTTGCCTCCGTTGAGGTATTTATACCAGAGTTCTGCATGCTCTTTCTCGTTAGCAGCAGTTTCCTCAAAAATCTTGCTAATCTGCACATAACCATCTTTTTTCGCCTTCGACGCAAAGAAGGTGTACTTGTTACGTGCCATTGATTCACCGGCAAAAGCCTCCATGAGGTTGCGTTCGGTTTTTGTTCCTTTGAGTTCTTTCATAAGTGTAAAAGTTTAATAGGGTTAATATTGGTATTTATCCTGCGTAGTTATTACGATCGAGGGAACGGTAGGATATCGCTTCGAGCATGTGTTTTTTCTGGATGTTCTCGGAGCCTTCCAAGTCTGCAATCGTACGAGCCACCTTGAGGATGCGATCATAGGCGCGAGCCGAGAAACCCAGCTTGGTCATCGTGAACTCCAGCAGTTTATCTGACTCGGCATCCAAGGCGCAGTACTGACGAACCATCTTATTGTTCATCATGGCATTGCAATGCACGAGTTTGCTGTGCTTGAAGCGCTCAGTCTGAATAGCTCTGGCTCGGAGAACTCGTTCACGAATAGCAGCGGACGTCTCACCCGGTTGGTCGTTACGTAATTGCTCATAGGGTACCGCTTCTATCTCGCATTGGATGTCAATACGATCCAAGAGCGGCCCGCTGATTTTACTCATATACCGATGCACTTGAGCCGGAGTACAGGTACACGGATGCGCAGGGTTGTTCTCCCCGTAATGGCCACACGGACAGGGGTTCATCGCAGCCACGAGCATGAACGATGCCGGGTAGTCTACTGTCTCTTTGGTACGAGCCACGGTGATATGTCGATCCTCCAGCGGTTGACGCATTACTTCGAGCACAGAACGCTTATATTCAGGCAATTCATCCAGAAAGAGCACACCATTATGGGCCAATGAGATCTCACCGGGATGAGGGTTCGTGCCTCCTCCAACGAGTGCCGTGTCGGTGATGGTATGATGCGGACTTCTAAACGGACGCTGCACAATCAAAGCACTACTGGCGCCTTTCTTCTTGTTCGTCAGACCCACGATGGAATGGATCTTGGTCGTCTCCAAGGCTTCTTCCAATGTCAGCGGAGGAAGAATCGTCGGGATGCGCTTGGCAATCATTGATTTACCGGCACCCGGAGGGCCAATCATGATCATGTTATGTCCACCTGCAGCAGCAATCTCAACGGCTCGGCGCACTTTGAATTGGCCACGCACATCCGAGAAATCGACATCTGTCGGGAAAGCCAACTCATCAAACAGTTTCTGCGTATCTACCTTGGTTGTCTCCCACGGTTCATCCGGATGTAACTCATCTTTGGGTTCGCCATTCAGGAAATGAATCACCTCTTTGAGATTCTTCAATCCGTACACTTCTAATCCATCTACAACAGCCGCTTCTTCGGCATTGGCTTCCGGCAAAATGAGACCCTTAAATCCGTCTTTTCGTGCGCATAAGGCAATCGGTAGCGCTCCGCGAATAGGTTGCAACGAACCATCCAGTGACAACTCACCTACCATCATATAGTTAGCCAACTCCTTGGCTTTCATCTTCTCCCCTCCGGCCAACATACCTATGGCTAAGGGGAGATCATAGAGCGAACCTTCTTTTTTGATATCCGCAGGAGCCATGTTGATGGTGTAGGAACGGTGAAGTGCCTCTAATCCGTTGACTGTCAGCGCAGCCATGATTCGTTCATGCGACTCTTTGACGGACACATCCGGAAGACCCACCATGATAAATTCAAAGCCAGGTTTGGAGTGCACCTCAATCGTCACTTTCACTGCTTCGATACCCACAGGAGCGGCACTATAGATCTTGATTAACATACGCGTACGTTTAAAATTATGCGCAAAATTACAAAAAAAATCGCATATATGCAAATAATTTTGTATTTTTAGATAAAAATACAAACTATACACAAACAAAGAGCCTCGGTATCGAAATGATATCGGGGCTCTGAAAGTGGCGGCTACCTACTCTCCCACAACGCAGTGCAGTACCATCGGCGATGCTGAGCTTAACGACCCTGTTCGGAATGGGAAGGGGTGGGACCTCAGCGCTATAACCACCTAAATATGGGGT
>Ga0247610_10000305_pt1 | contig 76589 bp, 91 predicted proteins | sample 174DNAGHGhighgp2_FD_193483 | JGI IMG/M metagenome (GOLD analysis project Ga0247610, IMG submission 193483) | Sheep rumen microbial communities from Palmerston North, Manawatu-Wanganui, New Zealand - 1742 DNA GHGhigh gp2 | ecosystem: Host-associated > Mammals > Digestive system > Stomach > Rumen...
TCTGGCAAGCATATTGTTTCTATTACCTTCATCAGTATGGGATAGAAACCATCTGGTGATAGCATCTACATTACCATACTTCTTGTTATCTGCTTTACGCTGCTCATTCTCAGCAGTATCAGGAATGAATGGCCTGGGGTCTATTAAGTCTCCTTCTACATTCTCAAATACATCACCATTATTAGTATTCCATCCTCTTGCTATATCCTTGGTTTTCTCATCTAAAACCAGAGGAAGAGACTCATAGAAGTTAATCATAAACTTAGAGTAATCTTCGCTGTTAAGAGATATGGTGTATTTCATAGGAAGAATAACCCTGAACCTTTCACATACCTTACCATGCTTCTCTTTGTTATGGTTCTTGCTTGTATAGATAACATACTTAAAGTTCTTAAAGATTTCTCTTACTGTCTGAACTGTATCTCCATTATCTAAATCCAGAACTAACAGATTAAATGGTCCAGTAACAAATTCCTGGCTTCGCCTGTTACCTAGAGAAGGATTAACAGGGTCATAGGTAAAGTGATGAGCAGACCATATTAAACCATCAGCAGAACCAAGATTCCTTAACTTATTGAATGGTACAGTCTTGTTATCAAACCTGTAGCTAATATGGTCTGAGATAGAGAGTATCAATTCATTAAGGTCTGTATTCCTATAGGATTCTCCAATAAGGAAATCAATCTTACTTCTGGTAACAGTCTTAATAGTGATGTTATGAGTATATCCCCATTCTCTGGCTCTCTCTATCAGTTGGTCCTGTGTAGGCTTAGAACCCTTAAAGAATGGAAGTCTCTCAGCCAAATCAGCCTTGTGCATAGGCTTACCTTCACTGACTAAGAATTTAGCCAGCTTAACATAGGACTTCTCCTGATGGAGTATCTTCCATAAGTCTTTACCAGAGTCTTCTGCTACCTTAAATGCAGCAAGAAGATGTTCTTTAGTAATCCTGTCACTGCAATCAATGAAAGCATATGCTCCTGCCAGTCTAAGAGCCTTATATGCTCTAGTCTGGATTTCAATCTTATAGGTGCTGTCTGCTTCATTGGTGTACTCTGTAGTTCTCTTAGCACCCCAGAGAAGATACTCATTGTAGAGTAACCTGCCTTCCTTATCTAACAGCAGCTTCTTATCATAGTAGTTCTTATTAGCAAGTTTGCTAAGTGCTTCTACAAGACTGTTATTGATGTCTTTGTTAGTACTGGCATTCTGCATTTCATACAGTTGTTCAGCAGTAACACTGGAATCAAATTCAGAACTATTACCAATAGCAAAGAACATTCTTCTGGCAAAACCAGATGAAAGGAATGTCATAAAAGTCTGTTCTGTTTCACTGGCATCAAAGAGTTTAGTAGGGTCTCCCATCCAGAGATAGTTTACAGGAATAGGAATATCTCTCTCTTCATATCTCTGGTTTTCCTTAGTAGCCTTAGTAATGGATGCTTCAATAGAACCCTTATCAAAGAAGGATAAACCCATGCTATTAAGGTCTGCATTACCAAGGAGATTATGACCAATCTCATCTACCAGAACATTAAGACTTCCACATCCTGCCAGTTGTACTGCTTTTCTGGCTTGTCTTATTGCTGCTTCAGTACCTTTACCAATTCTCCATGGAAACTGACCATAGGAAGAATACTCTTCATTGATAAGGTTCATGGCTTCTTCAAGAGGTAAACCAGTAGAAAGAGACTTGATAGTAGCAAGCTTGTATCTGAACTCTTCTCCAATATCAAAATAGATTTCCTTACGGAGAAACAGATTCTTAAAGCCAGCACAGAGTTCATCCATAATATCTACAGAGAAATTCTTACCTGCTCCTGAAGGCATAACACCACAGGAATACATGTTAATGATGTACTTAGTACCAGCATCATCAACAATGGTATTTCTCATATGACCTGCCATCTGACAGAAGTTATTGGCAATAACAAGCCTGAAGAAGTTATCAGCATTGTAGTTACCAATTCTGTTTCTCATCATATTAAGAATCTTCTCTTGCAGAGGATGATACTCTGCTTCAGAAATTAACTGCTCTATCATCTTTTAATACTCCATTTCTAATAAACTCTTTGTACTGAGAACACATAGAACAACAGTTACAGTACTTACATCCTACTGGTTCTTGCTGCTTAAGAAGTACCTTACCTTTACCCTTGGTTTGCATATACTTAAGTGCTTCAAGCTTGTTCTCAAAGTTCTTATAAGCCTTAGTGGATGTCTCAGTAGCAAAGTACTGCCATATAGGCTTATCTATCATAAGAGTATGGTCCTCACATCTGGGTAATTCACTCAGATTTTCAGAGTAATACTCTATGTCTCTAATTCTCTTGAGTATCATTTCCTCAGTCTCTTGCAAAGACATTAATGGCACATTGATACTAATAAAAGGATGCTCAGGATAACCATCAATGGAATGAAGAAAATTCTTATTCCAATTAGTGAAAATATAATGAATAACACCATGCACATCATTTGTAATCAACTCCGGATTAAGCCACCTGTACACAGATAACTGAATTGAATAATCCTTAATCTTGTTCTTGTTGATATAGGTATATACAGATGTGGACTTGAAATCATGAATGGTGTCATTCACAACCAAGTCAAACTGACCTGTTATATTCCATCCGTTAATCTCCTTAGTTACTCTCTTCTCAAACCAGAGATTAATATCATCCTCATTAGGATTTTCTGGATTAACCTTAATCTTATCTAACTTGTTAAAGCCTAATGCTTTAAGTCCTTCCTTAATAACATTCTCATCCTCCCATACAGCCTGTATATCTCTATGCAGAGCAGTACCAATAGAACTGCTAAGCATAGTACTGATGTCTACAGGGTCTTCATTATTAGTCCTGCTCATAAGTTTGCTTAATACAGTTTGTCTTACACTTCTGACTAAGCCAGATGCAGAGAGATAATTACCATCATTACTCCCAGTGTAAGTATTGCTTGCTAACCAGCCTGCAATAACCCAGTCTATATTTAAGTCATTTTTTACTTTCACGAATCACCTCAATAATTTGTTCTTTAGTAGCACTATTAGGAATCTCTGTACCATGACTCCAGTTAGGATAGAAGATTTCCAAATCACCTCCCAACTTAACTTGGTCATGTGCTATGTCTGGATGTTCCTGCCATTCCATAGCCTTAATAAGTACCTTATTAAACCATTCAATGACATCCAAATCATCCTTAACAAAGAAGTACAAAGCATCATGTATCTGAGCTACAGGCAGTATGTCTGTCTTGTATCTACTGTTCCATACTTTCTCCATAACTTCATTAGCACTTCTGGAATTAAGTAAACACCATGACTGACCAAGAGCATTACCAACAGTTCTTCTCTCTTTAGCAGCCTGTCTTAAGCCATGAATACCATCAGATACAGCACCTTTAAGCAAGGGTGTTCTTAATCTAAGGCCGAAGGCCAATGTAGCATATCCATCTTCCTTGGCTTTATCTATCTTGTTCTTAACCCATTCATCACTCTCTTTATACAGTTCATGGTATCTCTGTTCAGCCTGTATAGCTTGTTCTTCAGATAGACCACATTCAGTAACAAGAGCAAAGTGAGTACCTGCATAGGTAAGAGCAAAGGTAATACCTTTACTGGCTTGTCTTAGTTCTGGATACCTTTTCTTTATTGAATTGATGATTTCTACTTCTTTCTCTGGATTAGCTTCTAGTTCTTTTGTTACATCAGGCATTTGTTCTTTGAAATAAGAATATGCTCTAAGGCAATGACCATCGAATGAATCGGTATAGACTTTAAGCTTCTGACTGTCTTTAGTAGTCAGAGCACTTATCCTATCCTCAAGACTCCTTTGGTCTGCACCAACAAAGATATAACCATTAAGACTACAGAATATCTTCTTTACTGGTTTAGCATAAGGAGAACCAGTAGAAGGCAGTTGTTGTAGATTAGGACCTGAACTGCTTAATCTTCCTGACCTTGTACCACAGAGATTAAAGTTTCCATACAGTGCTTTTCTTCCATTTACAAGCGGAGCGTCTATAAAGTTCTTTAAGAAAGCAGTAATAATCTTTCTTACCTTACTGTACTCATAGATGTTCTTAAGAATGTCTTTCACACCATCAGGTGCTTTAACCACTAATTCTTGCAGTGTATCTCCATCTACAGCAGGATTACCCTTATCTGTATAGGAGAGTACTGGTAAGCCAAGAAAGTCATATAGGAACTCTCCTAACTGGCTTCCTGAGGCTATATTGAACTGGTTAGTTTTGAAGTCTTCTATAGTCTTCTGTTTCTTTTTATGTGTCTTGTTGTACTCTGCTGCATTTCTTTCTTTAAGCTTATACTCAAACTCCTTAACAATAGGATTACTAAGCACAGCACTCCTAAAGGAATACTCCTTAGAGTTAAGGAAAGCATCCAGAGTATTTATCTCTGCTTCATCCATCCTCATACCTACTAACTGAGTCTGAGTAAGCACTTTAAGACTGGGAAGCATAAGAGTCTTATACAGTTCTTCCTGCTGGTCTTCGACCATCTTTGGATAATAAGTATTGTAGACATACCAAGTAGCCAGTACGTCAGTAAGGTTATAAGGTAACAGTCTTTCAAGAGGAATATCTTCAGCACTATCAATATCATCCTGTGCATAATCACCAGTGTATTGATAAGCCAGATACTTTAATTTGAGATTAGCTTTACCAGTAGTATTCAAAGCCAGATAAGCAATAACCTTAGTATCTTCCAGATTATTGAATACACAATGTAAACCAGTAAGCATTCCATTCCAGTCTTCTAAACCAGACATGAAACACTCATGAATGATAAACATGGTATCAAAGGAAGCATTATGAAATATCTTCTTACCCTTGTATTCAAGGAAATATCTCTTGAGCAGAGGATAGTCTTTCTGGCTTATTGTAATAGCAATGCCATTATGTATATCCTTACCAAAGGCAATGCTAATCATCTTATCCTTGTAGAATTTAAGACCTGTAGTTTCAATATCTATAGCACAAGCTTCCCATGTAAGAAGCTCATCTATAATCTCATCAGTTAAGCCAGTAGTACTGTATTTAGCATCATGAATAATGTCACTGCCTATCTCACTGTTAGTACCAGTATTGATATAAGCATTAACCTTCTCCATAATGAAATTAAGTCTTTCTTTCTGAGCAGGGTCATACATAATGCTTAAGTAGTTAGGTATCTTAAATGCCTTACCTAGTATGGTATTTACTACTACACCATCAGCACCTTTCTCTTTAGTGAGAGACTTAAACAATTCACTGTCAGCAACCAGTACTACCTTAACTGGTTCCAGAATATCATTTATCTGTTCAATGAATTCTTTTCTTTCCTTGGCTTTCAAACCAGAAGGAATCCCATAGCATACATAGTTATGCCCATAGTAGAAGGTAAGGTTTTCAGTAACAACCTCAGACTCCTTAATAAGGATAGCCTTCTCTGGTGTTCCTTCTGTTACTCTAATCATTTATTACTCCCATCATAGATGTAGATACCTTCTTTGGCTCTTGATAAAGCCACATAGATTAACCTGGTTTTAGTACTCATTACTCTACAGGTCTTAATGTCTCTCATATCAATAAGGACATTGTTATAGGTACTGCCTTGTGCAGCATGAACAGTACATGCCATGTTGTCTCTCAGGTCAGCAATCTTTTCCTTGAATAAGAAGTAGTCCTTCCATGCCTTATCCTTAGCAAACTGCTTAAGAAGTGTTCTGTAGGTATCTACATTACAAGGCATAAGGAAGTCACCACTCTTACCCATGATGTTCACTCTCCTCACCATGAAACCACTAAAGCCATAGAGTTCATAGGGGTCAGAGATGTTACTTACTACTCCCTCTTCTTCAGCATAGAGTCTGCTCCTGTCATCATTGTAACTTTGGCAGAAAGACTTAGAAACAACTAAGTCTCCTTCTTGAATGTCTACAGGTCTGTTAGTCAGTTCTCTGTAGTACCTGTTGTAGGCAATGACTGTCTTGTTGGTATAAGCCAGTATCTTATCATCAAAACTCATAGAAGTAATTACATCCTCTATTTCCTGCTTAGAATGCAGAATTTTGATGTTTTCTGTTGGGGTAATAGAGTCTATCACCTTAGCCAGTTTGATGTGATTTCTGGCACTCTCAATCAATTCTATGAGGTCATCTTTCTTCTGTCTTACCACATCAGTAAGTTCAATCACCTTAAACTTCTCAAAGACATTAATACCACCCTTAACAGCAGGTAACTGATTCATATCTCCAACAAAGATAATCTTACATCTGGTAATGTTGGTAGTAACAATCTGGAACAGTTCCCAATCCAGCATAGAAGCTTCATCAATGATGATTACCTCATCCTCAATGCTCTTGAGGTTTTTGGTATCAATGATGTAGTCACCTTCCTTAAAGGTAACTCTCAAACCAAAGTGACTGAAGGTAGTCTCACCACCAATAACATTAGCAGCCTTATTGGTAGTAGCAGTAAGACTTACCCACTTATCAGTAAGCTGAGGAATGATGTTCTTAATGAAATAACTCTTACCTGTTCCTGGCTTACCAGAGAGACAGATATATTCTTCAATAGGGTCATTCAGAAACTTCTTAATTGCTTCTCTTGCTTTTAACTGGCTATTGGTCAGCATAGTAATTCCTTAATTAAAAAAGCCCCTATCACTAGGGGCTCAACACATGCCACGAGGTAGAATTAAATCTTATCTTTCAAATGTTTCAAAAGAGTTTTCTTTAATAGGGCTATAGTCACTTCAGCTCCTAAGTAACCAAAGGTACCTGATATACAGAATGCCACAGTATTAGGTAATTCAAAGTATATACATAGCAAACCTATTAAGAACCCGGCGAAGCCGCTAGAAAAACCCTTTACAAGAAACATCTTAATTGAGAATTCTGTAGTGTTACATAAGTAGGAAACAAACCCTCCTATTACAGCCAAGAGTCCATATAGCGCAGCTCTATATAACTCAAGCCAGTCTTGTTCACCCATTGAGATATATTCCTTCAACCTTATCCAATATAGCTTTAAGAGGTAATACTCCTTTGGTATCCAGATATTGATACTGAAGTTTACTGTTAAACACATTAGTTTCTGCATTAGCCTCTATATACAGAGGGTCTATCATACAGCCTACTATGTTCTCTGGTTTCTTCAGCTTAAACTCAAAGGGCTTAAGATATTTATGCAAAAACAGGAGTTGTTTAGCTCCTGTCCACTTGCTTAATGTATTGCTCTTGATTCCATAAGCTTTAGCTACTCTAGGCATTAAGTAGTAATACCCTGTCACAGGCTTATGCCAGAAGAACTTGAACTCATGATTAGGGTCAAAGCCAGATTCAAAGCCAATATAGGCAATAAGATAATCCAGCATATGATCTCTTAAATGATAACGCTCTTGAAGCTGTAACAGGATATTTTGCTCTTCCTGAGTAAATTTATTCTTGTGAATCAATTTAGATGAGCTACCTTACCTTTTGTTGGTTTATATCTATCATTACCATAGATAACCCAGAATACTTTCTTTCTAATGTATTCTACTGGGTCTTGGCAATAATATCCATCAGTAAGGATAATGCTGAAGAGACTCTTACTACTATTAAGGTCTTCGACCACCTCTTGAATACTAGTACCTCCAGTACTCTTAAACTTAAGCTTAGGAGTCAACTGAGTAGCAGTAGTGATTTCTCTCTTTTGAGTAATGTAATCAGAGAAAGTATTAAGATACATCTTCTCAAGATTCAAATCTTCAAAGAGTCTCTTTAACTCACATACAAACTTACCCAGTATCTCCTCATCAATAGAGCCAGAAGCATCAATATAGACATTTACAGTAGACTGACATGCTTCCTCTGCACAGAGAGATGGCATATACCAGTCCTGTATTCTTCTATTTGGCTTAGCCCATGAGTAATCACTAGGCTTGAAGTTATTGGCAAAGTTTCTTAAGAGAACTCTCCAGTTAAGAGTAGGTCTGAAGAGCTTCTCAATAGTCCTGCCGTAGTCACTATTGCAGTGATTAAAGGATTTACTGGCATTCTTAGAAGCTATCTCTCCCTTATACACCACAGACTTAACATCCTCCATAGATGGAGTATTCTTTCCTGGTTTAACATCCTTAAACTTATCAGGCATCTTCTTTTTCTTCTCATTATCCTGCATGAGAGAATAATAGATTTCTTCAGTAGAAGATTCCTTGTAAATGTCAGGACATTCCAATGCTCCTTCAGGCAGTGAAAAACCCTGTCTAAGCAGAGTGCTATTCACTACATAATCAGCAGCAATGTTCCATGTGCTATTATCATCCTCTACAAGATTTAACTGCTTGTATCTGGTGCAATGAGCCAGAACAATATGCCCAATCTCATGGGCAATAATACCAGTGGCTTCCTGTTCAGTTAAACTAAGAAGAAACTCCTTGTTATAGGAAACAGAATCACCATCAGTGCAAGCAGTGGGAATACTGTTATCCTCATGGAACTCAGTTGCAGCAGCAATGCAACCAAGGAATGGATCCTTGATATAGACATTGAGCTTCAGCTTACTAATATCAAGCTTAATCACATTACCACCTCATGCAGCTTAGTGAAGAATGAAGGGAAGTTAAACAGATTAGCCTTATGCTCCCTGCATTGTGCAATAAACATACCTGCTAAGTCCTTACCCAGACCAATGATATAGGTCAGAGTATTATTACACTCAGCATCAGTAGTGATTTCATCCACATGCTCAATGCAGTGGAAGACAATCATCCAACTGAGTCCCAAGTCCTTCTGCTGAGGAATAGTTGCCTTACCAGACTTAATATCATTGAACTTAGGAAGATGCTTAGCATACTTCGTATATTCAATGAACATATTGCCTACAGAACCAATGGTACCATTAACCAGTTCTTTGTAGTCCTTAAGATTACCAGGAATGTTCTTAAGCAACTTATTGAGCATATCCCATGTTCTAGGACAAGCATAAGTCTCATCATCCTTCTCAGGGTCAAAGGTGAAGAGATGCTCATTCTTATATGAGATATAAGCCAGAATCCTGCTATCAATGCCATGCTCCATAGCCCAGTTAATCCAAGCCTGTACATCTGGCTCTACAGTGAAGTTAATGAGCCTGCTCCTCAATGCAGTAGACAACTGGTTTACCACTGCATTATCAGTAATAAGATTACCTGCACTTACAATAGCAACCTTATCATGCAGTGGATGATTACCAATCATCCTATCCAGAATAAGTTTATAGCTTGCTGCCTGTACTGCTCTATTAGCAGAATTGAGTTCATCAAGAAACAGAAGCCAACCAGCCTTACCAGCAGGAACTTCATCTCCTTCAATAGGAAAGAGGTCAAAAGGCAGAAAGGTAGCCTTCTTGCCATCAAGCTTAGGCAAACCATTCAAGTCAGCAATGTCACACTGGCTCAACCTGACATCAATGAGCTTGAGATTATTCTCTTCTGCAATCTCACGAACAATAGCACTCTTGCCCAGTCCCGGTGAACCCTGAATGAAAGGAACAAGTCCACTCTTCAGGCAAATAACGACATTATTCTTAAGCTTAGTAATATCCATTTTTGTAATCTCCAATTAAAACAAATAAGAAACAATCCAGTTGCCAAGATGCTTTTCTTTAACAACTTCGTGAGCAAAGGGATTCTCGTTGAAAGCCTTTACTGCTGCATCAGCATCAGCTTCATCCTTAAACTCTTCAATGTGTTGAAAGATGTACGTATCCCAACCAGTCTGCTCATAAGCACACTCGTAGGCATAGGAGCTACCCTTAGCTCCAGGAACAATTTCACGTCCAATCATTTTATCAATCCTCATCCTTAATGAACTCATGCCTGCTGAAAGCAATAACATCACTTTCCTTGTACTTAACAGTACGGTAATACTCCCAGAGACCCTTACCCCACAGACTAGTGGCAGAACCATTAGCACCAATGGTATCAATGATGTCCTTATTCCTATCTGCTTCAGTGACCTCTGCATAAGCATGAGTCACCATCAGAATGTTGTTATGGCAACAACCAAGAATCACACCTTCAAGCATGAAACCATCATCGCTATACAGCCTAACAGTGGTGTCATAGCCATCACTCCAAGACACCTGAATGCTGAAGTCAATGTTCTTGCCCTCAATAATCTGAGGAATGTTATCAAATGCAATACTTTTCATTTTGTAATCTCCCATTAGTAGTAAAACTCAGTCCAGACTTCATACCTGTACTCTGGCTTCTCGTACATGCCATTATCACGCATGATATGAGTATCAGGACCTTCAACCAGATTCATCATATCGCATGCTTCCTGTGCATGCTTTTTATCATCAAAGTACCAGGAATTGTGAATCCATACTCTGTCATCAGGATTGTCAATGTTCCATGATCTGAATGTAGTTAAACCAGTGAATTCGTAATTCATATTTACCTCTATGTGGCTTAAAAAGTATTACCAAATGGGCGAAGCCCACAATGGTTAGAATTAAAAAAGCCCCTATTGCTAGGGGCTTCACTTTTCATGTGATGTTATAAGGAGATTACATGATATTTCTAAACAGGTTGTTAAGGTAGTTAATCATTGCATCTTCATCCATCTCTTTGGACTTCCTCCGAGTATCCTCATCCTCTCTTACTGGCTTATCCTCTACCTTCCTGTAGGTGTGTCTTACACCAATAGGATTACCATTCTCATCAGTGAAATGGTACAAATCATCGAAAGTGAAAGCCAGATTGCCAATAATGACAGAGTCAGGAACATTCAAATCTTCTGATTCAATAAGGGCAGTAATCATACCAGTAATCTTGGTATCTTTGGTCTTGAAGGAGATAGTATCACCAATCTTATACTGCTCCTTAAAGCTCTTCAGAGAAAAAGGCTCAGACTTAATGATTTCATTATCCATTTTTGTATTCCTTAAATGTGTGTATTGTAACGATATATTAGAACTTAATCCAGCCTTCATGCTTAAAGACTGATACTTTCTTCACAGTCCCATCAGGCTGCTTAACCTCTTCAGATACTCTCTTGGAGAAAGCATAGCAATACTTGAAGCCATAGTCAGTTGCTGCTCTCTCACATGCTGACATGAAGAAAGGAGCACCACCAAGAAGGACAGTGCAATCCTCTGGCTTAACATTAGGAGGAAGCATAGCCATGAGACAGTTAAACATCTCATAAGCCCTATCATTAATGAGTTCAGCAGTAGGCAGGCTGTCGAAGTTAAGATAGAAATCCATACCCTGAGGCTCAATAGTGTAATCAACACTGTTTCTCTGCTCATCAGTGAGTGGATGCTGGGTAAGATTGATTAAATACTTGTTCATTGATTCATCCTCAATAATAGGTGCAACAGCCAGTGCATCACCATATGCCTGTACCATATCTTCACCATACCAATTCTTCACATCCTCAAGAAATTCATTTCTAAAGTTCCAGGAAGAATAGTTCTTCTGAAAGTCATCCCATTCAGTAGTCTCATGGTTGTACTGGGAAATGTTAATCCAGCCAGCCTTAGTAACTTCAATGTTCAGAATGATTTCATCATTATTCATTTTGTAATCTCCAAAGAAAAAAGAAAAAAAGAAAGAACTAAAAAATACTACTGAATGGGCGAAGCCCCCGAGCATTTGAACTAAAAAAAAATTACTTAGATACAGGTTATTAACCTATACCTAAGTGGAAAAAAAAAAATAACACATGCACACATAACTATACTTTTACATATAGCTTATGTGTGCATGTGCTTTTTGCTTGGACAAAGTGATTAGCTGTTTACTACATACAACCCTGCATTGATGATTGCAAAGAATTCTGCATCATCATCATTTGCTTCAATAGCATCATACTGAGCTTGTGTCATGTAGACATCAGTATCAGTATCATAATGCTCTCTAACGTACATCACCCAATAGGCAATGTTGTTAGTATTGAAAGCCTTAGGTGCATAGAAGTAGGCCCTTTCAGTCTTCTTATCCAAATATACTTTCATGATAATCTCCTCATTATGTTAATACAGGTGCTTGTACCAGTTAATCCACCCATCAGGTGCAATATGGTACTTGCTGAAGAGCTTAGCCATCTTCTTGCGAAAGATAGCATCTCTCCTGTCCTGTTCCTGGTTGTATGCCTCATACTCCTCATCGGCGTAATCAGGAATCCATTTCTGGATTTCATCCCCGATGAACCAAAGAGGAAAATCATACTTGGCATCTGCATGAAATTGTTCATCTCTGAATTCCTTCACCTCCCTCGGAGAGAGAAAGAGAAAGAAGTCATTGAGGTTCCTGCCGAAGCAGGGAGTATCCTCTGACCACATCAGGTTGATGAACTCTCTGCAAAATCCTTTGTAAGCCTTGTAACCTTTCATGGTAATCTCCAGTTGAAAAAAACAAAAATGAGAATCGGTCAGATATTGCTATCCAACCTCATCTCATCGAATATAAGTTAGTATTAAGTACTGAGAGTATCCCCTCCTTACAAATATTGAATAAAGCCACTTGCGAATACTTGGAGCAAGTGGCTTATTGATTAGTGCGAGCGAAGCGAGCTTATTGCAGCAGGTAGGTGCTGTTAGCAATAGCCTCAACTATCTCAGGGTTTACTGAATCAATTTCAATCTTCAGACCCTTGGCTTCCCAGTTGAGCATCTTAGCAATGTACTCAAGGAAATGACCCTTATAGAGTTCTACCATTAGATAGTTGAATGCTTTCTGCATCTCATCCACATAGTTAATGTGGCACATGAATTCATCATGCACTGCCACTACATCAAAGTGATGCTCAGGCAGATGATTAACAGCTTCCTTGATAGCATAGTAGTAGTCATCAGGCAGGACATCACCATGTCTCAGGTGGTCCATAACCCTCAAACTAACAATGCCAGTATCCTTCCAGCACTGCATAAGCTCATTAGCCTTAATATGCTCTAAGCCTGCAACACTGTCCAGCTTCTTGCTGTGTTTCAGTGACTCAAATTTCAGTGAGTACTTAACAGCATTAGCACATCTGGTGATTAATTCTCTCATCAAATATGCATCTAAGCTGTGGATTACATTGGCACCTAATGCTCTGGTTCCATCTTCACCCTTCTCAAGGGCACCCTTCTTAGGATAATACACATAGCAGTGCTTCCTAACGCCCTTGGAATTGACCCACTCAATCATCTGAGTCTCTGAGTGGTCATCATTGGTAATGAAACCATCTTCGTCATACTCCTTTCTGACAAAGAGCTCTTGCACAGGAGTCACCACTTCTGCGTGGTCAGGCAGAGTCCAAGCATACTCAGTTGCCTTGTCATCCCATGCATCAAGCATAGCCTGCCGGAGCTGGTCGCACTTAGGCAGTAATTCTGCATACATATCACAGAACTTAGCCAGGTTCTCAGCTCCAACTATTGCACAGACTGCCGCTGTAGACCCATAAAAGCGTGGTATAACCGCCTTCTTCATGGTCTTACGGTCAATCTTGTTGCCAAATGCCTTAACGAACATCATATACAGGTCAGAGTTCGTATCATCCAGTAAGCCAAGGGTCTGCATTGCAACCTTGTCTCTGGTAATCATACTCTGAATACTGATGCCAGACTGCTTGGTGTCAATCTTGGCTAAATATCCGTTAGGCACACCAGCCTCAGCATCACACACAGCCTTAGAGATATTGGCAATCTCATAGGCTACTTCAGCAACATCAGCACCATGCTTCTTGCAGAACTCAATAGCTGCATTAATGTCACTGAGCTTGTGGTGATACCCTTTAGCAATCATAGTTGCGCCAAGACTGTATTGTTTCTCTACAGTTGCCTTATCAGCAAAGGCCACAATCTTGCCGAAAAACCTAGTTAAACTGTCCATCGTCATACTCCTTGTTGTTACAGTTCAGGTACATCGTTGTCATCACACGCAATTTCAGGCGTGTACTTGATAAGCTCTTTGTTAGCAAGCTCTACACAGCTTCTAATCTGCTTATTGCTAGTGATATTCACACTATCACAGGCTGCATAGCATCTATACCGACAATCCTGCCGATAAGGGATATTGAAGCTATCCATTGCTGCTGCCTTATTTACAGATGGAGCCAGCTTGCCAGCATAGGCATTGAATGCAGGTAACTTCTCAGGTTCTGCTGGTTCAATCATCACTGGATTATCTCTCCAGGAATCAGCAATCCTAAGTTCTACCCGACTAATGTAGTGCATGGCATTCATGTTATGGTCGAGACCATGAGATGCCAACTTAGCCAGGTATTTACCTGTTACCTCTTCATGCAAAATTTCAGTTGCAGGAGGTGCAGGATAGTCAGTGTCAATTTCAGGACACTCTACCCTAGTCAATAAGTCACCAGTGGTGTTGCTGGTGCCTAACCAAAGCTGCTGATGCAGAGTGGACAGAATGAAGTTCACCAGTTGCTTCATCCTTGACATCCCATTCTCAGGGAATGCCACATCCAACTCAATCCAACGCAGCATTGGAATTGCGAACTGAGGTTTGGTCATGGTACTGCATGCACTCAGTAAACATGCAGTCTTTGCCACAATGGCTTTCTGGTTGTTCTCAGTAAAGGCAGTAAGCTCTTCGACCATAGCTTTTGCCTTATCAGAACTGTCTGGCTTAATGAGAGAAGCCATGTAGTTCTGGAGAGCCAGAATGAACCCATTCTCTTCCAAGAACTTCTCGAACCAGGTAATTCGAGAATTTGGAAGCATTTCTACAGTAATCTCCATTACAAAATCCTCCTAGGAAACATGGATCGTATAGAAAAGTGAGACAAAAGAATCCTCATAGACGTGCGAAGCACCCAAGTATTAATTTCAGAATACTTGTACGGGTGAACACCGTTGTTTCTCCGGTGTTTAGCCTCACGTATTGAGGAGAGATACCTAACTAGTTGAATAGAGCTACGTGACTAGCTCGTTTCTAGTTAGGTAAAGGAAAGGTTGAATTTATATACCGCAGTTTTCCTTCTGCGGTCGTCTACTAAACCAGATTACTCAATTTCAAGCTTCTGCTTCTTGTCCTTTTTAGGGACTTGAAGCCGAATCTTTCCGTTATTCAGACAACTGACAATGACATCAGGGTGGTCGCTTTCATCAACCACTTCCTGTGCCTTGTCAATGTCCTTTGCAGTGCCTTTTACTAAGGCAGCTTGCACACGGAGCTTCAGATACTTCCAAGAGCTCATTCTACTGACCCCTTGGTAGCCTCAGCCGGACGGTACCGCTCAACGAGCTGTACCCGCTTGAAACCGTTCTCAACAGTCCTTTCCACAACGGTGCCATCGAGCACCATGTAGAAATGGCCATCATCATCCTGCTTCCACTGGATCTTGTCCAGTAAGCCAACAGGGATTGAAATCTTAGAAGGATTCTGACGCTTGAACTGGTATTCAAACGTCTTATGGTCGTCCTTCACAGGATACTGGCCAATTACTTCTACCATAGGCAGAGAGTATTCCTTCTTGTTGAGCTGGTTCTCAACGATAGAAAAACTTACAGATTTCATCATAATCTCCTTGAAAAATGAATTAGTTTTTCCATGTTAAACATGGATCGCATACAAACAATGAGGGGTGAGACTAGCTGACTGGCTAGCTAGTTTATATACGAATAAAGTAAAAAAAAAAATAAAGGGAGACCAATTAAGGTCTCCCCCTCCTAGGTTACCGCATGTTATAGCGATAACCTGTAGGACAATACTTCATTCTATTAATCATTCTAATCCTTTTAGGAACAATAGAATGATATTTTCCATCAACCACAACGTAGTCTAAAGGTGCCCCTCTTCCGGGGCAATCATTATCAGTCCAGAGGTAGCCTAAGTACATAGGCCCTTTCTTTGACCACTGAACGTAATAGAGTGGCAGGTCAGGCCACTCATAAGACTCGAGTGATGCAGGAATCACACGCACTGGTTTGTCGGATTTACCAACAAAGTCAAGATAGGACATTCCTGATGCCGAGCAGCGTACTACTTCAAATACTTCAGAAAGTCCCTCTTCAACTTCACTACGTGTAGTTCTTCTGTTATAAGCTTTCATGTTAAATCTCCTAACAAAAACATGGATCGTATATAAACAATAGGGGGGGGGATACTCCCCATAAGTTTTTTGCAGGTGCTTAATACTACATCTCTACTAAATTATAATATGTGCCTAAATGGACTTGGGTGCGTCTATACTAAATTATTATATTTTGCTAAATGAGTCCGACTTCTTGTTTATATAATCTAATAAGCGTTTTTCATCAAAACGACCATTTACTTCTCTAATTAAGGGTACTCCTAATTCTTCTGAAATCTTAATATCTGAGACATATACTTCAAAACCAAGGAGTTCTAATTGCCTAATTAAAGAGTCATACTTATCTTTCTTTGAAATCTTACAGAATATCCATATAGTAGATTCTTTAAGGAATGGATATGTATATACTTCTAAGCTAAAGTTCTTACAATCAATATGTACTCCCTTACTACCAGCATGGTATCTATTAATAACCTCATACTTATTGGCTTTAATTACATCAACAATAAAGTCAGTAAGCTTATCTAAGTCTTCTGTTAAAGCTTTATCCATCTTAATCTTCCTCAAAATCAAATAAATCAGGATTATTCTTAATTACTGGTATTTGATACATTTCAGCTTCTTCATTACTTAAGGTATATGTATAAAAACCAACTAATTTGAACTGTTTAAGTAATTGGTCATACTCATCTTTGTTTGAATTACTATAAATCAACCAGACATTTATTTTCTGAAGAAAGGTATAGGCATATACATCTAACTCAAAATCCTTACAGTTAATATGTACTCCTTTCTGGCTAGTGTACTTATAATCAATCACCTCAAATCCATTGGTTTTAACTATATCAATAACAAAGCTAGTAAGCTTCTCTATGTCTTCTAGTAAATTCATTTTAACTCACCTGATGTGCGAAGCTTTATATGTTCTATAACTATACCAACTTCAAATCCAGCAAGTCTTAATTGGTCAGCTAATGAATCAAAATTATCTATCTCTGAAGTATTTCTGTTTATCCAGATATGGGGTGGGGTATCAGCAAGATGGGGGTATATGTATATCTCCATATTAAAAGAGCCACAGTTAAGAGTTCTGCTTATATAGCTTCTGGTAAAGGTATTAAGTACCCCAAATCCATTTGCTTCAGCTATGTTAGTAGCAATCTGAGAAAGTCTCTTCAATTCCTTTACTACTGTTGTTCTCTGTTTTATTGATACATCATTTGTACTCATCTGTAGTCTCCTAATATATTCTTCTCTTATACCCAATCCAGTTAGGATTATTTGACTTATAGCCTAATAGGAGTAATTGCTTTACTACTTCTGTAGGTAATTTATCCTGCCGCAAATCAACTACAATTACACAGTCACCTGTATCATGCATATATAATCTACTTCCACCCATATGCTCTTTTTCATAACTAAACAGATAAACAGTTATAGAGTCATATGGCATAAAGCAGGTATTCATAACTCTTTCTACTATAAAATTTATATCTTCCTTATGAATTTGTTTAGAACCTGTTATTCCAAAGTTTTCTAATAGCATTTTCTGTAGTTCTATTTCTTTTAATGCTTCATTTGCATTCTCAATACCATCAGTCATTTATTGTTACCTCATAATTAAGAAAAGGACCATTAGATACTTCTTCATATCCCAGTAGCAATAACTGGTTTACTACTTCCTCAGGTATAAATTTCCTAATCAATGTAGAAGCAATTAATAGAGTATCCTTGCTTATGCTATAAATCCTGCAACTGCCTATAGCATTATTGGTGTTGTAATAAAGAGTATAGAAGCTTATTAAATTATCACTATAAACAGCTCGTGCTTTATCCAGTTGTTCAAAACTCTTAATGATACGAAATCCAATACCCTTTAATAATTCTGTTAGTATCTTTAACTCATCTAATGCTTTATCTACAGCAGTCCTATTAAATACTATATGAGTCATTTTATTTCTCTCTCATAATCAAGCCATTTACCATCATCATTCTCATATCCTAGAAGTAGTAACTGATTTATCATTTCTTCAGGTATGACTCCTGCATTTAATGTAGAAGTGAATAATAAGATGTTATTCATTTTGCGGTAGACATAGCAGTTACCAACTGTCATTCTGTCTAATTTGATGTTATAGCAGTCTACAACATGATACATTGCCTCCATTGCTCTATCTAAGCAATCTTCAATAGTTCTAGTAGTATAGATATTAAAACCTATACCTTGTAATACTGTTCTTAAATACTCTGCTTCTTCCTGTGCTTTATTTGCTAGATTCTTCATTTATTGCTACCTCATATTCAAGCCAGTTATTAGCTTCAACCTCAAAACCAAATAACAATAATTCAGTTATTATCTTTTCAGGTATAGTAGATGGATTTAATATAATATTCACTTTTGCAGGTCTGCTAGATGGAACAAGAAGAACACATTCACCAATTACATCTTTATCTATACAGACATCAAAAACATGTGTTAGAAAGTAACGTGATGCTCCATCTATAGTAATTTTAATGTCATTAGCTTCGTTAATAAAAGAGAAACCAATACCACCTAATAATTGTTTTAGGAAATTGAGCTCATCCTGCAGTTTCTGCACTATAATCATATGCTATTTCTTCATTAAGGTAATTAAACCAGTATTCCATACAGTGTTTTCTTCTGGTTCTATTGTTGTATCAATTATCAATGCAATCATCTTAGCTACTTCTTCTGAAACGTATCTAGGATTATAAGACCATACTCCTCTGCTTCTACCAGCAGTAACTAGTCTTATTCCATTAAACCTGCCTATTGCATAAGGATCTACAGCAACAAAGTAATGATTAACTTCTACAACTTCTGGATAGTAACTAAGATGTATATTCTCTCTAAGTACTTTAAGTACTGCATCTAACATTTCCTGGTTCATTCTAATAATTTCCTATGCTTGCTTAATCTGCTTAATCCCCATATATAAACATATTCAACTTTAGCTTGAGGTACTATTTGCTGTATCTCATCTATCATACGAGGTGCTACAGCTGAATTTACTTTTAGAAAAACATAAAATACTTCTAGCTCATTTGTAATACCTATAGTCATTATTCTGGTTCTTGCTTTTCCTGCATCAAGCAGTAAATCTATTGTTATAAAGAATTTTGTTTTTGTAGAACGATAAGGATCATTACTTAACATTATTCCTTCATTGTTGAAATACTTATTAATCACATTTGTTATAGGCAATATATAAACAGAATACAGAGGTTCATCTAATGGATAAATCATATAAACTCCAGAGAATAAAAAAGGTGCCTAAGCACCTATTTCACCAAACCAGCGAAGCTGGTCAGAAGTATTCTCTTCCTATTGGAGAGATATTCATAAGCCCTACCCAGAAGCCCATAAGCCTTAACTGCTTTATTACATTGTTACATTTATTCTTTCTGCGTCTGTCCTTAAGGTCTATCCAGATATGTGATGCTTCATCAGAGTATCTGTTTACATCAACTCCTATACCATCACATGTTATTGTCCTGCCATTGATACAAGTTTCATAATTAAAACGCACAGTAACCTTATTGGCTTTAAGAACTTGTTCAATAACTTCAGCTAATGCTTTTGTGGCATCTGCTACCTGCTGGTTTGTTTCAGTAGCACTAAACATCTTATCAGGTATATAACTAGTCATATGCTTCTTCCTCACCTCGTATGCAGAAACCAAGAAGTTTAGCCATATCTAAAGCATTAGGATGTAAATACTTCCTAAGTACCTTGAAAGTATATCCTGAGATACATACTCTTACAGTAGGATGTTCATAGTCTGAATAATCCCTGTCAAAGTAAGCTATGTATTGGAATATAGGGTCACTCCTATTAGTCCATACAATAAAGCCAGACATGCATCTGTAATTAGTCTCAATCCTTACTTTATCTGGCTCTAGAAATAATCCTTTAAGCATAGTCTGAATCTTTTCCCATTCTGCTTTTTTCATCTTATATTCACCTTTTTATCTGACACTAATCCAAATGCTCTTATTAAAGCTTCTCTATCAATATCATAATTAAACTTCTTAAGCCTGTTAATGAATACCTCTATTGAATCCTTTTTCTCTACTGCTACTGTATCAAGATAAAAATCTCCTGTAGCAGAATAAATGGTCATAGTTTCATTCTCAAATCCCTTCCTTACAGGACAATCTGTAAAACCAGATAAAACACTCTCTATGGTGTCCATGGTACTCCTTGTATCTCTACATCTGGCAGTGCCAGTGTAACTGCTTTAATAAACTCTGTATTGCCCTTAAATCCAGGGATAAGGACATAGAGACCATCATAGTATTTAATAACATTTGCTATTTCAGTATTGTGCTTATGTATAGTATAACTATGTGTATATCCACCTTTAGACAAGGTTATAGTAGTTTTCTCTTTAAATATACATTCAGCTATCTTATTTATCTTTCTAAGTATATCTACTGTATCTTTATTTTCTAAGTACTTAAACATGTTCTATCGTCCATACTTTTGCATCTGGGTAAGCTAATTTAAGAGCACTTGCTAATTGCATATCTTTTTCAAAATTGCTAATAGTAACAATAAGTGAGTCATCCTCTAATTCATCTACTGTAATATAAATATCAGGGTGTGTATCATCATGGAATCTGTATCCACTATGAAGCCGTTCGTATTTAGGTGAGAGATCTAAACCAGTTATCTGGTTTATTATCTTAGTTATATTCTCAATGTTGTTTATGCACATATAACTATTACCTCTTTTTCTAAATATTTAAGCATATCTTGTCATCCATATTCTTGCATTAGGGTAAACCAGTTTAAGTGCCTTTACTAATTGCATATCTTTATCAAACTTACTGATAGTAAAAGAAAGCTCATTATCTTTTATTTCATCTACTGTAATGTATATGTCAAAATGCTCTTCATCATAAAACCTGTATCTGCTATCCCATTTACACTTAGGTTTAAGATTCAAGCCAGTTACCTGGTTTATTATCTTGGTAATACTTTCAATATCTATACACATATAATCACCATCATATCTGGGAACATAAGAAGCAAACTACGAAGAAACTGCTTATTCTTATAATAATTCATATTCCTTATCTCAAGCTCTTGACAAGTCTTCTTGTTTACAAAGCTCATGATTGCTTCACCATTTACAAAGTAATGAAACTCTTCCCACTTCTCATATCCTAACTCCATGTTCTGTCTTACAGTTCTGCATCTTAGCTTAAAGTAACCTTCTATAAGCTTCTTAACTAGTTTCACATCATAAGGTAGTCTCATACTTAATCATCCTCAGGAAGGGCACTGTAGGTACCCTAAATTAAAACAAATCACGTACCCATGTAGGGATGTAGCTCTCTGTTGGTTTTGGTTCAACTACAGAGCTTTTAAGAGTACTTGCTGATAGTTTGCATCCCATAAGCATTAGTGCATCTATATCATGACAATCTTCTGGATAGGCATCTGTCTTCCATACTGATATTGTATCTCCTTTGTAAGATGACCAGTAGAAGACACATAGAGTACATACACCACTATCCTTTGGGTAAGCCAGAGTACCTGCTGTTGTTCTGTTATGTTCTAATGTATAACCTCTGCTCATAAGGTACTTAAGACACTTAGCATAAAGTTGTTTGTAGTCCATGTAATACTCCAATTCTTAATAAAATCACAGGAGGGGCGAAGCCCCCTAAAAAAAGTATTGACATTCAGTAAATTTAACTATATCCTGCGGATAGCAGGGGTGGTTGGTTGGTTGGGGGAAACCTTTAATAGTATAAGAATACTATAAACCCCCGAAGGGGGTTATATAGTAAATATAGGGAGATTAGATAGTAATAGGGTACCCTAAGGGTCTAGTTAAGATCCTTTATAGAGCACTGTTTGATAAGGGCGTTATGCTTAAGTACTAGGGAGTCACATTCTCTTGCAAGATCCAGAGATCTCTTAATCTGCTCTCGTAGTTGGGTGTCTCTGTAACAAGTAAGATGGGATTTATCTCTACCTGAGGACACTCCCTTACTGGCACTGCTGCTGTGCATGCACTTAACAGTGTTAGCAAGCTTAGCATTACTAAGATCTTCATTTCTCTTCTTAAGCTCCTCTATCTGCTTGATGTATTCCTCTATAGCAGCATTGGAGGCTTCTCTGAGTTTACTCTCCTCTTTACGCAGTTCTGTGTAGTAACTGGTACGATACTCTGTTAAGCCAGAGTTGTAGCCAGTATTGTAAAGCCAGAGAGAGTAGAATACAAGTACTGTTGAGATACCTGCTATGCTGTAGATTAGGTTCATGATACAAACAAGTCTCTCTCTGCATCTCTGCGTTTCTCTAAACCTTTAGAGGGTTTATGATTAGCATAGATCCACTTGTTAAACTGCTCTGCTGCTGCTGCATACCAGTTCTTTCTAAGATACTTAAACATAGTAGATGTTCTGAATGCTTGAATACCTATATTGAACATAAAGCAAATCAAGGCATCATACTGATTCTGAGAAAGGGCGAAGCCATAAGAATTAAGAGCATCTTCAAACTTAGATAAGTCCTGCTTAAGTAACTCCTCTGCTTTATCCTGGGTTATCTTATCTCCCTTATTTACTCCTTCAGTATGACCATATCCAATAGTCCATACTCCAGCAGGACATAAGTAAGCAGTAAGCTTACAGCCTTCAAATTGTTTAATAAGGTTAATACCCTTCTCACTTATATTCATTTGTTCAATATCTCCTGTAAGGAATATATCTTGTTAAGGTCATTCTCTTGGATATGCACTTTACCTGCTAATTGCTCTTTAGAATCTTCATCTTTAAGAGTATAGATATTATGGTATCCCTCTACTAGGAAGAACTTGTAATAGCCATTAGCATTAGTTTTATAGGCACTCCTTAAGCCTTTAACACTACCTTTGGAATCAGTAGCTTCAGCAATAATAGTATAAGACTTTAAGGGATTTTTCATAGGGTCTAATAAGTAACCCTGTAACTGTGCTGTAATAGGATTCTTAGATGTATATGTGGTCATTCTGGTTTCCTTGTTTTACTGGTTTAGTCCGCTATAATAAGATTAAATCAGTTATGGCAAGGAATTTATGGGTAAGAGAAAATACAACATTGAAACAGAGAGTTATCAATGTAATGAAGTTAATATCTTCTCAGAGTATGATAATGAAGAGGATTTAAGAAGAGCTTACAGAGCATTTGTTAAGGAGAATGGAACCAGTACCTTCATTAACAGACACTTTACTCTGAGGATGAATGAACTGGATATGATTTACAATGCTAATGCAAGCTCTAAAGAACTACTGGCTAAAAGAAGAGATGAAATAGGTTATACACACCTTAGTTAGTAGAACCAAATCCTCCATCACCTCTGCCTGTAACAGACAGTTCATTAGCTATCTCAATATCTACTTTCTTGAAAGGTACAATAAGTACCTGAAAGGCTCTTTCACCTCTCTTAAATCTAATAGTATCTCCCCAGGAGTTCTCTCCCTGTTCATCAATTACAATGTGAGCAATCCACTCACCTCTGTAATCAGCATCAATAACTCCTACAGTATTCCTAAGAGCAATACCTCTCATACCAGCAGAAGAACGAGGCAGCAACAAGGCTACATGACCCTCTGGCACTTCAGCAGCAAAGCCAAGATTGATTACTGTATCTCTGCCTACTACCAGTTCTACATCCTCCTGAAAGTAAATATCTAAGCCACCAGAGAGGTCTCTCTTATACTCTGGCTTAATGAAGTTATCTACTAAAGGCAAAATCTTCATAAAAAATTTCCTTAAAAATAGTTGACATTATCAAAAATGCTTATTTAGGATTCCCAACAATTTTTATGGGAGTCACTAATGGCATTGACTGAATGGAACAATGAGCCATCTGTTTCTATATTACAAGCCGATTTACATAATTGCAAATCAGCCCATAATGAACAGGTTAGGAAAATTGACCGTTGGTTAAGAGCTTTAGCTGCACCTCCTCTGGAGATTAAAGATCCTACTAGAAGTAAGATAATGCCTAAGCTCATTAGGAAGCAAGCAGAATGGAGATATGCTTCTTTAAGTGAGCCATTTTTATCTGAACCTAATATCTTTAAGATTAATCCCATATCCTTTGAAGACTCCTATGCTGCAAAGCAAAATGAACTGGTATTGAATAATCAGTTCAATACACAGATAAATAAAATCCAGTTGATAGATGAATACATCAGAGATGCAGTTAATAAAGGTACTGCTATTCTCAGAGTAGACTGGGTTGAGAAAAGAGAAGTAACTGATGTTCCTACTCCTAGATATGAATTACAGGCTGTAGACCCATCAGATATTAAGGCTGTAAACAGATTCAACAGAATACAGCAAAAATACAATGATACTCTGTATATGCAGAATGTACCTATACAGTGGGTAGATGCTATAGACAGAGCACAGCAGGAGACACAGCAAAGAGAAGCTCAGATACAGCAAGAGATGCAGATGCGATTACAGCAGATGCAGCAAACTATGCCTCCTGAGGAATTTGAACAAATGGCTCAACAAGCTCAGCAGGAAATGCAAGCACAGTTAGAGCAATTACCTCCTATTATGTATGAACCAATACAAGTAGGAATGTTTATAAACCAGGAAGAAAAAGTAATTAATAAACCTTCTATAAAGGTATGTGATTATAGGAGAGTATTTGTAGACCCTTCATGTGAAGATAATCTAGATGATGCTGAATATATCATCTATGCTTTTTCTTCCTGTAAAGCAGATTTAATGGCAGATGGCAGATACCAGAATGTAGAACAAATACCTGATACTGCTACTGTGGATTATGAACTCTTTAACTATGAAGATGTTCTTAAAGACCCTGCCAGAAAGAAGCTTACTGTATATGAGTATTGGGGTAACTGGGATGTAAATGGTGATGGTAATAAGATACCTATTGTTGCCACATGGGTAAGTGATGTAATGATAAGGTTAGAAGAAAATCCTTATCCAGACCATAAACCTCCCTTTGTATTTGTTCCTCTGTTACCTGTATGTGAGAGTGTATATGGAGAACCAGATGGTGCTCTCTTAGGTGATAATCAGGCTATCAGCGGAGCTGTTACAAGAGGTATTATTGATACTTTTGGCAGAAGTGCAGCAAGCCAGATTGCTATTACTAAAGATGCTTTAGACCCTATCAATAGAAAAGCATTTCATGAAGGCAGGGATTTTGAAATTAATCCTGGTATTCCTGCTAATCAAGCTATCTATCAATTTACCTTCCCTGAGTTACCTCAAGCACCATTTGCATTTCTACAGTCATTACAGCAAGAAGCAGAAGCTCTTACTGGTGTAAAGACTTATTCAGAAGGTATTACAGACCAGTCACTTGGTAATACTGCTACTGGTATTAGAAATGTATTAGATGCTTCTAGCAAGAGAGAGATGGCTATTCTGCGTAGGTTAGCAGATGGCATTAAGAAAGTAGCAAGAAAGATTATTGCTATGAATGCTCTCTGGCTTAATGACACAGAAGTAATAAGGATTACTAATCAGGACTTTGTAGAAATACACAGAGATGATTTAGCAGGTAACTTTGATTTAGAGATTGCTATTACCAGTGCAGAAGAGAATGTAGCTAAAGCAGAGTCTTTGGCTTTTATGCTTCAGACACTTGGTAATACTGTAGACCAAGGTATGACTCAGATGATTCTTTCTGAGATATGTGAACTTAGAAAGATGCCTGAGTTAGCAGAAAGAGTTAGAAGATTCCAGCCTCCTCCTCCTGACCCTATGCAAGAGCAGATGATGCAGATGCAAATGCAGATGATGCAAGCACAGATAGCTAAGCTTGAAGCAGAAGTACAGAAAGTACAAGCAGATGCTCAACTCTCTGGAGCTAAGGCTCAGAGTGAAATGGTTGAAGCTCAGTACAAGCCTCAAGAGGTTATGGGCAGAGCTGAAGGTGAGATGGCTAAGGCTGAATACACTCGTACTATGGCTAGGAAGCTTGACCAAGAGTATATGGACTCTGTGGCTGGTATTCAGCACCAGAGAGATATGGAACTTATGGGAGCACAGGCTAAAGCACAGGCTGATAAATCTATGCAGGAAATGGGAATGAACTATGCACTTGAGATGGAGAAACTGAAGCAGAAGCGTGAGGACTCCTTACTCAAGTACAGAGCAGCTCAACTCAAGGCAAAAGACAAGAAAGGAAGTCTATAATGGAAGACCAAACTAAAGCACTACAAGATAGTATTAGACTTGGTGATTTACTTAATCAGCTTAAGACTAATGCTGCTTTTAAAGAGTTAATCCTTAAGGGATATATTGATGATGGTATTGCAGGTAATATGACTGCATTACCTTTCTCTGGTAATAAAGACCAGAGAGAAAGACTTAATGATAATTTACTGGCTATAGCCAAGTTTAAGAATTACTTAGACATGATTGAGCATACAGCAGATAAGGCTAAGTATATGCTAGAGAATCCTGAGGAGGAAGACAATCATGAGTCTGAGTGATGAGGAGTTTTCCTCCATTCCAGTAGATACTGCAATGGAAAGAATTGATGCTGAAGTAGAGAGATATGGTCAGGAATTAGACCAATACAATCAGCAACAAGAACAAGTACAGCAGGATTATGCTCCTGCTGAACAGCAGAATTATTCAGAACAGGACTCTGGTCAGCAAGTTCAGCCAGAGCAACCTCAGCTTGATCCCAATGTCTATAAAGAGGCTTATGATTTTATCATGCAGCCTTTTAAGGCAGCAGGAAAGGAGTTTCAGTTAAGAGACTTCCATGAGGCAAGAGGACTGATGCAGCAGGGTATTGACTATACCAAGAAGCAGCAACAACTCAAACCTCGGTTAATGGAGATGAGAGCATTAGAGAATAATGGCATGTTAGGTGAAAACCTTAACTATGCTATTGACCTCTTTCAGGGTAAACCTGAAGCAGTTGCTAAACTCATCAGGGATAGGAAAATTGATTTAAATTCTCTCCAGACAGGCGAAGCCCATGATGAATGGGGTAATCCTACAGGAGAGGTTAAAGATGAATATGTTCCTACAAACCATAGGCTTACTGAATCTCAGTATGAACTTGAAGACACTATCCAGGAACTGAAGCAGTCTCCTCAGTATGAGAAACTGTCTAAGTACCTCAATGGAATTGATGATGCATCTGGAAGACATTTCTTCAATAACCCTAAGGATTTAAAGATCCTTCAGAAGATGATTGAGTCTGGCTACCATGATGAGGTCATTAATGAAATTGACTATCTTCGTGCAGTGAATAATCCTAGTGTAGCTGGGTTAAATGACTATGATGCCTATAACCGTGTAGGCAGAATGATTGTAGAGCGTAAATATGCTCAGTTGCAACAGCAGCAAGGTATTCCTAACCAGAATGCACCTGTTCCTCAGCAACAGCAATTCTATAACAATCAGCAACCACAATTAACTCCTGTACAGCAACAGCAGATGTATCAGCAGTATCAACAGCAGATGCAGATGCAACAAAGGAAGCAAAGTGTAAGTCCTGTTAGGAATACTGGAAGAATAGCACCTCCAAAGCAATATGACCCGCTGTTCTCCAATGTTTCTGATGAGGAATTTGCTAAGATTGATATTAATGAATTGATGAGGAATTAAAATGCCTGATTATATCTATAATCAAACAGGTTATACTGATACCAATAGCAATACTATCTCTTATGGTATGCAGTATGGTAATGGTGGTCGGCAAGCTTCTACTGTAGTTGATGCTACCCATGGCTATGTTAATTATGGTACTGGTAATACTACTGACACTGGTACTTATAAGAAGCAACTGGTCAATGACTACTGGATTCGTGATGCTCTTATTGAGGCTGCTAAGACACAGGTCTTCCAGAAGTTAGGTACTGTTCGTAACCTTGCTCCTAACAATGGTAAGTACCTGAAGCAGTATGTCTGGTTCCCTCTGCTGGATGACCGTAACATTAATGACCAGGGTATTGATGCTACTGGTGTTTACTATGCCAATGGTAATATGTATGGTTCTTCCAAGGATATTTCTACCATTACTGGTAAGCTCCCTGTCCTGAGTGAGAATGGTGGTCGGTATAACCGTGTTGGTTTTACTCGTGCTGTCATTGAGGGAACTATCAAGAAGGTTGGTTACTTCTTTGAGTTCACTAAGGATATGCTTCAGTTTGACACTCAAGCTGACCTGCTGCAACACATGAACCGTGAGGCTATGCGTGGTGCATCAGAGATGGTTGAGGACTTCATCCAACTGGAGTTAATCAATGGTGCTGGTGTTAATTACTACTGTGGTTCTGCTACTACCAATGCTACTATGACTGGTGGTACTACAGCACCTTGTGAGCTGACTTATAAGGACCTGCTGAAGCTTTCTCAGATGCTTGTGGATAACAAGGTTGAGAAGTCTTACAAGATGTTCACTGGTTCTCAGAACACTGATACCAAGACTGTTGCTGGTGGTTGGACTATCTATGTGCAGCCTGAGTTACGTCAGACTCTGATGACTATGGTTGACCTCTTTAATCAGCCTGCTTTTGTTCCTGTTGAGAAATATGCTGCTGGTGGGAACATCGTTGAGGGTGAAATTGGTAAGGTTCTGGATTTCCGGTTTGTTGAGGTTCAGGAAATGCTCCGTTGGGAGGGTGCTGGTGCTTCTACTACCCTTACTCCTGCATCTGGTACTGAGGGACAACAAGGTTATACTCCTGCTGTAGTGGATGAGGGCTATATTAACAATGGCTCTAAGTACACTGTCTTCCCTCTGCTTATCATAGGTAATGAGTCCTTCTGCAACATTGGCTTCCGTGGTAATGGTAAGTCTCATAATTTTGAGATTATCCAGAAGATGCCTGGAGCTGAGACTGCTGATATTCATCATGATCCTTATGGTGAGCATGGATTCTGGTCTATCAAGTGGTGGTATGGAACTATGATTACTCGTCCTGAGCGTCTGTTCTGTATTCATACTCTTGCTAAGGCATAAGAGATAATTTTATTAATGATTATGGCTACCTCATGTGAGGTAGCCTTTTAAGTAAGGAAACAAATCATGGCAACCAAAGAATCAGTAAATTCCGGTGAAATGACTACTGAAGAACTTAGGGCTAAAGCCAAGTCATTAGGAATTAGATTTACTAAGAATACCTCAGATGATGTATTACTTGATAAGATTGAAGCAGCAGAGAAAGACCCCAGAAGGGTTATTAACAATGAGACCTCTGAAAGCAGAAAGGTTTCTAAGGCATTACGCAGAGTAGAAGTAGCTCCTCTTAATCCTATGGAGCAGAATCTTCCTGCTAAGTATATTTCTTTTGCTAACAGATACGTTACTGTAAGTAAGGCTGTTCAGTTTAATACTCCTATCTTCTTAGAGAAGTGCATTATTGAAATGCTTAAGGAGCAGAAGTTTTTGTATGTAAAGGACAATACTGAGAAGCATTCCTTACAGAAGTCACCAGAGAAGGTGTATAAGCCTGCTTATCAGATTACAGAGTTAGGTACTCCTACAGAGGAAGAGTGGAATAATGACCCTCAGTGGAAGAAGATGAGAACAGATAAGCAGCTTGCTAATCTGGCTAATGAGGGTAAGTAATGGATAAGACTTTAGCTGAATGCCTAGACTCCTTTACTGAGAATAACCTTCAAGGTAATGGATACTTTGACAGGATAATGGGGTCTATAGAACTCCACATTCATGATGAGTTTGATAAGAACAGAATTACTGGTGCTAATTATGCCCAGAGTTATATAGCAGCTATTCAGGCTGCTTTACAGAGTTCTACTCAGTTACTTATTCAAGCTCCTGACTTAGAGTTAAAGAGAATTCAACTTGAAGAAGCCAAGGTAAAACTAGAAGCAGCTAAAGTTCAATTAGAAATAGCCGGACTGGAGAAGGAAAAGCTCAAGTGGGAAATTGAAAAGCTTAAGGTGGACTTAGAGATTGCTAAGGTTCAGCTTGAGATTGAGAAAGCAAAGCTTGAGCTTCTTCCTTTCCAGAAAGAGTTATTAAGATGGCAAGCTGTTAGTGAACAAGCTAACACCTGCGATATAGTTAATAATGAGGAGAGTTGTTATGCTGGAGCTATTACCAATATACATGGCTTATATGGTACGAAACTCAAAGCCGAAAACACACAAATAGAGTTATCGGAGAAAGCTGCATATCTTAATGTAGCAGAGAAGTTAGTTACACATCCATTTAGTGTAATTGAATCTGCTGAAGGAGTAGGTGCTTCTTACTTTGGCTTAAATGGTTCTAATGGTATTGAGATTCTCAATAAGGTTAGAAAAGCTTATGGTATGACTCCTTTAGATACTACTACTCATGCAGGTGAGCATGCAGAGTATATGAACACATATGCTCCTGATGCTACTGTAGAAAACAGTGGTGACTCATGAGTTGGTGGAATGAAGAGAAAACTTATGTAAATGTCTCTTCAGCAGCATGTATAGACTGGTGGGATGTTTCCTCTGGTTTATTAGGTGCTGTAATGCAACCTATCTTAAATGAGGGGGTTGAGTGGATGGATGGCATCCAAGATGCTGCACTCAATTCCCCTTATTGTACATGGCACCATTTAGCTAAAAAGAACACTAAGTCTGAGAAGCTTGGAAAGGTTATTGGTACTGACTTAACCAATGGTCTTTCCAAGAATTTCATAGAATCTTATATTAGATTAAAAGTATCTAATATCTCTTCTGTAGAATCCTTTGGTATTAATGCCTTCCTTCCTCTGGCTAATGTCTACAATGAACTGGTAGACAACTATTCTTTTGACTATACCAGTGGCAGACATACTACTCTTGATGCTACTGGCTTACATCCAGTAATCAAAGAATATGTAGGTACTATTCAATACCAGAACCAAACTCTCTATGTATCTACTGTAGGTTATGACAATAGAACCAATAAGCAGTGTTACATCTATGCCTATAAGGTAGAAGAACATGAAGGTACCAGAATGGCTTCTAATTCTGGTAGTGCTTCATATCCTATTTCTTATACCTACACTACCTTTACTGAAGTAAAGATACCTCTGGCTTTAGAATGGACTCAGGATGAGTTTCTGTATATCTCTTACTATGACCATGATGGTGTTAGAAGAGTCTATGCAGAGAATATAGTTAATGCCAGTGACATTCTGAAGAATGAATATAAAACCAAGAGAGATATTCAATTCCCTACCTTAGTAGCCAGGAAAGATGCTAAGCCAGTAAGTACATCAAACCCTGAGTTATATGAAGAAACTCTAAGAGCAAGCCGAAGGCTTAGACTTGAATGGGAGGATATGGTAGCTCAGTTAAATGGAGATTTATCATCTCTTAATGAGCCTACTGAAAAAGATAGGAAATACAGTGAATCTATAGATGATAAATGCAAGAGCATCTATACCACTCTGGCTGTAGATATTACTGCTAATAGCCCTTATGTTAAGGAATACCTTTATAGACTCTTTAGAGCAGTATATTTCAAGAACTCTGGTTTTGTATTAACACCTAATACTGATGGTGGAGAATTAACTTACTCCTGTCAGGATTATCATCATTACATCAAGTATGGAAAGATTACCTATCAGAAGCATACTGGAAAGATATGCAATGTAAGCAGATATGCTGCTAAGTCTGGTAAGCAGACTGAGATAAAAGAGATAAGTACTGGTAATAGTTCTATTAAGATACAAATAACTAAGACCTATTTATTCCTCTATCATCAAACAACTAAAGATACCTACTATGAAATTACAGTAGAGAATCCAGTACATTACACAGATGCTTTTGACCAGGATAAGGAAACTTCTTTACCAGAGTTTGATAATACTAAGCACTTCACCAAAGCTGAGATTAAGAAGATATTAGCTGAGAGAGAAGGTGAAGATGATGACAGTGAAGAAGATGATCCTTTAGGAGACCCTACTGAATTTGTAGTACCTCTCTATCCTGTTATTGTAAGACAGATGGGTTGTATGAGAGGTGGTGCTTTAATTCAGATAGCACAGAGAAATGTCTGGGAGACAAAGCAAAAGGTAAAAAAGAAATGGTGGCAGTCTACTGCCTTTATGATTATTAGATACATTATCTACATAATCATCATAACCATTAATACCATATACAGTGGAGGTACTGCTACTGCTCCAACATTTGAAGCACTTTCAGCAATAGAAGTATTATTCCAGGTACTTATTTCTCTTGCTATCAAAATAGCAGTAAAAATCATCTGTAAGATATTTAAGATAGATGCTAATACTGAATCTTTTATTAATGCCATTATTGATACTGCTAGGATGATGTATGCAGTAAGTTTAGATAATTCAGCAGTAGAAGCAGCCAGTAAAACAGGTGAGAGTGTGGCAGGTGCTGGTTTAGGTGGTTCTTCTATGGCTCTTGCTACATCAATAGGTAATAGTCTTGGAAGTATGATAATTAATAAGAATTTTACCTTCCAAGGCTTCTGTGACATGTTAGGAGGTATTGCTACTCAAGGATTAGCAAGTATAGGTAATCAAGCCTTTAGTGGTGCTATGTCTGCTGCTACTGCTATTGCTGCTAATGCTTCTATGGTTACTGTATTTACTCTTGCTACATCTCCTAGATTCTATAATGCCTTAAACCAGAGAAACTTCTTAGCAGCAATAATGGAAGGAATGATGGCTATTGCTTCTAGTTTCTATCTGGCTGACAGTTACTATACCAGACTCTCTCTAGCAGGTACTTCAGCAAGTAAAAGTATAGCAAACTTAAATCCTACTAAAGCAATGCTAGAAGAATTTAAGAATGGTGCTAGTAATGCTTTGAATAGTTTCTCTGCTGGTAGGATGCAAGACTTACAGGTACAAATGGATGAGTATGGAGAGAAGAGTAAAAAGCTATCTCATCAGAATGCCAACTTAGAGAAAGTAAACAGACTTATGACTGCTCATAATAACCAAGCTGTACTCAGGATGTTAGTAAACCAGAGTTACTATGAGAATCTTAATGAACTGGCAAGGTTACAATCTTTTGCTTAAAAGGTTGTATAAATAATACAGAATTGCTTACAAAATAGCAGTTTATTACAGGAGTGAATATGGCTTATTACAACGGAGCATTTGATAGTAACTACTGGAGTAGAGGTGGTACTGGTATAAGGAACAGTGATGGTTCCTATTATGGTTCCTATTACCCTACAGATTACATTGACCCTTTAGCTGGTATAAACAGAGAGTATAGATGGAAGTGGTCTCCTGCACAGTCTACTCCTCCTCAGGTATCTACTCCTACAGTATCTACACCTCAAGTTGCTACACCTGCTGCACCTACAGTACCTCAAGCTGGTACTCTTCCTCAGGTACAGCCTAGACAGCACATGGTAAATAATCCTTATTACTATGGCACCTATGATAGGAATGACCCTAATATGGTTAAGGCTATGGGAAATGCTATGACTACTGGGGGTAGTTTACAGGATGCTTATGCTAATCAATTAGGTGGTGATAAACCTGGTTTATTTGAATCTATAGGTAATGGCTTATTAGATAACTTTACATCTAATCCTCTTGGCTTTGCAGGAGGATTATTTAATATGTGGCAAGGTTTCCAGAACTATAAGTACTTAAAGGATAATCTAGCATTACAGAAAGATGCTTATGAAACCAATAAGCAGGTTCTCTTAGATAATCAGAGAAGAGCTAATGAGCAATGGGATATGCTCAAGAGACAGAGAGCTTCTTCTAGCTTATAGGTGATATATGGCTGATTACTGGATGTATAGGGATAATCCCTTTAATGTAAGTCCTAATCTATCTCCGGGAGGATTACCTGGTTTATTACAGCCTATAGATACATATCAAATGCCTAAGCAGCAATCTACTCCTGTTACTGCTAAGCCAAGGCAACAGTATGATTATCTTAAGGATGTTCAGACATATCATCCTATGATTACAGGTGGGTACAATGTACCTGCTCCTATTCCTAGTACTACACCTGCTTCTGCTCCTGTAACACCTCCACAAACACAAACATTAGATACAGTGTTACAACCAGCAAGAGCTAATGCTGGTTTAGGTGAAGTAATTGACTTAGATAACTTAGCTAAGAGTACTGTATTTATAGACCCTAAGACAGGTAGATATACCTCTGATAATGCTGCTGCTAGATACTTTATAAATAGAGAATCCAGTGGTAAAGCTAATGCTGAGAATCAAGGACATTATGGTTTATATCAAATAGGTCCTAGTTATTGGGGTAGTTATGGTGATAAATCCATTGATTATGTAAAAGGAGCATTAGACCCTGTTACAGCACATCAGGCATTTATTAATGGTACTACAGCAGCAGTTAAAGCATTACAGAAATGGGGAGTAGACCCTACTATTGGTAATGCCTGGATTATTCATAATCAAGGTATTAATGGTGCTGAGAAGCTTTTCTTAAATCCTGATGCTGCACTTACAGGTACAGCTTATACAAATGCTATACATAATCTGGGAAAGAAACAGGCTGCTTATTATACAGCACATCCTGAACTGCTAACTGGTAGAGCATTTATAGACTACTGGAATGGCAGATAAATTTATAAATTATGCTTGCATTTATAAAATCTATTGTTCTAATTTTCACCTGTACTCTAAGTACAAACCCTATCTTTTAATTTTGTAAGGAAAATATATGTCTGACGTTGAGCATACATATGTTGACACTAACAGTGGTTTAGGTGGTCCTGCTTTAGGTGCTGGTTTTGGTGGCTTAATCGGTTCTTGGTTTGGTCAAGGCATGAATGGTGGTTGGGGAGGTAATAATAACTGGGCTAATAATACCTTCTTAGCAAATCAGCTGAGTGCTATTCAGTCTCAGGCTGTATCTAACGGTTTAGCTAATCAGCAAGCTACTAACAGTGCAGCACAGACTGTTACTGAGGCTGTAAACTCTAATGGCAGAGATACTAACAATGCCATCTACCAGTCCAACTTAGCCAATGTACAGGGTCAGGGTAATACTCAGTTAGGTATTTCTAAGCTGGGTACAGACTTTGTTACTGCTGTTATGGGATTAGGTGCTAATCTGGCTCAGGCTATTGCAGGTGTTAATCAAAATATCACCAACCAAGGTTATGAAAGCAGACTGTCTCAACAGCAATTAGCACTGCAACTCACTCAGCAACACAATGAGCTGCTTAAAGCTATTGATAAGGAAGGTTGTGCTAACAGAGAGTTACAGCGTCAGATTCAGACTGAGGCTATTTCTGGTGCTTTGGCTGATGCTAAGGCTCAGAATGCTATTCTGTTACAGAATCAGTATCTTGTATCTCAATTAAAACCTGCTACTACCGCTTAATCCTCTCGGTGTTGTTTGTCATTGTGGGGGACTCCGGTCCCCTTTTTAGGATAAAAGATGCTGATAATCAGTTGTAAGAAAGATTCTGTAGAAGACTTAGAAGATATTGAGTTTATGCACAAGTGTCATGAAGTAGATGTATCTAAGCCAGCTACATGGAAGAGGTTTCCCAAAGACCTTAATGGTGCTAATGCTATTCTGAAAATGGAATATGAAGAATTAGCTAATGCCAAAACTATGGAAGATTGGGAGGAAAACTTGTATCATCTATCTGTAGCATGTTTGCATGCTTGGCGTATCTATAACGATAAAGGAATATAAATATGGCGGATACTATTGTTTATGACCAAAATGGTACAAGAATTGTAGTAGATTCTAAAGGAAATGCTTGGTCTATTAAGGGAAATCAAAGAAATAAGCTTCCTAGAGGTAAACTGCGTGAATATGCTAATGCTGTTAAAAACAATCCAAGTGAAGCAAATAGAGCGAAGCTTGGTCAGGCTTTAGCAACTAGAGGGGGGGCCGGGGGTCCCCTTACAAGTAATAACTCCCCTACTCCTCCTAATTCTCCTAATGGTAGTCCTAGTCCTAAATCTTTAGATAATGTCCTAAAAGCATCTTCAGCATCAAAACCAAATTTTGTTATTGTTGGTGAGCCCTATGGGGATAATCATGGACGCTTAGTAGGTAAACCTTATTCTACTAATTACCCTGTTCCTGCTAGAGGGACTTCTATTGTTCCTGCAAATGGTGTAGCAGCAGCAGAAGCAGCACCTAATTTCACTATGAATGGTGAACCTTATAGCAGTGAGCCTAACTTCCGTACAGTAGGAAAACCATATACTCCAACAAGTCTTCCAGCAGAGTATGTTGGAACTGATGTAACTCCCTATGTAAATAATGCAACAGCAAGTGCAGCTCAAAGAGGATTATTTGAGAAATGGTTCCCTAGGTTAGCTGTAGCAGGAGAGACATATGGATATTTCAATCCTGATGATTTAGAAGCTATTGCTAATGGTGTGAATCCAGATGATATACATCTAAACACTAATAAAATAGCAAATAGCATGGCAGGAGGCGGTGTATTTGGTGCTGGTTTAGGTGCTTTACAAGGAGCACTTGCTGGTACTGGTGCCGGAGCTGGTGCATTAGGGGGATTAACAGCAGGTGCTACTGCTGGACTTGGCTTAGGTGCTGCTGGACTTGGTGGATATGCTCTTGGTAGAGCCGTTGATAATGCTACTGGTGGAGCACTTTCATCTGGGATGAGTAGAGCTAGCGATTGGGCTACTGGCTTAGATGAAGTATATGATAACCAGAAAAAGGCTCTAACATCTTCAGCAACTACTCCTGAATATTTAAGACAAGTAAAATGGCTTAACCAAAGAAATGACCTAATGAAGAAGTATGGTATTTCTAGAATGGAAGCTAACGACATTATGGAAGGTCGTAGACAGCTTCCTTCTACTACTACTACTTCTGAAGAAACTACAGGTACTAGTGTAGATACTTCTGCACCTGCTCAAGAAGCCACTGTAGAATCAGCAGCAACAACATCTACTACTCCTGCTACTACCACTACTCTTACTCCTGCACCTGCAAGAAGAAGGAGACAAGCAGCTTCTCCTATGGAAACTGCAATAGCAACTCCTTCACCTAGAGAGCAATTAATGGCTAGAAGAGCAGCAGCATTAGAAGCAGCTAGAGCACAACAACAGCAAGCAGCAGCACAGTATGCAGCACTTAATGCTCCTAAACCTGGCTTTAATCCTTCTGGGTATGCTACTGGGCATGAAGCTTATTATGACCCTTATAAGAGTCAATTATTATTTAGGTGATGACTTATGAATTTCTCTGCACCTCAAGTACAAGGTACTCTTGATCCATACCAGTATAGCCATGCTCTTGCTTGGCTTGCTAATACTAACAGGTATGATGGTATTACTAAGTGGTTAGAAGACCAAGGTAAGAGTATTGCTGATAGGAATGCTATTGAAGCACAGGATTATTTTAAGAATCTCAGTCTTAATGACATTACCAAAGCTAAAGAGCAAGGCAGAGATATTCTTAAGGACTATGCTAAAGATAGATGGTTCTTTGACCCTACTAATGCTGCTGTAAGGCAAGCAAGAGATACTCGTTCTCAAGAAGAATCTGATTATGCTTTAGATGAGTTCAAGAAGCAGTTAGTTAAAGAGATGAACTCTGATAATGCTAAAGGAGGAGATACTAAGAGAATATGGGATACTCTTGGTTTTAGGAATAGAAAAGCAGAAGAGTATCAGACTGCTGAAGATGCTTTACAGGATGCTTGGATTAAGAGATATAAAGATAACTTAATGGCTCAAGCAGGTAATGCTTATCTACAAGACCCTACTGGTGCATTAGCAGCAGAACAATACCAGAAAGCTCTTAATGATAATAATATCTATAAGCTCTCTGCTGGTGACTTAAACCAAGAGTCAGTTAAACCCTATTTAACCAGAGCTGCTGATGAACAAGTTAATGATGTAGCTAGGAGATTAGCTGCATCTAATGATATAAGTATGCAAGACTTAGAAGGCTATAACAGAGGAGCTGCTATGTATGCTCCTTATGCCTCTCCTGAAGCATTACAGAGACTTACTGGAGAAGTAGCAAGAAGAAAGGGTGGATTAGTTAATCAGGCTATACAGGAAGTATATAGTCAACTGTCTCAAGACCCTCAGTTTAGAGCAGAGACAGAGAAGCTTGGTTTCCAGCATACAATGCTTAATTATATTATTCCTGCTGTTGCTAATAAGATTGGTGTTACTCCTGAAGAAGTAATGAGAATACATCAGAATGATGTTAGTGCTAGAAGTGCATATCTTGGTAGCATGACACCAAGCCAAGGATATGGTGAAATGGTTCAAGCTAGAACAGATTTTGAAAATGTAAGAGATGCTAACAAAGAAAAGTATGGAGGTGTATATGATAACGTCTATGGTAATACTCGAGTAGACTTTGGTAATGATAATGAAAAAATACATACCAGTAATTTTAGAGAAAAAGCAAATCAAGCTTTTAGGAATAGAGGCCTTACTGGTTCATTTGAAAGAATTGGTCGTTTACTTGGAAGGTCTAATTCTGCAAATCAAATAGGTTATCAGATATTAACTACATTTATGTTGCAACATGGAGCATATGACCCTGATGCAATTATTGCAGCCATAAATGATGGTAATAATCCAATATCTAGGCAACTAGAAGAGTATGCTCAACAAATTGCTAAGCAAATAACAGCAGAAAAGAAGTATAAACAAGCTCAAGATGCTTATGAAAAGAGCAAAATTTATATGATGGATGCTAATTACATTAGTCCTAGATATTGATAAAAGGAGGAAACATGGAAGCATTTACATGGGGTGATTTATTAAAACCAGTTGGTAATGCTGCTGGTGATGCTTGGGGACAAACTAAAGAATTATTTAGTGACCCCATACTACTTGCCAGTGTATTTAATCCTTTTACTCAAGGTCTGGCATTTAGAGAAGCAAATAGTAGACATCAAAAAAATAAAGACTTAGCTAAATATGTTGAAATGGCTGCTCCCTTCAAGGAAGACCCAGAAAAATTTAAAGAGTACTATGAAAGAGCAGTTAAGAAGTATGGTAAAGAACAGGTAGATAAAGATATAAAGAAAGGTATTTCTCCTAAAGATCTCTTAGATACTCAGCTTCTTTATCATGGTTCTCCTGAATATAGAAGTGATTATAAGAATAAAGAATTAGACCCTTATGGTAGACCTGCTTATGCTATGCCTAATTATGGTGCTGGTTTAAGTCCTGAGAATGTAACAGCACTCATGGACATGTACGAAGCAAAGGACCAAGCAGCAGCAGAAGACAATGCTAGAAAAGAATACTTGATGAATCTGGTTAATAGCTTCGCTCCTGCTAAGAGAGACTTTAACATTACTCCTCAACTCTCTAATCTGAAACTTTATGAAGGTATATTTGGCAAGTAGTATTTGACTTTTACAAAATCCTTTCTTTAGACTCCCTGCTAATTTACTACAGGGAGTCTTTCTTTTTATGGCATCTTACATTCCCAATCCTTATCTTAGCAGAGAACAGCAGCAGGAAATTGCTAACATTCAGAGTCAATATACTGATTCTGACTATAAGAATGCCTTAATCTCCTTAATGAATAATGATGCTCTTACTCCTCAGGAAATGGAACAGAGGAGAATGGAAGAGATTGCTCAGTCAAATGCAAGACTTCAGCAATCAAGAGAGAGCAGAGAAAGCATCTACATGAGAGCCAGTGCTAAGGTGAGAGAACTCATCAATAGACCTGAAATCATGACTCCCAATGAGATAGCTGAGGTTGTTACTAGTGACCCAGACTTATCTGTTGCTTATGCTACTGATAATGAGAAATATGGTTTAGTAAACCAGATACTTCAGGAAAGAAGCAGACTTGCTGACCCTGCAAGAGCATTAGATGGTAAGACTATTTCAGATGAAGAAGATTCCTTCTTAGGTAGTCTCTGGACTGGTGTTAAACATACCTTTGGCTCTATGGGTCCTAATGCCAGAAAGGCAAAGTCTATCCTTGACCTCAATGAACTGCCTCTTAAAGACCTTGATAAGATTAAGCGTAAGCAAGAAGTAGCTAATGATATTCAAGCCAAGATGGTGGAAGAGTCTGATAGGATGACTTCTCCTGATATGGCTCAAAGAGCAGAAGCTCTTAGTAAGTACAAGTACTTCCAGAATGAGTTAAACAAGTTACAGCTTACTCCTGAAGAGCAAAGACTCTGGGATACCTATGGTGAGCAATACACTAATCTGCATGGTGATTTAGACCTTGCCAATGCTCAGCTTTCTGATTTGAATAATACTGTCACTTCTGAAGAAGCTGAAGCATTAATGGCTGATAGACAAAGAGACCGTAACTTCACAGCTCTTGGTCAATCAGCTAACTATGATAACTGGGATTATGTACAAGCAACTATTAGTGACAAGATTAAACACTTCTCTCCTAGTAAGATGCTTGGAGAGATTGCTGCTACTGCCCTTCCTTTCTTTATTCCTGTAGTTGGTCCTGTTCTTGGTACTATTGGTTTCACTGCCAGAGCAGCAGCTTTTAGCTCTGATGCTTTAGAGCACTTTGCTAATAACTTAGAAGCCTACATGAATGAGCATGGTCAGATACCTGATGACAGAGCTATTGGTATCATGGCTGCTGCTATTGGTTCTGCTGTAGCAGACTTCTATGGTTCTAAACTCTTTGTAGGTGGTTTAGGTAAAGCAGGTATAGTAAAGAGCATAGAAAATGATTTCAAGAATGCTCTTGTTAATGTAAAGCCTTTAATTGGTAAAGTAAGCAATAACTCTATGGCTCACGCTATAGCAGCTTCTATGGCTACTCAGCTTTCTAAGAAGACTGTTAAGAGTGGTGTAGGAGAAGAGCTTTCTACTGCTGAAAGAGCCATTAATAAGATTATATCTGGTAAGGCAGAAGCAATATCTTCTGCTGGTGTCAGATATGCTAAGAAAGCCAATAAACTTGCCCATGAATACACAGGTACAGGAATACAAGACATAGCATCTGCTGGTGTTAAGCTTGCAGGTGAAAACATTGGTTCTACTCTATTTGACCAATTAGCACTTGATAAGTTTGATGCTAAAGCTCTTGTTGATGCTGGTGTATCTGGCTTAATTGGTGGTGCTATGTTCCATGGTGTTGCTTCACCTGGAATGGCATTAGCAAGAATGGGTAAGCAACAGGTTCAGCAGCGTATTGGACCTAAGTTTAAGATTGATTCTGAAAAGGATTGGCAAGCTACTCTTGATAATATGAATCTTCCTGAGAATAGGAAGTACAAAGAACAGTACATTGAAACTTATCAATCTGGCTTAGAGAAGATGGAAGGTGAGATTGATGAGACCATTACCAAGGCTGTTGAGCAAGCAACTGACAGATATGGTGAAGCAATAGGGAAGAATGCTGCTGGTGAGTGGATATTCAATGAAAAGAAAGCTGCTAACCTTACAGAGAAAACCAAGAAGCAAGCTGTTAAGGATGTTAAGAAGCTTAATAAGTTAGAAGCTAATGCTGAAGAAGCTAAACAGGTAATTGCTTCCAGGAATGAAGCTTTAACTAAGTTACAGCAAGCTACAGTTAAAGAAGATTATGAGGAAACCAAGGACTTAGATTCTGAATTAACTGAAGAAGAAGTAGAAGCCAGAGAAGAAGCTTTCCATAAATATGCTAGTGATGAGGATAAGGTTAAAGCACTGGTAGAAAGTGAAAAGATTACTGAGGAACAAGCTAAGCATATTATTAATCCTTCTACTTCTAAGATTGCTGTAGATAGTGAATTAAAGCCAGCATTAGAGAAGTATGGTGAAACTACTGCTGAACTGTATGAAGACCTTGAAGGCAATAAGGAAGTAATACAGGCTCTTAATGAAGCAGATAAGACTAAGTTTGATACCGCTATTGATGACTTGGTTTCTAAGAAAACCATCTCTAAAGAAAGAGCAGATGTACTTAAAAGCAGATTCACTAAAGAAGAATTTGAAAGAACTCAGAGAACAGATAACGAAGTAAATGAGGAAGGTAAGAATAGAGCAGGTGAAACAGTACCTTTTAGCAAGTATAACAAACCCTCACAGAAAGATATTCAGGATGCCTTAAAAGTAGATGATACTACTAAGGACTTTGTTAAAGAGAATCCCTTAAATGCAGGTAAAGACTTATCTCTTGCAGATTTGTCTGATGCTGCTGTCACTCCTTCAATCCGTAAATCATTCTTAAATGATAAGTCTCTTGAAGCCAACAGACTTGATTTGTTTAATGCTATTAAAGCCAATAGCAAACTTTCAGAGACAGAGATAAATAACTTCCTTAATCCTTTTGTTAAGGAGGTTAAGGATGCCTTTAAGAATGCCAATGAAGTAAACAAAGCACTTAAAGACCAAAGAGCTTTTGCCACTGAAGCAGAGGCTAAAGCCTTTATTGATAAAATCAATAAGAAGGCAGGATTAGAAGCTTCTAGTCTTGTACCTAAGAAGATAGCAGGAAGATACATTGTTGAAGACATTATTGAGAACATTGATAAGAAAGAACTCAATAAAGCCAAGACAATAGAAGAAGCTCTTAAATGGTGGGATAGTCATAAGGCTGAGTATGCAAGAGTGCCTTATAAAGCAGGTACTATTGCTGATGTTATTGAAAAGAAGATTGTAAACAAGCTTAGAAAAGGTGTTAAGGATGAAAAGAAAGATGATGCCTTAAAGACCTTTAAGAATGCTGTAGAATCTGTTGAGAATGCTCTTGGTGCTGGTTTACAGACTGTTAGCAAAGAGGGTGTTAAGCATGCCTATACCAAAGCTAAAGAAGCCAAAGAATTCATGGAGGAATTTAAGAAACTCCAGAAGGAAATGGAGGAGACTAACAAAGTAAGCAAAGATATCGCTAAGAAACCTATTGAAGATATTGTTGCTGATATTGAAATAGGATTCGAGTACTTCTTTAGAGACTTAGGTATAACTGATATTTCTAAGATTACAGAAACAGACCTTGTTGATTTCTTAAAGAATCATAAGCTCACTAGAAAAGATGAGATTAGGTATATTGAGTATCACAAGCTTATTACCAATTCTCATATAGATAGGAAAGCAGAGATTCTTGGAAGACTTGAAATTGTCAGGAATCTTATTGAATTAGCTAAAGCCAATGATGCTTTTGATGATACTCCAGATTTACCTGTAGCAAGACTGTTCTATGGTAGAGGAAGAACAGGTGTTACCTGGGATACTACTACTGACAGAATGAATGCAGACAAGAGATACAATGCTCTCTATGCAAAGTTCTCTACCATGTATGAGATGGAATACATCAGTAGTGCAGAAATACCTACTGGTGCTATGTCTGCTACTGCTACTAAAGCACTTGAAGATGATGAACTTAATAGAAAAGGTATCAATGAAGTAGTTCTTGAAAGAGAACTAATGAACTTTGACCAAACCAGAATAGACCAGATGGCTGAACTCTTCATGCTTATGAAGAATACTTCATTTGCAGGTAAAGCTGGTTTTGGTGACATGCTTCATAGAGCATTGGATGAATACAATGAGAGAGATGCTTCTAAGAAGATAAACAGTACTATTATAGATAATAACGACCTTAGTTCTCTCAAGACTATCAACGCTAGAGCAAGAACTGATTTCTTTATTGCTATTGCAAGTACCAATACCTTTAAGAACTTCTTTGGTTTAGTAAACCAGGGTACTAAGCATAAGACTCTGGAAGATTTCATTAAGCATTCTCCTGAGTACTCTCTTCCTGGTCATGCTAGTGATGTTTTCACTGATAAAACCATTACCAAATTAGGATATTACAATACTGCTACTCATAAGTATGAGTCTTATGATGCTCCTACATCTGGTACTTCTGCCTATGATAATCTTGTAGCCTTAGATAACTACTTTAAGCTTAATGGTGCTCTCTATAATCATGTCTGGGATGATATAGCTCTTTCTAAGAGTAATCCTGCTAATACCTTAATGGGTATCATTAGAGATAGATATGAATTAACTCATGCCAGTGCTAAGAAGTATCTTGGTTTTGGTAAGGGAGATGCAGTAGACAGAATCAAATCAAACATGGAGGATTTACTTAAGAACCTCAATGTAAAAAAGATTGCTGATGCTACTGTCTTCTTTAATAACTTGTACCTAATCCAGAAGCAATGGATTGCTCGTGGTAAGGTATTAGTTTCTAATCCTGGTACTAGTGACCCCTTTAGTCAATTCAAAGATAGGCTTAGTAGCCTTTATACAGGTAAAGAAAATTTTAATGATGTCTTTGATAGAGTCTACAATCCTAGAGGTAAAGACAGAAGTACTGTAAGACAGATTCAGTTCCCCTTAACTGCTGCTATTATCAAGAATATAGCAGCTCAGTACATGGAAAATGCTATTGAGCAAAATCCTAAGTTTACTCCTACAGATTTTGAGACTTTCTATAACCCTGCGAAGCAGGTTTATGACACTACTACTTTCTTAAAGAATACTACCTATGAAAGGTTTAGTGGCTTTAAGGAAATATCTACTGCTTTACAGACTGAGACTGCAAGACAAGAGTTAGCAGATGTAATCAGGTATAACCTTGTAAGAGGCAAGATTAAGTTACAAGACATTCTGGACTTCAATGCTACTACTGAAGATGAAGGTGGTGTTAAGGCAGAATGGAGACTTAATGATGAGGGTGTAAATGCTCTTAAAGAGATATTCTCTGATAAAGATAAAGCTGGTTATAACGCAGATGTTGATTTAGAACATCAATTTAAAGATATTCCTAATCTTGAGAAGTTCTTTGCTGCTCTAATCAATGCTAAGAAACTGCATAATGTAGTTACCTTTAGAAAGAGTGGTACTAAAGAGACTCTTGATTCTACAGGTACTTATGAGCATATCGAGAATGATTTACTGAGATATGGTAAGAAAGACTTTGAAATCATTCCTAATGCAGAGAATATGTCTGTTCTGGCTTCTGATAATTTCATTAAATATAGGGGTCAATTCAATACCAGCTACGCTGATAAAGCCAGATTAGATGAATTCTTACAGGAAGTATTAAAGCTCTCTGAATCTGCTGGTAAGTTCTCTAAGACTGCTACTAACTTAGCAGACCAAGTATTCATGCGTTCCTATAAGGGAATCCAAGCCTATAACAGGGAAGTAGTACATACTATTGCAGGTGTGTTCCTTTCTCATTTACCTAGACTCTCTTCTGGTCAGTCTGAGAAATGGGTAGATAAGCAAGTTACTACTGAATACTTTACTCAGAAAGCAGCAAATGTATTTAAGAGGTCTAACTTCATCAGTAAGAATAATCTGGGAGAAGACTTAGGTTCTCAGATGATTACTGCTTTAGGTATTCGCTCAAGAGGTGATTTTGCTACTCATGATGCTATACCTAGACTTGCTGCTGGCTTAGCTGGTAGAGCATTAGATATGGCTCAGGATAAGGGAATTATTAAGATTCTCTACTTCAACAGAAAGACTGGTGATGTTACTGAGACTACTCAAACTAACTCTGACTGGTTCTCTGTTGTTCAAGTTACTCCTAATGTTGGTGAAGCTCTGTCTGAAAGAATGAAAATTCTTAATGAGCCTAGACAAACCAGTAAGGGTAATAAGCACTTATTCACTGACTTACTTGGCTTCAATGCTGATAATAACAATACTATGACTGAAGAGCAGTTAAAGGAGAAGCAAGATAAGTTAGAAGAAAAATTCAACTCTAATGATGTTAATGGAGAAGACTTCTCCTATCAGAGAAAGTATAAGGATATTCCCTCTATTGCTAAGGGTATTGGTGCTGCTGCTGATGGTAAAGAGTATGAAGTAAAGATTAATACCTATCACCAGATAGCAAGAATTAATCTCAGACCTAAAGGTACTGCTGGAGCACCTAGCTATGTCTACTTAAGCAGGAATGAGATTATTAAGAAAGACCATACATACCTTTCTTATGCAAGACTAGTAGAAAATGCTTTCCAGAATAATACTGGGTATGAAACTGATGTTAAGAGAATCAAGCAAGAACTCTCTTTCCTTAAAGGATGCAGAACATTAGCAGACCTCTATAAGAAGTATGCTTCTCAGCCTAAGACTCTTGAGAAGTATCTGAAGTATATGGAAGTCACTGTTAAGAAGAAGACATCTGGTGCATTTGATAGAATTGACCAGACCATGCTTGAAGCTAAGTTCAAAGTATGGGCTGACTTCTATGCAGAGATGACTCCTCTTATTGCAGCAGCAGAGAAAGCAGGTAAGAGCACTCTTAAGCTGTACTTCCCTCTTATCAATACTATCAATAACCGTGTCTTCATTGATTCATTAGGTATCAATCCTCGTGAGTTCAAGCCTCTTAGAAACTTCTTTACTCCTGTCTATATTGATGTAGATGGTAAGAGAGTAGGTTCTGAGAATGTAGGTAACTATGATAAGGATGACAAGCCTATTAAGCGTACTGAAGCACAGAATAAAGTTCTTAAAGCTATTATTGGTTTCAACTTTGGCTTAGATACTGATAAAGCCAGAATGGATGAAATCTCTGATACTGTGGATGATATTCTTGCAGCCATTAAGAAAGTAATGACTGCTAAGAATAATCCAGACCTTAGCACAATGAGTACTTTAGAAATCATTGATTTGATTGATGAGGTTAATCAGGAACTAACTGATAAGAAGTACACCACTGTTAATAAGATTAAGGGTGTTGAGTTAGAGAAGCATTCAGAAGCTGTACTGGCTATGAAAGAACTTACCAGAGCAGCTAATCCTGGAACTCAGGAAACAGTACTGGATTCCATTATCAATGATGATGATACAGTTATAAATAACTTCAAATTGCGTATTGAGGTTGATGGTCTTACCAATGGTACTGGTATTCATATTTACTCCTCTGGTTGGATGGGTAATACAGATGAATACTCTTATGGCTTATTAGCTGGTGTAGGTATATTCCCCGCAGACTTTGGTAAGATGTCTGTAAGAGACTTCGTTAATGCCAAGCTTACTACTAATACAGACGACTCTTATCAGAGATTAGGCAGTACTGCTAAGGATATGGCTATTACCAGATTCATTAATGAATTAGCTGGTAGTGCTCCTATAGGCAGAGAGCTTAATATGTTTAAGACATTTAAGCAGATTATAGGTGTTGATGCAGAAGCCAGTATTAAGGAGTTCTTTGATAAGTTCTTTGACCGTGACACCATGAAGTATGTCCTTATGCCTACTTCCTATGGTGCAGGTAAGCCTTCCTTAATAAACTTCTTACATAATGTTATATCCAGAAAGATTTCTGAGAGAACAGCAAGTCTGTTAGATGCAGATGATATTGCTGCTATACATAATATGTATCAGCAATTAGCAAGACTTAATGGTGGTAAGCTGGTTCTTACAGATATTGAGGGTAACTCTGTAGACTATCATAGCTCTATGACTAGAGCTGATTTTGAGAGATTCTCTGTATTTGTTACTGAAAATGAAGAACTCAAGAGCCAGCTTACTGATTCTCTGTGTGAGCCTATTGCTACTGCTGCTAATAATCTTATCTCTATGGCAGACAGACACAGTAAAGCACTTACTGATGGTACTGAAGCATTTGCTCAAGTCTACAATCTGATGCTTTCTCATATCCTTACTTCATCTGACTTTGCTAAGAAAGGTTTACATCAGCTTACTAATGAGGATGTAGAGAAAATTTCAGGAAGAATAGCATCTGCTATCAACATTGGTCAGGATGCTGCTTCTCTTGGCTTACTCAAGGATGCTGTAGATAACTCTATTCGTATTCTTATGATTAGAGTTCCTTCATTAATGAAGGAGGGTAAGGGTATTGTTCTTTCTACTAAGAACAAACTCTCTAAAGAATCTATTGCTTCTGCACTCTCTCCTGAAACCAATCACACTAAAGACTCTGACATCATTAACAGATGCCAAGCTGCAATACGTGAATCCTTAGGTGCTTTCTTAGGTATTCATGATGCTGTGATGGCTAACTTTGAGCAGATGGCTAATGGTGTTGGTAAAGAGATGAATAAGCAATTTGCTCATACCACATTCTATTCTTACAGACCATTACTTCAGTTAAGAAGTATTCTGGCTCAATCCAAGAGTTGGTTAAGACTGCATCAAACTGAGAACTCTTCCTATCACTACAGCTCTTTAGAGAGCCAGTTAGACTATGCTATGACTCAGTTAGAGGAAGTAGCTATGTCTCAGATAGCAGGTAGAGTAGATGCCTTTAACAGGGTGATTAAAGAGAATAAGCCTATTACTGTAAACCAGTATGCTATTGAGAATGTAACCAGTTATGAGATAACTCCTCAAATTGCTAAAGAGTTCTTAGATACTCTTACTGAGGATTTAAGAGTTAATAACATGGTTACTATGGAGCAGTCTGACATTATTCAGTTTAAGTGGTTTGTTCAGAAACAAGTAGGAGGCTTAGACTTCTGGAGAACCATTGATAGTCAGGTTAAATCTGCCACTATCAGCAGTATGGTTCAATTAAAGGACTATATTAATAACAAACAGATTGGCTTTAAGAAAGACACTATAGACAGGTTTAATGAGCTCTATAATGCCTATGAAGCCACTGTTAAAGGTTCTTATGATTCAAGCTTTATTAAGGTCATGACTGATGCTGTAAGTGATTACAGAAGAGCTACTACTATTCATCATCATGAAGTATTAAGAGATTCTACTAACCTCCCGAAGGGAGAACAGAGAGAAGCAGTAAAAGAAGTTCTTGCTATTCTGGATACCATTAGAAGCTATGAGAAAGATGGTAATAATGCAGATAAGCTTAACTTTGTAACTAATAATGATGCTGCTAATAGCCTTATAGAGCAGAGACTTAGAAGACTCCATGGAAGAATGAGTACTGACTTTGGTACTTTTTCCACTCTCAATAACATTGTTATGGCTACTTCTTCTAACAGAGTAGATTTGCATAACATAGAATCTCTCAATGCTTTACTCCGTAGAAGCAAGACTGAGTTAGATGGTGAGTATCTTAATGTCTCTGACTTTGACAGGAATAAGCAGTCTGTAATCATTGATGTTGATGAGATTGATTATGCTGGCTTACTTACCAAGATTAGTAAAGACAGCTTAACCAGAAATCTCTCTGAGGAAGAGTTAATCCAGTTCTTCTATGAGCCTTATATTGGTCAGATAGAACAACAGTTAAAGGCTGCTAAAGATAAGGGTACTCCTATACGTCAGATTGTCTTTGGCATGAATAAGGTAATAGACAGGATTCTCTTCTCTGCTATAAACAGACAGATAAATGACAGTACCTATGACTCTGTATGGAATGGTTTAACTATCAGTATTGTTCCTAGAATTACAGATAAGACTGATGGTGGAGTACAGTCCAGTGTATTCTTCCATAACCAGATGATTGAGCAATTAGGAGAGAATGCTCACTTCTATACTCAGTGTCTTAATAATGAGAATAAGGACTTATCTGGCAGGAACTTCCTCTACAGAAACAAATTCACTCATGATTACTTAACCAGTAATTACATGAGCAGAATGCACGAGATGGTAGATGTATCCTATAACAAGTTAATGGATACTAAAGGACCTCAGAAGAAAGACATATGGGATGTAGCTAAAGATAAGGATGCTCTATCCTTTATTGGTACTGGAGACAGATTTGGTTATATAAACTATGATGAATTTGACAGTGCCAATAAGGCTACTATTACTGAATACCATATGGCTACTGGCTTTGATAATACATCTATCAATGATGATGGCAATGTAAGGAAGTATGCTGGCTTCTCTGAAGATGAATTAGAAACCAGATATGAGACTGCTGTTAATGGCATTGGTGTTATGGATGATGGCAGGTTCAGACCTGCTAATAAAGACTGGGAAAAGGATATTAAAGAACATCCTACTATCTATGTAGGCATAATGTCCTCTGGAAGAATCTATGACTCTAATGCTTATTCCTTTATTGAGAGTGTACCTGAGTTTAAGCTTGCTTATGAGAAAGCCAAAGGAATACTTCAACATAGGCAGAGACTCTTAGCTAATGGTACCTATACCAATAGAGATGCTACTCTTATTCCTGTAACTATTCCTAATGTAAATTACAAGGGATTAAAGGTTAAGGTTAAATTTATAGTTAATCTTGATAATGTTTGTACTGTTAAAGAACTTAAAGAGAACATAGTCAATACTGGTAAAGCATCTAACATAGGTAAGATTAATCTTACTATCCGTCCTGATGCTCCTAAGCGTATTAAGGATATGTTTGGTTTATCTTCAGACAGGATTGCAGATATGACTCTTAATCCTAAGAGCAAGATAACCAAATTCTTATCTCAGTATTACTATGATAATAAACCTAATGCAGATAAGAGATATGTTGAGATTCCTGATGAATTAGCTAACAGAGCAAATCTATTAAGTAATAGTCTCAATACTGAGGATGTAAGACAGCTTGCTCAGTACAATGTAATCTCCAGTGCTGAAGACTCTTCACAGCAAATCTTCTTAGGTAAAGAAACCAATAGTAAGGGTATCTACAATGGTAATCAGAACTCCTTTACTATTGACTATACCAATGTAGCTTCTACAGAAGACAATCACAGAAGCTTCTACAATAAGTTTGCTGGTGCTGTATCCAGAATGGCAGTTAGAAGAGCTGAGAGATTTGCTAGCAGGATACGCGGTTATACCTCTAATAAGAAGCCAGATGACTTAATGACTGATACTGAACTGGCTCTCTATAGGGATATTAACTGTGATGACATCAGGAGAATAGCTAAGTCTCTGGATGATTTAGATAAGCAAAATGGTATAGACAATTCTCATCTCTATGGTGTTCTTGACCAGCTTATTGATGCCAATATGCTTATCAGATACAGACTGAATAAGTCATTAGGCAGAGATGGTGCTGCTGTTCTTAACAGAGTTAATGGTGTAAGAGTTGGTTATGTTACTCATGGTTTAGCAGCTAAAGGTGAAGGCTCTAATCTTGAAACCTTCCAACATGAGCTTACTCACGTACCTCTTGAGTTCTTATCTCTTGACCCTAGTGCCAATAACAAACTGCTGCAACTCTATAGATATGTGTCCAGTAACATTACTATGGACCACTTTGAATATGGTGATGCTGAAGACAGAAGGATAATGGATTACTTATTCAAAGATCCTACTACTTCAGACCCTCATTTAGAGTTCCTGGATTATGCTATTAACAATGCCAGATTTAGAGCTGCTTTAAGAAATCTTACCAATGATAAGAATATGGCACCTGAGTTTGAATCCAAGATTAGGTCTATATTCAATAGATTTATAGGCACTCTTAAAGAAGGAAAGAAGCCAGATATTCTTGATGCTTGTGACAAGATATTTAAGCGTTCTCTTGCTATTGCAAAGCATTACTATAATAAGAATCCTACTGTTCCTGCTGAGACATTTTCACAGCAAAGAACATTACTGGATAAGGCAAATCTTATCTTTGAGGAAGGATTAAATGGTCTACTAACTAAGGTATTTGGTGGTCCTGTAGGTGCTACACAAGACTTGGCTTTCATGAGTGGTAATCCAGAGATTGCTCCTGAAAGAGCATTTGGCAGAGAAGCAATGCCTGGTAGAGCATCTGAAGTGTTTACTCACTTTGTTGACCTTGCTCTTAAGGAAATACCTGAAGGAAAGCAGGAATTAGCTAATCAACTGGCTCAATCCTTTAAGGCTGTAGACAGTGATAACTGGGAATATGTGAAGCTCAGATTAGGTGCTAAAGAGTGTGTAGATAAGGTTAGAGAAAGAGGAGCCAGTGCTGTTAATAAAGTTATCAGTGAACTGACTAAGAATATCTCTACTAAGACTCTTAACAACATGACTGAGTATGTTGTTCATGCAGATTTACAGTGCTTAAGAGATGGTAGAACTGCTGATGAAACAATTAAGTTAATCCAAGACCCTACCTACAGATACAATGAAATTAAGAAGCTTGAAAAGCGATTAATGGATACTGCTCAAGGTAACTTCTTCATTAACTCTGCTAAAGGCTTATCTAATAAGCTTCTGTATGGTGTAAATACATCTGGTATTGGATATAACAATGCCTATGAGATAGCTAATCTCTGTGGTACTAGAGCAGAGACTACTGATAGTCCTAATGTAAGTACTATAGACCAGTTAGTTACTCTCTATACTGTACATGAACTTAATAAGAAGAATCCTAAGATATATGATGAACTCACTAAGAGTAAGGGAGTATTACAGGATATTCTTGAGTATCACAGTGGTCTTATAGAACTGGAAAGAAACAGTGTCTATGGAGATTCCTTACAAAAGTACCATATCCCTAAGGGTGAAGTACATGGTGGTATGTCTAAGAATAGGTTTGAAGTTATTCCTGAAGATGCTTTAGATGCCTATAAATGGGTAGGATACAGAAAGGTTAGAGAAGTTAAATTAGACCCTCTCTACAAGAGTCTTCTCAAGAAGAAGTATGTTCTTGTTGAAGCTAAGTTTATGCCTGATGTTCCTTTCTCTGATGGTGCTACAGTACTTACTGATATATTCAAAGGCAGGAATAAGTCTACTGGTTATATTGGTGGTACTAAGGTAGAAGAAGAGAACTTTGATGTATTCTATGAAGAAAAGGGTAAAGAGAAAGTAGTTAATTATCTTAATGAACAGGTTAAGAGACTCAATAAACCAGGATTTACACAGCTTAATCCTAAGTCTATTGATGGTGTATTCTCTCCTTCCTTTGGCTTAGGTGCATCTATTACTGGTTGTGACTTCCTGTTAAATGAGAAAGAAAAGAACCAGAAGCTTGGTAAGAACTTCAAGTTTACATCTGTTCTCGGAGATCATTATGGTTCTATCTTAGAGAGAGTAAAAGCTCCTGCATGGAATACTAAAGTAGCTGAAGCTCTTGATGAAGCTTATGAGAAGAGAGCCAAAGAAGCTAGATTTACTTGGCTTACTGAGAATGAAGAAAAGAAAGAAAGACAGGAACTCTATAAGCTTATTCCTTTTGAAATAAGAGAATACTTTGAGAATAAGTATCCTGGTAAAGGTGTTCCTATTGAAGAAGCATATATTACTGGAATACTTGGCTATAGGCATGCTTCTGCATCTGTTCCTGATACTGAGTATAAGGAATTAGAAGCTACTACCAAGGACTACATTAAACATATTCTTCACTCTGCTCCTGTGGCTTATGGTGAATCTCTTGCTAAGTACCTTGCTCAGATTGGTAAAGAGAATATTGTTATTAAGGGTGCTGTAACCTCTATAAATAACATCATTTCTAACTGTGTATCTCTTGCTATACAGGGACTCTCTCCTGATAAGGTATGCAAGTATCAAGTAGAAGGCTTAAGACAACTTAAGTCCTATACTGATATGGCAGAGAAGTACAATATGCTGCTTGCTAGGAGTGTCTTAGGTGAAACTTCTAAAGCAGACACTATGCAAATGAAAGCCTATGAAGATGCTATGTCTCATAGCCCTATAGGCTATCTTGCTGATAAGGGTGCTATACCTCAGATAGCAGAAGATTTAACACAGTCTGACAGGCTTACTAAGGACTTAATAGATAAGTACTTACCCAGAAGACTTCAACAATTTGCTCATAATGCTGTAGGAGACCAGAAATCTTGGATGTACAGCAGATTAAGTCATCTTGCTACCTTTGGTGATATTACTGCTAAGTATGCCCTGTTTAGATACCTTACAGAAGAGAAGCAACTTAACAGAGATGAAGCTGCAAGACAGTGTGTTCAATCCTTTATTGATTACTCTAATCCTCTTCCTAAGGAATTACAGTACATGGATTCTATTGGAGCACTCCCCTTTACTAAGTTCTTAATTGGTAATCAAACCAACATAGTGAACTCTTTAATGAGGAATCCAGTAGGAGCTATGTCTTGGCTTATGGCTAATAGTTGGATGAATGTATCTGACATCTATGGCTCTATCTTAGGTGTAGATTCCATTACTAACAGATGGCATATGCCTGGATTTGGATTATGGTATCAATCTCTGGCTTCCTTGCCTATTGTAAGAGCTACAGGAGCAGCAGCAGCAATCTTGTAATAAGACACTGAAATACTGTATAGAGACGGTAAACTAAGGAGCTTCTATGGAAGAAATCGGAATTGAAGAATTCAAGAAATGTTTACCTGTCTCTGTTAAAGGCAGTGTGTCTGATGAGATTAGAGATGCCTTTAATGCCTGTCTAAGTGACCCTGATACCAGAGAGGTTATGTCTCAGAACCTGTTAGGTTATACAGATGTAATCTCTAAAGGTAAATTCAAATTAGAGAACTACATATCTGCTGTAAGGTACTGTACTTATAAGTCTATGGGTAATACCAATGTACTGGCTTATAAGAAAACCTTTCCAGACAGGTATAAACACTATCAAGAGAGTGGTATGCCTGATAAAGACATCAACTCTCTTATCTCTGCTTATAACAAATCCAAGCTAGTAACTCTTCTCTATCAGACAATGATGATTCCTACATACATTCTTAATCAGGATGTATTTCAGGAAGCTATAAATGTACAAAGAGAACTAATGCTAGACCCTTCAGTAAAGCCATTAGTAAGGTCACAGGCTGCCAAGGCTTTAATGGATACACTTAAGCCACCTGAGGTAAAGCAGATGGAATTGAGTGTATCTGTGAAAGAATCTGAGACTGTAGAAGAGCTTAGAAAGACTACTAATGAATTAGCTAAAGCTCAGTTAAAAGCATTGCAACAAGGAGGTTCATTAACAGATATTCTTAATGCTCCAATCATAGAGGATGCTCAATATGAAGAGTGTTGATGATTATCTTAATGAAGTCTCCTATAAAGTAGACCCTAATTACAGACCTAGTGAGTTTGCTTTAGATTTCATTAACTTTATTAAACTGGTAAACAGAGATAAAGGTGGAGAAGAGAATAAAACTCCTATCATGCATTGTAGGATGTTAGACAGTTTTATTCATCCCGGTAATACCATAAATCTCTGCTATAGAGGCTCTGCTAAGTCTACAGTAATGGCAGAGTACTTAATCCTCTATCTTGCTGTATATGGTGAATTACCTGGCTTTGGTGATGTTACCTATATGCTCTATGTTACTGACTCAATGGACAATGGCGTTAAGTCCATGAGAGAGAACCTAGAGAGCAGATATAACAATTCTAAGTTCCTCCAAGAGTTTGTACCTAATGTAAAGATTACTGAGAATTACTGGCTCTTTACCAATGCTAAAGGGCATGTATTAGCAGTTAATGGTTATGGTGCTAATACTGGTATTCGTGGTACTAAGAAACTCAATACAAGACCTCAGATAGCTATCCTAGATGACCTCTTATCTGATAAGGATGCTAAGTCTCCTACAGTATTAGGAGATATAGAGAATACTGTCTATAAGGCTGTATTCCATGCTCTGCACCCTAATCATAGAAAGGTTATATGGTGTGGTACTCCATTCAATAAGAAAGACCCTTTATACAAAGCAGTTGAGTCTGGTGCATGGAATGTAAACGTATTCCCTGTATGTGAGAAGTTTCCATGTTCCAGAGAAGAATTCAGAGGAGCATGGGAAGACAGATTCTCTTATGACTTTGTTAAAGAGCAGTATGACAATGCTATTAAGTCAGGAACCATACAAGCATTTAACCAAGAGCTAATGCTTCGTATCATGAGTGATGAAGACAGACTTATTACTCCTACTGAAATCCAGTGGTATTCCTTAAAAGACTTAATGGCTAATAAGGAGAACTTCAACTATTACATTACTACTGACTTTGCTGTATCTGATAAAGAGAGTGCAGATTACTCAGTAATAACAGTATGGGCTTACTCCAATAATGGAGACTTCTACTGGGTAGATGGTATTGTTAAAAGACAAACCATTGATAAAACTATAGAAGATTTATTCACCTTTAACTCCTTATACAATCCTGTACAGATAGGTATTGAGATAACAGGACAACAAGGAGGATTCATAGACATAATCCAGAAAGAGTGTTTCAGAAGAAATTCTTTCCTGAATATAGCTAGAGAGAAAGGTGCATCTAAACCAGGTATAAGACCTAATACCAATAAGTTTATTAGATTTAACAGTGTAGTACCTTGGTTTAAGTTACATAAATTCTACTTCCCTGAAGAACTCATGGAAGACAGTAGAATAAGAGAATTTATAGAAGAAATAACTCTCGTATCTCCTTCTGGTTTCTTATCCAGACATGATGACTGCTTAGATACTATATCTATGCTGTCTAAGATGAATCTATGGAAACCAAGTACTCCTACTACATTCAGGGTAGATGAGAATAATATCTATTCTATAAGGGAATATGTGGATAACAGTACTGAAGAGTCCAGATACGCTTCATACATAATCTAGGAGATATATGCAATTACAACAAGTAATAGATACTGTTAAGTATGGTGAACTTACCAATATCTCATGGAAAGCAGAAGACAGAATACCTGCTTTAATCTCTTTCCTTAATCAAGCTCTTACAGACCTGTATAGTAAGTTTCCTCTAATGGAGAAGCAGATAACTATACAGCAGTATCCTCAAATCTCAATTTATCTGCTTACCAGAGACTTTGCCAGAACTAACTTTAAATCAGAAGAGTTACACAAGTACATACTTGATACTCCTTTTGAACCCTTTAAGGATGACATACTTCAGATAACTGGTACTTATGATGAGTATGGACATCCTATTCCTCTTAATGATGACCATAATCCTCACTCCTGGTTTCTTACTTCATATAACACTATACAGATACCTAATGCTAATGAGAATGAAGTATCTCTGGTTACTTACAAAGCCAAGCATAGATATATTAAGCCAGATACAGAAGATATGGAACAAGAGGTATTCTTACCTCCTTGTTTAGAAGAAGCTTTATTTACATACATAGCATATAAGTGTTTAGTATCTATGGGTTCTCAGGATACTCAGGCACAAGCACAATTTTATTTGCAAAAGTATGACCAGCTATGCAATACAGTACGGGAATTAAATACACTGGGTAACTATGTAGCACCTAGCAATATCAAGTTATTAAGAAGGGGGTACAAGTAATGTTACATCCTATGCATGCACCTCTCTTATGTCAGCATCAAGCCAATAGTGCATATGATAAGCTTGCTGTCATAAGTGAGAATATAGTTAAGCTTCAAGAACTGGAGCAATTTGTATTTGAGCTTAAGCAGTGGCTTAGAGCTTATATGGAAAGACTGAAGGGTGAGTATGATGACAGCATTCAAGACCTTCTTGCTGGTGATAATGTCTGGACTGGTAACAATACCTATACTCAGAATATAAGCCTTAATGGTGGTGATATTTACTGGAAGGATGACCAAGGTAATACATTAGCTTGGGTTACTTATGACCCTGTAAACCAGTTACTTACATTCCATGCTGGAAATAAAGAAATCACCTTAACCACTACTGGTGCTACAGCACCTACTACAAATCCTGCTATTACTACTGCTATTGTTACTCTGGATTATCTTACTAATGCTCTAGCAGCTTTAAGACAAAGTATTATCAATGAACTTTCTCTTACCTTTGACACAACTCCTACAAACGGTAGTACTAATCCTGTTACTAGTGATGGTATATACGATGCAATAGAAGCATCTAAGATTATCTTGGATTCTACTGTTACTGCTAATTCTCAGCATGGAGTTACCAGTAAAGGTATCTATGACTTTGTTACTAATGCCATATCTGGTATTGATTTCCCTGAAACTACTTTTCCTATAGCTTCTAAAAGCCAGAAAGGTATTATGCAAGTAGGTGATTATCTTACTGTAGATAATGGTTTAGTCAGTGTAGATATAGATGCTATTAAGTCTTATTTAGGACTTACTTCCTTTACTGAGGAAGATGTTGATTATGTAAGTACTGGTTTTGAATGGCTTCGTGCTGCTGGATGGGAGTCAAGTAATACATCTGTACTTGGTAATTGTTTAGGTGCAGGTAATGTTTTCTTAGAGCCTCATTTTGATATTAGTGTTTCTGCTAATGGAGAATATAGCCTTAATAAGAATTGGGGTACTACAAGTAAGCCTCTCTACAGAGATGCTGTAGATATAGGAACTAGAATCTACTGTAGAAATACTACTACCCAAGTGACTAAGAGCTATATTCCTCTTAGAACTGTTATTGTTTATAACGGTACTAGATACTCTGGTGGTGGTACTGAACCAGGTGGAATATATTGGAAAGATGTTCAGATAAGAGCATGGTTCAAAGCATATGACTATACTCTTACAGCAGAAGATAAAGCTGCTATCAATGCTGATGCAGATGCTTTTGCAGCATCATTACAATTAGGCTATGACACAGGAGCTATATCATGATTCATGCACAAGCATTCTTTGATGATATGCTTAGGCAATATCCTAAGCTTAATTCTCCTGCTGTAATAGATGCTCTTTATACCTTTACTCATGAACTAATAAGGAAGAGTAATACAGCATTAAATACAGTACCTTCTGAAGATACAGAAACCAGAGCACTTACCTTCAAAGATAAGAATGATACAGAGATAGCTCATATATCCTTTACTCAATATGCTAATGCCAATATAGGCATTAATTTTGTTTTAGGGGAGCATACTTTTACTATCAAGGTATCTGATGAAGGACATATTGATTTAAGAAGTTCTTATCCTCTATGTGGTTTCTCTCAGGTAAGTGATGAAGTAGCTACTACAGAATATGTAATACGTTGTGCAGAGCACTATGATGCTATCTTAGAGAATGCTCTTAAAGAGTATGTAGCAGAAGCAACTAATGATTTAGAGGATGAATTAAAACAGTATTCTGATGAGAAAGATGCTGCTCTTAAAGTTGATTTAAAAGCTTATATAGATGTTTCTATAGCTGCTCTTAGACGTGAGTTTACTTCATGGAAAGAAGAGATGCTTGGCATTATTGATAATGCTATCGAAGAGCTTAATGCTTCCATAGCAACATCAATAACACCTAAGATTGGTAAGTATAAGATAGTTAAATCCAGTGAAGATGGAATAGATAGCTATACCTATACTGCTTCTACCAGTGGTTTTCTTATGTTCTTTGCTCGTGGCAGATATACTGCTTCATTAGAGATAGGAGATAAAGAAATAACTGATGACTTTGTTGGTTCAGATGGATATGGCAGAAGAAGGAGACCTGTATTACTTCCTGTATCATCTGGTTCTGAATACAAGCTTACTAACATATGTGGGCCAGTTATATTCTTCCCTTTAGAAGTTAAGATTAACAGAGGTAGTTAATATGTCTTTCTTTCCTCGTACACTTGCAAGACCAGATAGAAACTCTAATAGTGCTTTTGAAAAGCTTAAGTTTGTAGAAGAGCACTATCAGGAATTGATGGCTGCTTATCAGGATATTATGGCTCATCTTAAGTTAGTAGGTGATGGTAATAATGATGAGCCTGTAGAACTACCAGATAACATAGTATTTTATGATCCTGATAGTTTAAGTGATGCTTATCCTTCTAGTGTTCCTAATTGGAACCAGATTACAGGTAAACCGTATGAAACTCTTCATACAGGAGCATCTCTCTTAATAAATGAAGAACCTTATCATTTACCTAAGGGTATTCTCTACTTAACTACTGAGCAATCTAATTACAATACCTATCATTTGGTAAGCAGTGATGGTTCTGTGCTATTTAATGTAGATGAATTAATCACATCTAAAATGGTAGGTAATGAAGCCAGTAAGATACCAGTCTATACTGATGATGGTCACTTAAAGCTTCCTGATGGTACTGAACTATGGTGTGAAGATGCCGAGTAACTATATCAATGTACATGTAGGTAATGAGGTATGCAGAGCTTATTCTGTACTACCTGATGCACCAGAATCAAAAGGAATACTTGATTGGGAAGTTGTAGCTAATACTCCTTTTACTTCAACTAATAATAGAACACCTCTTTATATTAATGTTCCCTTACAAGGAGTATCTAATTCAACAGTACGTTTAAGACTAAACTGGACTATGTTTAGTGGTGCATACATTCCAGAAATTGGCTATGTAAATGATGATATTTCAGAAAAGATATTTGAAATAGCTTATGATGAAGATATAGGAGAATATGCTTTAATACACTCTAAGCTACTTACTAATGCAGGATATAGTACGTATTTTGATATTAGAGCACTAAATGCTGATGTATGGGGATTCACTTCTGAATATGATACCTTAACTGTAGAATACAAATTTAAAATAACTAATATGTATGCTAATAGGTATGACCCTACTACTCCTGCTAAATGTGTTGAATTAATTAATTTTGACCATACAAGCGATCCCACTGATAATGCTAATTCTTCAAATATTTATTTATATCCAGATGGGCATATAGCAAGTTGGAGTAATAGTACTATTTGTAAAACTGAAACACAGTATGCTGAGAACTTCACTCTTGAAGCTAATACTGTGTATAAAGTAACTATTATAGTTACTCGTGGTACAACTCAAGTGCCTTTTGACCAATATAACAATACTTATCCAGTTACTTATGAAATCTACATAAATAATACTTTATTTTATACTGGATATATTCCAAAAGTGCATACAGTAAATACTTTAGAAGAAGGGAGTTTTTATTTTAGTCCCGATTCTTATGAAGGTAATTTGATTAAAAACATAGGTAGTATAAAAGCTTATTGGGGTAGACCAGGATTACCACCTTTTAAAAAGATTTCATTATCAAGAAATGGAACAAATTACTACTTATTAGCTTCTAATCAAGGTGCTTATCCTTCAGAAAGATTTAAAGCCAAGATAGATGGTATTACCTATCCTGTATTACTAAAACATGATTTAGATACGGAGTAGTTGTGAATAAGACTATATACTTTAAGAGAGATGCAGGTATAGATGATATACCCTGTATCTATGCTTGGACTCCTTCATATGACTGGAGTATTAATTATCCAGGTGTAGCTATGGAACAGGAGTCTACTATCTGGTTTAAGTACACTATAAACAATGCTCCTGATACTGAATGGTATTTTGCATTCTGTTACTTAAACCAGAGTACCAATATAGAAGGAGATCATCTAGTAACTACTTCTGATACAGAATACTTAGACTCTTCCTACAATGATGTATCTTCTGAATATGTATCTGTAACTCCTCCTGTTATAGATACACCTACTATCCCTCCTTCTGAAGAAGAATCTACCATAATATCTAAAGCAGGTCCTGTCTATCTGGTTTGTTTCAAAGGAACAAACATTAAGAGGTCTATCTTTGATAGGCTTGTTCGTATCTTTACTAAGACTAAGTACACTCATGTTGGTTTAACATCTAATCCAGAAGGAGAAACAATTACTTACTATGCGGCTAGATATGATGGCGGAGTTAATACTTATACTGAGTCTGCTAGTGATGTGGATTTGTATCTTATCCATTTGAAGAATGGTGTAGGTATCAATGAGTTCTACAATGCTACTAAAGGACAGTATGGTTCCTTTGTTAAAGACATTAACAGATGGGACTTAGCAAATACTCCTATAAGTCATTTTGACTTAATGAAGACTGCTAGAGATTACTGGAGACATCCTGATAAAAGTGAACCAGGATGGGGTAGTGTAGAATGGACTGCTGCTGCTCTTCATCTTGGTTTACCTCATAGATATACCATAGATAAGCTTATTGAATTTGCCAATATGGAATAAGTATGGCAGTAAGAGTATCTACTCTTGGTAAGAGTGCAATAATCAACAGACAGCTAAACTCTGCTTATGACATAGTAGAGTTTGTTGCTGATAATCTTCCTTTGCTTATAGAGTCCTGTCATAAGATACAGCTCATAGCCAATATAGACTATGTTAAAGACCATGTAGACAGGACTGATATACATCTGTCTGAACAAGACAGACAGAGGATAGAAACACTCTTAAACCAAGAGAATGTACAGCAATCTGTATATGCCTCAGAAGTGGCTCAGATTCACTCTATTTTGAATGAATTGAGTGAAGCAATAGGATTATACTCTGAGCATATTTCCAATCAAAATATACACGTTTCTGATGAGGATAGAGAGCTTCTTACAAGGCTTGCTACTGCTCCTGAAGTAATAAGCCAGTTACAGGAAGTAACAAGCAATCATACAGAAGCAATAAACACATTACAGCAACAGGTAACTGGTATCTTAAGTGATGAGTTATCTGATGTTGCTTACTCTGGTTCTTATAATGATTTAACAGATAAGCCAGTAATAGACAATGCTTTATCAGATGAGTCTGTTAATGCAGTACAGAATAAAGTACTTACTCAGGCTTTAGGAGAGAAAGCCAGTACAAGAGCATTAAAGCAAGTAGCATTTACTGGCTCATTTAATGACTTAAGTAATAAGCCAGTGATAGATAACAGAGTTACATCTACTGGTACTAATGCTGTATCTGGTAAAGCAGTATATGACTTAATAGGTGATTTAACTGATGGGAGTATAGCTTCTATTACTTTTGAGAATGGTACTGCTTATATAACTCACTTAGATGGTACTGTTACTACAGAGACATATGTCTATACAGACAGAATCTCTGAAGATGAAATAGATGCACTATTTCAAGAATAATTTCTCTGGTTTTATACACTTTTTCAAGATTAGGAGATACCTATGGCATTGAAGTTCTTAGACTTAACTGGTTTAACCTACTTCAAGAGTAAGTTAAATATCCCTTCTACAAGTGATATTCAAGCACTGATAAATACTGCTCTAGCAGACTATACTACCAGTGTAGATATTTTTACTGTAGTAAGTACCTTACCTGCTTCTGGTGTAGAGGGTAGAGGTTATTTTGTACCTAATGCTAATGATAGTACCAAGTATGATTTATATACTTGGGAAAATAATGCTTGGGTATCTAGTCCTGGAGGTAGTATTACTATTACTATAGATGCTACTCCTACACAGGGTAGTTCTAATGCTGTATCCAGTGGAGGTGTATATACTGCATTACAGGGTAAGCTGAATACCACTGATTTAGTTGCTATTACCAACTCTGAGATTGATAATCTGTTCGTCTGAGGTATAAATGTCTCTGAAGTACTTAAATCTCACCGGGCTATCCCGTGTGATTACAAATCTCAAAAACTGGGTAGTATCTCAGATACCCACTAAGACTTCAGAGATTACCAATGATTCTGGATTTATCAATAATACTGATAACTGCGTACATAAGACTGGTGATGAAACTGTAGCAGGAGAGAAGACTTTTACAGCAGATACTTATATTACATCTGCTAGTAGAAAGTATCTTCAAATTAAGAATACTTCTTGGGACTTAGGACAGGCTACTCCTTCTAGTGACAAAGAATTTGGAGGTATATGCTTTAAGGATAAAGATAACCAGAATGCTTCATACATCATTACTTATGAATATGCTTCTGGGTATGGTTGTTTAAGACTACTTTACAGAACCAAGTTCTCTAATGGAGAAAAGAGCACTTCTGGCAGTAATGTTGATTCTCAATTTACTATAGGAATTATGCCAGATGGTAAAGTATATTGTGGTACTAATGGCTATTGGCATACTAATTTAATTCCTACTGTAAATAACAGCATTACTTTAGGAAATTCTACATATAGATGGAAAGCTGTATATGCTAATTCTTACTATCTAGGTAATACTGCTTTTGGAGATATAGTTACTCACAATGCTAGTGAATTTCTTACTTCTCACCAAACAGTATCTAATTCTGCTCCTACACTAGCATGGGGAGCTACTGCTACTATAGGTACTATAGGAGGTACTGCTCTTACCGTTAAGATGCCTGCTAATCCTAATACCAATACAACCTATAGTGCTGGTACTGGATTAAGTTTAAGTGGAACTACTTTCTCATTAGCACTTACTAAAGCTTTAGTTACTGATGCTTTAGGATATACTCCACCTACTACAGATACTAATACTGATACTAAAGTTACTCAGACTGCTACTACAGGAGATTCTTTCTATCCTGTATTAGCAACTACTACAGCTAATGCGCTTACTACAGAAACAAACACAGCAAGGTTTAACCCTAGATTTTTGATGAATACAAGATATGGGTATCTTGTTAGTGTTGCCTATAATTCAGATAACTTAAAAGGTGCTACAGCAGGTGGTACTAGAAGTACTGGAGGTATGTGGTGGCAATCTTATGATAATGCTGAAGTAGGTAGAATATGGAATCATGTAACTAAAGATGGAACTAGAGAAACCTATATAAGAGTAACTAGTTACATCACTAATGGGACACTTGCAACAGATGGTACTGCTGTAAATGCTTATTTATCTGTAGGTATTTTACCTACAGGTGCTAAAAGGATAGCCACTGATGCAGATTGGGCATGCAATCTAACCCCTATTACAACTAATACTTATACTCTAGGTACTTCATCTCTTTACTGGAAAGCTGCTTATGTAATCACTCAGTATATGGGTGGAGATATTGTATTCAATGGTACCTATAATCTCAGGTCTAATGCAGATAATTCTTATGTAAGGATACAGGGTGGAAGTGGCGAAGGTAAGGGAAGCAGAATAATACTATCTGGTAAAACCAGAAGTGGTTTACAAGGATATGCTGAAATAGTTGCTACTGATGGTACTAACACCAATACCTTTACAGTTAAACCAAATGGAGAAACTCTGGTTAATGGTAATAATCTTGCTGCTACCATAATTAAAGGTTTATCCATAAGTGGCAAAACTATTACCTATACTCAAATCAATGGAAGTACAGGTACTCTAACTACTCAGGATACAGTCTATACTCACCCTACTAGTGCTGGTAATAAGCATATTCCTAGTGGGGGTAGCAGTGGGCAGATATTGAAGTATTCTTCTAGTGGTACTGCTGCATGGGCTGATACAGATTTTGCTAGAACAATGGCTCAAATAGCTACTAGAACTTCTGTGAGTAATGGTACTTGGACTATTACCAGTGAGGACCATCAGTTAATAATGATTGTTATTCATGTTACAGGTACATCTGCATCAACAACACATAAAGTTAGTGTAACACTTTCTAGTGGAGCAGATGCTCTAGTACCTAATACTGCAAGTTTAGTTGCTTTAAGCTCTACATCAAGTGGTATTTATAATTCTTATTATTGCTTACTCTGGACTACATCAACTTCTGTAAAAATTACTATTAGTAATGTAACAGCGTTAAACTCCCTCAGTCTTACAGCATATCAGTAATTATGATTAGACTATTTCTCTATGACTCCACTTGGTTTAATGTGGATAATGAAACAGATGCTCAGAACCTCCTAGATAAGGGAGCAGTTGAATATACCTCTGACCAGATTAGAGGTGTAGAAGGTAATGAAACATGGGTAAGTAATGACACCATGTTTCAGGATGAGCAAGGTTGGTATTTCCATAAGGAAGAGCCAGTAGTTACTCCTGCACAGCGTATCAAAGAAATACAGGATGCAGTACAGAATCTGCTAGATACCAAGGCACAGGAGAAGATGTATGACAATGGCTTTGCTGTCTGCTCCTATGCTACTTCCACTGATGAAACCTTCAGAAATGAAGCACAGGCTTTTATTGAGTGGAGAGATAAGTGCTGGAGAAAGTGCTATGAAATCCTAGCCCAGTTTGAGTATGGTGAGATTGAAATGCCTAGTGTTGAGTATGTTATGAGTCAGTTACCTGTCTTGGAGTGGTAAATGGAAGAAAAAATCAAAGAAATGCTAGAGCATATTGAAGAAAATACTAAGTTCCTCTATCCTAAGGATGTTTCTAATGAAACACTTAGCCAGAACTTAGTAGGTAGAGGTATCTCCTTTATGCAGAAGCCTAGTAAGCAGACTACAGTAGACCTATGTACTCTGGCTTTAGTGTTGTATCTAAGGGCAAAGAATGATTAGAGACCTATTAGCAGGGCTAATTTTAATCAGTTTCTTTGGCTTAATCATATGGGGAGCACACCATGAAGCTCCTACAACGATACCAGTAATTAAGCCAATAGAACACAATATAGTTACACATGAGTTAGTCTGTGTAACTGTAAAAAATGATTACTGTTTCAGGTATGAAGTGAGAAGGATAGTAAAAGAATGAGAATCAGCGAATGTTATACAAAGATTAAGAGAACCAAGGATAGTGAAGTGTACAGCTTCACAAATAAGAAATTTGTTTGGACTGTACAGATGTTCACTAAGGATTGGACCTTACAGAGAAAGTTCTATAAAGATGGTGATGAAGTGGATGTAGATAGAATACCTGATAGGATATTCGCTGCTATGATGCAGAGTGATGAATGGGAATTAAAGAGTCCCATTGAATCCCCAGCTTCTGAGGGTGACATAGTCTCCCTTAAAGAATCTGAGTGAATTACGGAGTGCTTGAGTAGTAAAGTCATCATGACCAAAAGCATACTGAGCTAGAAACTCATGTACATGCCTTGTAGTAGTACTAGAGTAATCCCAGTAGTAGCAAAGTTTCACTTCATTATCTTTAACTGCTGCAACTAGTTCTCCATAAGAATATAAAGCATGTGTAGTTTCATTAAGACTTAATACCTTGGCTTTACCATAGAAGCTTTTACGAGAAGAGTAGATAGGTTGTAAATAACTAATGTTTTCCATATAATACCTCTGTTTGAGAAATGATTCGCATTTTGGACCCCTTATAGGGGTCTTTTTATTGTTTCAATAATTTCCTTATTAAAGGGCGAAGCCCTTAAATTCATTCTGAAGATGTTAGTCTTCTTATCATGTTCAAAGCCAGTAAAAGCAATAGTACTGATATGGTCTGGATACTCTATACCCAGAGCTACTTCTATATCATCATCCTTTAACTGGCTTATTGCTTGTTTAAGTTCTTTAAGCTGCATTAATACTCCATAAAAAAGCCCCTTATACAGGGGCTAAACAGTGGTTACATTAGGAGGATTGAAAATGGTGGTGAGAGTAGGATTCGAACCTACGACTACTCTTTTTAGGAGTCTACCTTAAGCCACTCAGCCATCTCACCATAATGGTGCTGATGATAGGAGTTGAACCTATAACCTACTGTTTACAAGGCAGTTGCACTACCATTGTGCTACATCAGCATAACTGGCGGGGATAGTAGGGATTGAACCTACGACATAGCGATTAACAGTCGCTCGCTCTACCAACTGAGCTATATCCCCATAACTGGCAGGGATGTAAGGATTTGAACCTTAACACTCTCTTAAATTTTGATAATAATTTTCTCTTGTGTACAAGCGATGAATACATGTTTTTGCTACATTAAACATTTTCGCTAATGCTCTTTGAGAGAGAATATGCTTATTATCAAAAATAAATTTTATGTCTTCTTTTGTTAATTTTCTTTTATTACTATTTTTATGGTTATCTAAGTATTTATTTACATTTTCTTTAGGTGTAACCCATTCTAGATTAGAAACTGAACAATTAGTTTTATCCTCATCAATGTGATTAACCATTGATAGGTTATTAGGATTTGGAATAAAAGTTTCTGCAACTGCTTTGTGCAATCTTATTGCTTTAGTTTTACCTCTTTGCCCTAATGGTAGATATACATATAAATATCCACAATTTTTACGGAAAGACTTTTTATAAACTTTTCCTGTTTTTGTATTAGTTACATTTCCTTCAGTATCAATCAAAAATTGATTATATACTTCACCCTCATAAACAAGGGGGAATTGCATAATGGCAGGGAGAGATGGAATCGAACCATCCTTACATGAGTCAAAGTCACGTGTAATAACCACTATACCATCTCCCTAATTAATATGGCAGGCTCTAAAGGAATCGAACCTCTATTCACTGATTTGGAGTCAGTGGTGCTACCATTACACCAAGAGCCTATAAAATGGTGCCCGTAGAGAGATTCGAACTCACACTGCCTATGGCGAGGGATTTTAAATCCCTTGTGTCTACCAATTCCACCATACGGGCTTAAACTGTTCTAACTTTCTTCTAGTATTGTATAAGCGATTATTTCTACACCATACACATGAACCATGATTACGACAGGTTACATCTACTGCTCTTGAATCATGATATGGTTTACGGTGTTCTTTACCATGTTCTATTGCTTTTTCTAACATAGTGTACTCCTAATGGGTGACCTGTCAAATACTTCCAAACGCACAGGTCTGTATGCACTTACACCATAGTCCCCTGACCTATAGGGCCCTGGTCTTCCTGAGGACTACCAGACTTTACTGGACTTCCCTTTCGTGAAAAGGAGTACGTGCTACATACTTTTCATTGGGGTGTGCATCTGTGGCACCATCTGCTAGCTGACACGTGGCCAGTCGTGGTAATTCAAACCCACTTACACAGATGCACAAAACTGGTGGCCCCACTAGGACTCGAACCTAGACTCTTGCAGTTATGAGCTGCTTGCTTCTCCTTTAAGCTATGGGGCCAAAAGAGTCTTATGCAGACTCCAAAATTATGATTTCAAAAATCAGGCGAAGATAATCAAGTTTAAGTTAAAAACAAAAACCTGAGGATTGACCTCATCTAGATTGTACTATCTGAATATTCTTTTATCAACACCATAAAAGACAATAGCACCAAATACCTGTCCTGCTAGTAGATTAAGCCATAGAGGTAAGTATGGTGCTAAACACTGCATAAGAGGGTACATTACTATACCACTGATTATCCATCTAATAAGGTATATCCAGAACATTCTATATCCATAAAAAAAGGGCCTTTCTCTGGTCCGCTGTACATAGTACTGAAGCGTAGAAAGGCTCGATCACTTGGTATTATACTATTATTCTGAGCAGAGCAGTAAAAAGATGCAAAGCGGTAGAAACCAAATTAATAGAAAAACCAGTAAGAAAAGCATCTACTCTATTTATCCTTTACTCCTGGATGTAACCAAACCTTTATATACTCATAATCTATAGGTTTTACTCCAACCACATTATACCTACCAAAACCAAGTAGAGCATCATCATTCTGCTTTACTGGTTTAGGAAGTAATGTTCTCTCTTCTCCATTACCACTCCAGTCATTCATTACTAATTCTATCTTAGTATTCTCTGTTAGAAACAGTCTTAACTCTCTGAATTTCATCTTTCACCTCTATTGTAACCAAAGGGCTAGTAGTACCATCTGGTTTCTTCCATTGTAATTCCATTACCCAAGTAGCATAGTAATCTGGCTTATCTGAGTAAGAGACACCTTGTTCTTTCTCATAAACCAGTTGCTTAGCATACTCATCAGGGTCATATCTCATTTTGATTCCTTAATAAGTCTTTCCAGATACCACATAGCTTTCTTTAAATCCTCTGTACCATTCTTATGCTTATACCTCCAGAGATATTTAAGTACATTACCAAGACAGAATGCTTCTATACCCTTGGCTCCATTACCTTCGGTAATATCTTTAATTACATCAATACATTCATATTTACCATAGGTGTAGTGACTTGGCTTATTTACATTAGCATACACCTTGTCATATTCTGTAAGTTCTTTTGTATAGAGTAAATTTGAATTATCTCTTGGTACTATTAATTTGCTTGCTTCAACTTTGCACTCATCATAAGACTTTGTCATAATTCTTCTACTCCAAAGGGTAACCAATTACCATGTGCATCCTGGTATTCACAATTATCAAACAGCACATTTAAATTGTATCCCCGTCCAAAGTACACTCTAGGATGTGTTTTTGAATACCCTGTAACACACCTTACTAGAACTTCACCATCTGGTTTATTTCTAATTATTACTGGACTCATTAATGGAAACTTATCAATAAACTCTTTTACAGTAAAAGGTCTATACTTCTTTCCCTTAGGTTTTACATTTCTTACAGGAAGAAAGAAAGCATAGTGTACTGGATTATTTTCTTTTATAGGTCTTGTATAGAATGGATAATCAGAGTTCCAATTAATTTTTTCAAGAAACCCATAGTAGCAATTATCTAAATTGGCAAATGTGCTAAGAGCATCAGTAAAGTATCCTTCGAGACCTGTGTATATGTCTTGTTCTGATACATCAACATCAAAGCAAGACCGGATATTATCCTTAGGACGTACTATTCTCTTATCATATTCCATTTCTTATTCCTCATCTTTCACAATGGATACTTCTATGTGTGGATCACCACCATCATTAAAAGGTCCTTGTGCATTAAGACCACTTACTGTACATTCACCATATTTCTTTAATATGAGATTCCAAATATCATTATTAGAAATGTAATTAGCCTGACCATTAATCCTAATCCAGATACCATAATCTGCCATAGGAAGTATGTCATCTAACTGGAGTAAAGTAATCTTATTCTTCATCGTAGAATTTTTCCTCAGGTGTATTAGCAGTTAATCTGCCTACTATAAAACCAACAGAAGCAGAAGCAAATAATCCTATAAGAACCAATAGTGAAATTAGGATACTCATATCAAGACTAGATTCCATTATTTATCCTCATTCATTTTTCTCATACTCCAAATCATTTATTCTACTAATGAACCAATCAAAATAATAATCAATACTCTTGATTATTTGTTCATTACCATCAAAATCTTTCTTATGAATTTTGTACTTTACTAGCCATCCTCTTATGTATCCTCTCAATTCAGATAAATCCATAATATCTTCAGGTTTCTCTTCTTTAGTTATTTTCCTATTCACTGCTTCTTCTAGTGATAGCCCTAGTTCATATAGTCTGTAGTCCATCTGTCTTCTGGATATACCATATGCTCTGCAAATTTCATTCATATTGCTATAGGTATGTCCATTAACAACATGTTCCCTAGACCAAGGCTTTTTAGTAAGAGCTTCCTCTATAGAGAGTCCTCTATCCAATCTAGCTGCAACTGTGCTATCTATTACTTTCCATGCTTTACACATGTCAGAGAAGGATTTATATGTTCTTCCTAAGTGGTCTTTAGCCAGCATATCACTCTTTTACTCCTATGAAATTAAGCATACCACTTCATCAGCAGATTCGTCTTCACACTCTTCTTTATTATCTTTTAATTCTCCATAGTCATCATATCCAACAACCATCATGTAGATTGTATGCACATTTCTATAGTCATTTGCAGTAACAACATCTATATCACCTGTCTGTTCTTTTATCTTCTCAAGGTCTGCAATAAGTTCAGAAATCAGCATTTGAATCTTCCTCTTCTAATTCATTTTAGCCATATAAAAAAGCCCCATTTCTGGGGCTTACCTTACTTTGGAGTACAACGATGTGAATCCTATATGAGGTTTACAACTGCTATCTTAGCATACTTCGTAGCTTCATCAATAGCAGCTTGTCTAGATTCTCTATCTACTAAACAATTTACCCATGTTCTGATGTAGTCCAGTATCATCTTCTCCTGTCCTTCACTGGTTTCAATACCTACTCTATCCATGATTATAGCAGAACCAATACATGCTACTAGTTCTTCCATTGGATAAGGTAGAACTCTGTGGCAAGCATCTATGTTATCTTTAGACCAATGAACAATTTCATGGATAAGAGTTTCCATGTATCTGGAATAAGTAGCACAGTACTCACTCTTAGGAACATATACTCTGTTCTCATGGGGTACATATGATGGCAGAATTAAGCCAGTAATAACTCTTACATCTGGCTTAATGAAATCTGGTTTAAGACCCTGTTCCAACTTGTACTTGGTAAATGGTTCATTATCATACCAATGTACAAGACTCATGTTATAGACCTCATAACGCTTAATAATGTTATTACAAGCAAAGGTAATAGTTAAAGCACTTCTAGGGTCTGCTTCACCATTGTACTTAGCAATCTGCTTCTCAGTAAGATACCTCAAATCAAGGATATAGTCTTCATCTCCTCTAAGCTCCTGTAACTGAGGCAGATACAGATTCATCTGGTTTAATCCTTGATAATTATGCTCAGTACAAGGATTAAATGGTATCATTGCTCTCTTATCAGTAAGTAATGTGGGCTTAATCCAGGTAATAGTATTTTCAGGGTCAATGTCATGCAGAGATATGTTGTAAGGGTCGAAAGTTTTCATGTTGTATTCCTATTATTTAACTACTGAACAATGATGAGCATCTGTGCATTTGATGTAATAAATTACTTCGTTATCTTCTACACTATGAAACAGAATAAATAAAAAGGTTAGAAGAACACACATTACAAAGAAGCCAGTATCACTAAACAGGCATCTAAAAATCTTACTAATCATTCGTTACTCCAAAATAAAAAAGCCCCATTACTGGGGCTTCAACTACGAGGTACAATGTCTACGTTGATTAACTGTTAAATATACCAGAAACTGTGTTGTCTGTCTTGGTTTCTTGCTTAGGTTGTTCAGGTAATTGGCTCTTAAGAGCAACCTCAACCTCTACAGTCTCACCATTCCAGTTCAACTCACCATTGATACAGAACTTGTCTACAACATAGTTTTTAACAATGTCTTCAATGTCTTTCTTGGTAATTACAATTTTCATCTTAATATCCTTAAAAAGAAAAGTCAAAGGAACGGCGAAGCCGTCAGTACTGCCAAATTCTCTTACCTAAGCCAGAGATACAATCATAGTAATCTGGTTCTTCAGGTAACTCACCAAACTGTTTCCATCTCTCAATACAATGCCTTAACTGTGTAAAACCAGTAAGATTACCAGCAGTATAATCACTATCAGGAATGCATATGTGTTCGAATGGACTTGCATGTATTCTCTCTCCTTTAAGTAACTGATTAACTATCCTTCTGACAGTATCTTCCTTACTATCCTCTTTCCTGTAGGAAACCTGAGCACAAAGAGTAACAGCCTTAAGTATAGTCTTAACATCACTAGCCTTAACATGCTCAAAGAAAGGACAGTGTACTTCATTCTCTTTGAGTTCCCAAGGGACACTTTCATCTCTCTCATCTCTCATCATAGTAGCTAACTGTCTAATCTCTGGTTGTGCTTCAGGACTAATTCTGAGCTTAAAGAAGTTATCAAACTCAGTACCAGTAAGAATAGTCTTGATATGCTGAAAAGGCTCTAAGAGCCTATTAGCATTCTGCTTATGAATACCTAAATCAATTAACTTCCTAACTGCTCTAACAGCATCATCTCTGGCTTCAAACCAGACATTTCTAGCCTTAAGAGCAGTAATCTGATTATCCATCTCCTTACCTATCATTCCTTTCTGGTTTAGAGTCCATTCAGGAACAGCAGTATCCTCATAGATTAAATCAATCATCTTCTCAATAGGAATAGCCCTAGATGAAGCAGAATTACGTGAGAATACACGATGAGTTCCTAATTCAGAATGGATGTACCTTGGATATTCCAATTCAAAGGTAGTAACTCTATGTGGGTCCTCATGCTCATCATAGTAGTAGCTATCACCAATTACTTTTACACTAATCATATATCACCCTCTAAAATGGTCTTCAGATTAACTCCAACCTTCAGATAGTAGAATAATTTACCATAAGGAACATTCCAGTGAGCACACATTTCTTTAATAGTGTTGAAGCAAGTACCATTATGGTCTTGATACTGAGGTCTGTTATTAATCCACTTGGCTTTAGGATAAGTAGGATTATCAAGGACTCTGTGATACATGAAGTAATCACCTTTAGCACCAAAAGTCTTTCTTGCAGCAGTCATAGCCTTTCTAGCCATAACAAAGTCTTCTCTCTTAGTACTATTGTCCTCATGAATACCTAAAGACCATTCCTCAAGACTAAAGAAGTAACCAAGCTTACCATCATTCTTGTAAATAAAAGTACTATATTTCATAAATAGAAACCTCAATTCTAGGATTGTTTTTATCTATACCACCAAATTCATCTATGAATGCACAGCATATATTGCAGTTATCATCTTCAAGAATGCCATAGTCCTGTAAAGCATCACATAAGAACTTATCCACTACAGTAGTAATGTTTCTCAAATCAAGTCTCCTTTTAGAAGAAACAAAAAGGGTGTACCTAATGCACACCCTTCCCTGTATTGGTTTTAGTCCTTCTAACTGGCTTCTCATAATCTCCTTAAACTTTCTCTTAAGGTTATTGGAGACCTGATAATGCCAGTTACGGTAATTGTTAAGATTTAAATGATAAACCTTTTTACCGAGTGTAATACTTGTAGGACATACAAGCTTAATCAAAGCCTAAGCTTTTAGCAGGAGACTCTGCTTTAGCTGCTTCATTAGTCTCATTAGGGTCATCAATAGGATCTACTCTAAGCTTCTCATCAATGACCTTACCCTGATACTCCTCAAGCCACTTATTCATGTAGACTGCTGGCTTATCCTGTAATGCCTCAATAGCAAGCTTACCATCAGGAGTATAGTACTTATCAACAGTGTTAATAGTCCTAATGGTCTTAGTAGGAACCCAGGAAGTACCAACCTTTACATTCTTATGCTTGTTATACTTCTTAATACCTACCTTAATCTTGGCTCCAGTAAGAGCAGGATATACAGGACACTGAGTAGGAACCTGTTTCTTCTGTTCCCAGTTCCAGACATTAATAGCCTTATACTCAGCATCTCCTAACCTGTCAGGAGTAATACCAAGAGCACAATAGCAAAGACTGTTAAACTGCTTCATACCTGGAGTAGCTTCCTTCTTACCAGTACGAGCATTGACTCTCAGAGTAGAGCCATCAGAGTACATAAGCCATGCAGTCTCAGCAGCAAACTCTCTGCCATTAATATCCAGCACTACATTCAAGCCAGTAATCTTGCTCTCCTTGCTCTCAGTAAGATAAGCATACTTGATAGTAGCGTCATAGACACCAGTATCAAACAGCTTACCAATGCTGTCTCCCTCAAACAGGTCATTACCCTGAGCACTCATATCAGACCAATTTGTTTTCATGAATTATTCTCCATAAAATTCATTAAGACGGTTCAAAACAATACTAATATCATTATCAATGAAGGTTTCATTCTTCTTCCACATATTCCTATTTTCCCTTAACCGTTCATTTACTGTGTCCTTAGTTAAGCGGGTTTGGAATACGTTTTTGAAACCCAATTCTAAGTCATCTTCAGTTATGTGTAAATTGTCATTTTTATATGCCTCCAAGTCTTTTATCTTCATCTTCTTAGTGGATACCATATTCTCAAAGAAAGCTTCAGCACCTTTCTTGCCTACACTTCCTTTGATTGGAATTGATGTCTCCACTGCAAGTTCAGCCTCATTGTATCTGTCTGCTACATGAGCAGTTACAATTACATTGGTGCCTACCTTAATTAACCTTGGTATTTCCTGGTTTAACAGATTAATAAAGAAATCTGCATATGTTCCCCATGCTGCCTGTGTATTGGTAGCAGTCTTAACATACTTGGTTTCGTACATATCCATCAGGAATGTAAGACTGTCAATAACCACAGTGTTAATCTTATCAGGATGCTTCTCTGCTTGTCTCAGGAAACATCCTTCACCAACTAACTCAGTTAAGGGAGCAGTAATAATCTCCTTCTTAAAATTGTTCTTAAATGGTAAGTTCTTACCTGCTTCGCAGTTAAGGTAGAGTACTTTTTCTTGGTCTTTCAAACCAGAAAGACTGTAACTCTTGCCTGTAGTAGACTTACCAGTTATTAATACTAATTTGCCCGTCATTCTCTATCCTTAAAAATAACTCCCTTAGGAGTAGGCTTATAGAACCTACCAGGGATATAGCTGCCAAAACAATATACTTTCTTCCCCATCTTTAATGCTTTATTCATAGCGTCAATAGTGCCATTACCATAGTCACCACAGACAACAAAATCACAGCGTTTAATGATAAGAGTATTCCTCTCATTAAAGCCCAAACCAGTAGCAACAATGTTATGGTCTTCATTATACCTGTACTTGTCACAGAGTTCTTTATTATGCCATCCAGAAGGTTCATAGACAGTTAAGCAGATTTCATTGTTATGGGCATACTCCATACCAAAGCTGTCCATGCCAAATGCACCACCAGTTACAATCTCATCGATTTCATCTTTAATAGAATCAAGATATGCTGCAACCTTATCCATAGACTGAACTGAAGGACTTCTTGAACCAATAACTGCTATTCTCATGTTTATACCTCAAAGTAATGAATAAAAAAAAAATGGTGAGATTCCTTAAATTAAAAGAACCTCACCAGAAGGGCGAAGCCCCCGAAATTCAGACTTCCAGAGACTTTAGTACTGTACTCTCCAGTTCCGAAATACTTAAAGGTATATCAAACTTGGAATTGAGTTCCAGTATATGCTTTCTAATAACATCATCTTCTAACTGTCTGTCTCTAAGCATAAAGCCGTATCTGGCAAGCATATTGTTTCTATTACCTTCATCAGTATGGGATAGAAACCATCTGGTGATAGCATCTACATTACCATACTTCTTGTTATCTGCTTTACGTTGTTCATTCTCAGCAGTATCAGGAATGAATGGTCTGGGGTCTATTAAGTCTCCTTCTACATTCTCAAATACATCACCATTATTGGTATTCCATCCTCTAGCTATATCCTTGGTTTTCTCATCTAAAACCAGAGGAAGAGATTCATAGAAGTTAATCATAAACTTAGAGTAATCTTCACTGTTAAGAGATATGGTATATTTCATAGGCAGGATTACTCTAAACCTTTCACATACCTTACCATGCTTCTCTTTGTTATGGTTCTTACTTGTATAGATAACATACTTAAAGTTCTTAAAGATTTCTCTTACTGTCTGAACTGTATCTCCATTATCTAAATCCAGAACTAACAGATTAAATGGTCCA